>ERZ1292625.4291-Hain-H41-01um-R1-4291-length-10789-cov-6_pt1 | contig 10789 bp, 8 predicted proteins | sample MGYA00564400_ERZ1292625 | MGnify/ENA primary metagenome ERZ1292625 (study PRJEB36523, sample SAMEA6512639) | groundwater metagenome | collected 2019-01-08 | study: AquaDiva: Metagenomics assemblies of 32 groundwater samples
ATGGCCGCCACCGTCGCCGCGCGCACCGCCTGCATGGTGGTGGATGCGCTGATGTTGATGGGTACCCGGCCCACCGCCACCCCGTTACCCAGCTTGTCATACTCAAAAATCGTGACCGGATTCGTCCCATCGTTGAGGGTGAAGCTGTCCCCATCCACCAACAGATCCGGGTGCAGCGCCGTGATGTACCCGGCCGCCTTCACCGCGCTGTTGGTCGCGGTTACTCCCGTGGACCCGGTCTGGGTGTTGATGGCCGTCCGAACCGCCAGCTCCACTTGCACGTCCGTGGTGATGGCGGAAATGCCCACCACCACATTCCCACCCGTCACCAAACCGTTCGTGTCGAACTCGTAGGTCTTGGCCAGCACCCCGGGGATGGTGAAGGTCTCCCCGTCCACCAAGTCCACCTTGGCCGGGATGTTGAGACGCCCCACCGCCGCGCGGTGCAGCGCGCCCGCCATACCCTCGTGGGTGAACCGCTCATCCAGCACCGTGTCCGCGATGGCCACGTTCTGGTTTTCCGCAGCGGACAACGTGGTTGGCAAGGTGTCGTTGGTCAGGAACAGCTCATTGCCCGCCGGCATCCCGTTGATGACCGCCGCGGTCACCGCCGTGATGGCCAACGGAGCCGCCGCGTTGATGGCCTGAATCATCAGGTTCATCACGTCCGTGTCCGTCACCGCATCCGCCGCCGCGCCCGCCACCACCGTTAGCAGGATGGGCTCATTGGCCGTAGCTCCCGCGGTCTTGCGGAACTCAAAGACCTTGGCCGCGTTCACCCCATCACTGATGGTGAACGTCTCCCCGTGGCTGATGGTCTCCGGCCGAGGGACCGCGATGTACCCGGTAGCCGGACGTCCCTGCGCGGAGGTGCGGTAAGCCTTGTAGAGCCCGCGCAAGCGCAGAAGTCCCACCACGTTGTCCCACATCTCCACCACCGCCTGCAGCAAGGTCTCCCCGCCGTGGTTGAGGTGGTAGTCCGCCGTGATGTTGGGGATGGGCAGGTATTCAAACTTCCGCACCTGGTCCGTCTTCTGGAAGATGGTCTCGGTGGCAATCAGCGGCGCCGGCATGGGTCACTCCTACGACGGGACAAAGACAAGGTTGATGGAGCGTGGGCTCACCGGGTCGTCAGACATCGGGATTTCCCGGCGAAGCACTTCCTTGATCAGCTCTTTCATCTCCGCGGACACTACCGCCCCCAGCCTCTCCTGCCACTGGAGCAGGGTGTTGCGCGGGTCTGGGATAGCCGGCGGCACCGCAGCTGGGTTGAGGATGCGCACGCTGGTTGGGCTGACGTAAGCCGTGACCAGGAAAGTCCCCCGGTTGGCCAAGTCCCCCACTCCGGACAAGGTGAGTGCGTGGCCCACGGAATCCACCGTCATTCCCGTCAGCCCAGTCACCAAAGGCTCCCCGGGCGTGCCACTGTCCACAACACTGGCCGCCACCCCCAGCTGCCCGGAAACCGTGGAACCAGACACGTACACCGTCAGGGCGCCAAAGAAATCCACCGGCCCAAACAGGTAGACGCACACGTCCACATCTGTCTGGGCCGTCTGGATCATGGCCAGGGTTGGGAAACCTAGGTCCGGGGCGTTGAGGAAGAAGAAGAACCCCCGCGGGAAGCCCGCAATGTCCACGGACGCGTTGGGGATGAGCAACCCCAAGTAAAAGCGCAATCCCGCCAGGGAATACCGGCTGCGGTGGATGGCATCCGCGTTGTCCAGCAAGCGCCGCAGCGCGGCCTCCGGGTACCCAGGCACGGATGGGTAGAGCAGCCCCATCTCTTGGAACATCAGCTTCAGGGCATCCAGCGGAGCTAACTGTGGGTCCAGCAACAGGCGCATGTCTGAAGTGATGCGCTGCCACTGGTAAAGCACGGCATCCCATACCGGTAGGTACTGATCCGCCAAAATGGGGTCCTTGCCTCGGGTCACCGCCGGCACCGCAAACCGGTACCCCGCATCCCCGCGAACTTCCTCAAACGGAGTCCCGGTACGGACGTTCAATGACAGGACCCGCAGCTCCTGCTGGTTGTAAGCGTCCAGCACCACGAACATCAAAGTTGCGATCCCAGATGACGCCAGCGGCGCCTCCACATCCGGGTCAAGCAGCACCTCAGTTGGCACCACAGGCAACCCGTCCTGATGGGCTTCGTAGACCGGACGGTCGGTCTCAAGCAGGGCCTGCTCCTGCCAGATCAATGCGCCATTATTGGCGTCACCCGGCACCGCCAGCGCGTTCTCCACCTCCACCGCGTTGGTGGAAATGAAGGAAACGATGGGGAACAGTCCGCGATTCCCTGCGCTGGCACCACCGGTCAAAGCCAACTTCCGGCCCACGGACTCCGGAAGCAACCCGGTCAGTCCAGCCACAATCACGTTCCCGGGGCTGCCCGGGGACAGGCTGGCCGCGGATCCCTGCTGGTCCTGAAGGTCTGGTGTGATGATGTCCACCGCCTGGGTCATGCCCACCGGCAGGGCAGACAAGGGCGTGATCATCACGTTCTGACCGGGTGGAAACACCCCAGAAACCGGGAACACCCGGAACTCCCGGGCGGCGCGCAGCCGCACCGTCCCATCCTGGCCCACCAGGAAGTCGTCCACCGTCACCTGGGGTGGACCTTTGAACATCCTGATGGGAACCACTGCTGCATCCACGCCGTAGACGGACCACACCTTTGTGACCGCATTCCGGGTGTAGATGACCAGCTCCCGATCCCCTTCTGGCAGCGTGTCATTCCGCAGCAGATCTCCGTGGGACACAGTGGTCAACACCGGGGTGTTGGGTGGCACACTGGTCGCCAGGTTCTCCGTGTTGGCGCTCCCATCCGCGGTGGGGATGAAGTAGCCCGTCCCCTCCGTCCCACCTCCCGCGCGAATCTTGAACGCGTCAAAAGTTGCCCCGCTGTGGTGCCACACCAGCGTGGTGGTCTGGAAACCGGACCCGGAGGACAGCTCCTGGCGAGTCTGCCAGTCCATCACCACGCGGCTAGTCACCGACGCGCCCAACCCACGGAACACCACCCGCTGCACCAGCGCGGTGCCCTGGGATCCGTCAGTTGGAGCGTCAGAGAGGGTGCCAAACTCCAGGAAGGCCCCGGACGGTCCAGCTGAAACCAGAGTGCGGGCCACCTGAAATATCGGCGCTGAAAAATCCCCACCCACATAAACGTAGACGGTTGTGGGGTCCCAACGCAGCCAGACCCAGACCTCCTTGAGCGCGGTGTCCCAGGGATAGGCCGCCGTCACCACGTAGGACCCAATCAGCTTGGGGTCAAAGCTGGATGGCGGACCTTTCAGCAGCCCCACCTTGGCCACCCCGCCATCCTTCAGGAGGTTGACCTGCAGGTACTGGGCCCCAATGTTGGCCGTCACCGCGTTGATGGCAAAGACCCCATCCGCGGTCCATACCCCCGCCGCCTCAAGCTGGATGGAGGCCACCCCGAAATCCTGAAGCGCCACCACGGACCGGTTGTACCGGAACCCGGACACCCCAGAGGTGTCCTCCATCCGCAGCACCCCTTTGGAAAAGCTCTCTACTCCCGTCCCCAGCGCGGACCATCCCAAGGTTCCCGGGGAGACCTTGAAGAAGTGGTCAAGGGTCACGGCCTCCGCCCACACCACGTCCGCCCGCACGTGGGTCACCCGCACGTGGTTGGTGGCATGCTCAGAACGGAGCCGCACGGACAAGGCGTAAAGCCCCGTGGCCGGGTCATCCCCCAGCGGTGCGCCAATTTCCCACCGGTCAAACTCGCCCAGCACCCGCTCCTGGGCCGGGAAGAATGCGGACACCTCCGCCACATCCGCTGCGGCCACCGACAGCACCCGGCTCACCACGGAGTCATTGTTGTCCACCAGGTCCGTCAGCGGCTCCACCCGCAAACTCCCAGATCCCACCCCCACGGAGCGCGCGCGGAGAGTCACCCTCACCCCCAGCACCGCCGCGCCCTCCGGCAGGTCCGTGAATGGCCCCGCCATGGTCAGGACTGCCGTTTGCCCGGACGCCGTGGCTTGGATGAAACCGCCGTCCTCCGGCGGTGCTTCCCCTACCAGGACGTGCGCGTCACTGGTCTCGCCGCCTACCGCCAGCCCCCAGGTGTTGGAGACCGTGGCAGACGGGAGCATCCGAACCGTCTTGGGAGTCTGCACGCCACCAACCTCCCCGTCACGGCACGGATGGGATGAACCCCACGGTCTGCACGTTGCGGGATGTGGCTGTTACCACGGCACCAACGTCCGTGGTAATCCCCACGGCCGGGATGATGAGGTCCAGCACCTCTCCCGGAGTCGTGAAGGACAAAGTCACAATCTCAAAGTCCCGCTCCACCTCCGGACGCTGCACCAGAATGTCCCGGACGTCATTGACGTGCAGCGTCTCCTTGAAGGCCCGCCGAAACACAATCTTGCGGGTCACCGGGTCCGTGGTGGTGGACAGCGGGTTGAGGAAGGCTTGAATGTCCGCCACCACCGCGGCCTCCACTTCCGCAGAGACAAACCCTGGCCGAGTCGTGAACTGCACCTCCACCCGCGGGGCCACAGGGTTGACGTCCGCCACCTGCAGCAGAAAACCCATGACCAACCGCTCTGTCATGGCGTTCTGCAGGTTGGTCTTGAGGACCGTCCCGGACGGCAGCCCACCCGCTGGAATGATGAACACCAGCAGGGTGGTCCCCACCAGGGTCGCCGCCGCGCGCGCCACCCCATCAAAGTTCTCCGCAAACTTCACCGCGTCCGCAATGTTCCCGATGGTGTCCCGCGTCCGGACCCCGTCAATGGCCTTCTTGACAATGATGGCGCTACTGTCCTGGTTCTGCCCGTTGGTACCTCTGAGGGGGTTGATGACGGAGGTTGGGCGGCCAGACACCCCCGCCGCCGGCGCAATGATGTAGGTCATGGCCTCCGGCGGGATGTTGCTTAGCTCCCCGCCACCCACCCGGTAATCCAAGGTCCCCTCCACCCCGTTAGGTGGGCGCTGGCCGTTGCTTCCATCTCCAAACAGCACCTCCGTGAACCCCTCAGAGGTCAACCGCGTGGTGAAGTGTTGATCATTGGGGCCAGAATTCACAAAGTCACTGACTTTGGTCCACCCCACAGACAGGAAGGTCACCCGAACAGACCCCTCAATCACCCCTGCCTTGGTCAGAGGCACTTCCTGGAAGTCCTGGTCCGTGGCCTCATAGAGCTGCTGGTAGCTGCGCCCTGCCACCATGCGGACCACAGCGGATGGAATGTTGGCGCCAATGGAGAACGGGAATTCGTTCTCAAACACCACCTCGTTCTCTGCCCCGTCCACCACCCGGGTGGAAAATTGCATGGCGTAGGCCGGGAACGTCACCAGGGCGGGCAGGACCGGGCTGTAGGTCAGCAGGGCATCCACCCGGGCTGGGCGAGGGCTGGCCGGCGTGTAGCCCAACCGCCGTGCGTGCGCCAAACGGGAGCTGTCCTCCCGGGCGGTCAGGATGTTGAACTCCTGCGCCCAGGCATTGGCCAGGTTCACTCCTTGCATCTGCGCCTTGATGTAGAGGTGCAGGATGAAGAACCCGATGTCCCCCTTCTTCTCACTGTCCCACTTCGGGAAGACCTGACGCGCCACCGCGCGGGCCTCCGCCAGGAAGTCCTCCTCCGTGACGGTGGTCAGCTTGAACTGGAAGGCGGCAAACTGGTCCGTGAATTGAGCGTCAGCCATTGGCAAACCCGAGTCCCAGCAAGATGCGCTGGGGCAGCTGGAAGTCCGTCTTGTCCCGGAAGATCACGTCCACCACCAGCCGGCGGGCCGCCACGTCCCGGAACGCGTCGATGGAGGTCAGGCTGATTTCCGGCACAAAGCGCAGGAGGGCGCGCTGCACCGCCAGGAGGATGAGCAGGCGCCCGGCATCCAGCTGCAGGTGGGATTGCTCAAACTGCTGCGCCGGCATCCCGTAGGACACGTCGTCAATGCGCTGGCCGGGACTGACCGTGAACAACAGGCGCACCTGGGAGACCACCGTGTAATCAACGGCCAAGCCGCCGTCGTTGGCCACCTTCAATGGGTAGCGGAAGGTGAAGGGAGCGTCTGAGAAGGTGGGCACCCAACCACTCTACCCCTGCTCCGTGGGCGTCTGAAAGGCCGGGTACTCCCGATCCAGGCGCTCCATGAACTGCCCCCAGGAGGAGGAATACTTCATGAGCATAACCACCCCCGCCAGGTGTTCCCTCAAACGTGGATGCCCAACCTCCTCCGTCAACCGTTGAAAGAGCTTGTGCTGGAGCCTCCCCTGGTCATCCCGGGGAGTGTGCCTGCGCAGCTCCTCCAACACCCCCGGTGCCAGCCGCCGGTAGACAACATCATTGGTCCAGCGCCCCAATACTCCGGGACGGCCACACTTTTCTGCATACGGCCACCCGTTCAACCGGAAAATTTGCTCATAGTAGGCGTTGGGAAAAGTTCGAACCCAAGGCCGCAGCTCCCGCGCCACAAACTCCTCCAAGATTTTAGACAGCGCGTCCCGAGCACGGAATTCCTGATACCCAGTTGCCTCGTCCACCAGAGCCACAATTCCAACTGTGGCGAACCCATGCTGGAGAACTGCGGCGCGTGCAGCCAAGTGCTCCTGCCGCTTGTGCAGCTTCCTGGCAAGATGGGCCTCCAAGATCACGGCACAGATGTCTGGGAGGATGGCGGCCTCATACCCATCCGCCATATTTCCCCCATGCGGGGGAAGGAACCGAATTGGCTGGTCCGCGCGCGCCACCAACCCCCTGGTATTTATGCCTTTTTCCTCCAGCTGCGCCATCAAGGACACCAATTTGCGCTCGCCAGCCCGCCCACCTCCCACAGACAAGTCCAGGCCACGGTGCAAGCCACGTTGAGCCAACACCCTCCGACCGTCCTCCAGCACATAGCAGGGGATCTCCACCTCCCCGATACGGAGAGGGCGGTCTGGCGCCCCATAGCGGGCGCGGGCAGGAGGCTCCTTCCCCCCGAGTGACCATCGAGTTATCGCCGCCTCCTGTGCAATGTCTGACCTCCGCCGTGAGGAGAGGGCCTGTGCCCTCGCCTCACCACCCAATGACTGCTTGGTACGGTTCATCCGCACCTCCTCTCATGGAGGTGGCTTTACCACAACCCATGCTTGCTTAGCAAGCATTGTAGCTACTGGTCAGAATACCCAACTACTCGTCCACCTTCAGCTTCTTCCAGGCCGCCCCGTCAAAGAAGTGCAGGCTGGAATCTGACGTCTTGAGAAACAGCTGCCCTGGGACCGCATCCACCGGCGCCGGCAAAGCCGTCCCCACCGAATACGGGACCATGTGAGTCACCAAAATGGTGGTCTTGGCCACCGCCGGAGGGGCGGGAGACCCCGCCAAAGCCGTTGCAAGCTCTGTAGCGCGATTGGGCATGGGTCACGGTCCTGTCGCTGGAATCTTCAATTTCTGGCACTCCGCCAAAGCGATGGGTGGCGCAGTGGCAATGGTGCTGATGGCTGCTGACGGATCCGTACTCCCACCCACCGGATACCCAAGATTTCCTACCGTAGACCCCAACGTGTGGGTGTGCCCCGCAATGGAGCCCATCACCGTGCTCCACGCACTGCTCAACGCACTGAAAATAACCCCGCTTTCCGCCCCCGTCCCCACCGTCGCCTTCCCACCCTCCACCTTCAAGCTGGGCTGACCATCCACCTGCACGTCAAACTTCGTGGCCACCGACGCCGCCACCTCCGCCGCCACCGACAAGCACACCTTCTTGGTAATGGTGGCCTCCAGCTCATCCGCCAGGGTCAGCCCCACCTTCTTGGCTACTTGAACCACCAGCTCATCCGCCAAAGTCGCCATGACCTTTTTGGCGACCTCCGCCACCAGCTCATCCATCAGAGTGACTGTGGCCTTCCCCTTCCCAGTGTACTCCGTGGTCCCCTTCACCGTGGCGGTCACGTTGTGCGGGACCGCATCCGTCCCCACCGCCAGAGTCACGTCCCCATGGATGGCGGTGTCCACGTTGCCCGGCGCAGCGTCCGTCCCCACCACCGTCGTCACGTTCTTGGTTACGTTGATGACGACGTTGCCCTCCTCGTCCACGTCCAGGTTGGTTGGCTGCGGGGCCAGCGGCGCACCGGTGACGATGTGCTCCACATGGATGCGCTCATCCCCAGGCTTCTGGCTGATCTTGATGATCTCCGCGCCGGGGTCCGCCGGGCTGGTTGGGATGTTGAGGGCGTCCCCCACGTAGCGCAGCATGACGGACGGCTCCGCCGCGGTCTCATTGACCACCAGCTCCCACTTCTCACTGAAGAGGAGCTTCTTCTCCGGGAAGGCGTCCGTCACATCCGCCTGCACCCCGCCGCCAAACGGGCAGAACCCCAGATACACAAGGTTATCCTCCAATTCCTCCCCGTAAGGGGACAGCATTGGAGACACCCACACCCCCCAGCGGTCGTTGTACTTTCGGATCCAGTGCTCTGTTGGCGGGTGGAACCGGCCAAACGCATAACAAGGCCGGGCCCATCGGCGCTCACCTTTGTAGATGACACGGAGCCACCCAACCTTGGAGCCGTCCGGCTGCTCAGGGAAGACCCCACCCACTCCCAGCGGGGCAATTCGAGCCAGATACATCATGGTCAGGCCCCCATCTCCACCTTCATGCGGTAGGTCTTCCCAAAAACATGGGTGACCTTGGTGGCATACCAAAAGCCATCATAGCGTCCTACCCCAAGCTCCACTTGATACGCGCGGGCTTTCAGCATGAAGATGTTGCCATGGGTTTCAAAGGATAATGACTGCCCAAACCTCCGATACTTATCTCCTTTGTCCCGCGACACCGAATCAGCCGTCCCAGGGGCACCATCACCACCGCTGCCGGACCCCAGAACCTGGGTTGGTGCGGAAGCCGGAGCGGCCCCAGGCTTCTTCTTGTTCTTGTCCGGATCGTTGGACAGCTTGGTGCCAGCTGGCTGAAACTTGGTCTGAGGTTGCGTGTAGTACGCTCCAATGGCCCTTTTCCCAAACCTGCCCGCCACCGGGTCCAAAAGTTCCGCGCTAGCAATCTCCTTCTTCGCAATCGCTTCCTTCAAAATCGGCTCAATCACTGTCCCAATGAACAGCTTATCTCCAAAAACAGAAACCTCCTTCTGCTGAGCCCCCTCGTCCCCAACCTGCGGGTCAGTTGACACATCCGACACCACCTGGGTCTCTTTTCCACGAGCAGTGTCTGGGTCGTCAGACAAGCTGACATTCTTTATTATCAGCTCCGCAGTTGGGCTTAACGGGTCATATTGGCTGGATGGAATAATACGATGACGCCGAGACTGAGCGGATTGGTACAAGAATTTCAAGGCACCCCGATCACTCAGCAGCTCCTTCTCCGGAACCACGCGAAATACTGGCTTCCCGGACAACGGATGGAACTCCATGAACATGCGGGCGTGTCCATTGATTGTTGGATTCTCCGCCTCGTCCTGAGCCGTCCCTATCGCACGGCGTCCAGGCGCTGAATTACGCGACCTGCCAGTCACCAAGCGAAGCAGAAAATCAAAATCCGTCTCATCCTCCTGCTGGGTTACCACATGCGTTGCGTCAAACTCGCTGTCATGCTCCGGGTCAATGCGTATCTGCGCAACTTCAATCCCATATTCCTCCACCACGCCCTTGATGATCTCACTCATACGAATGGTGGACCGACCCAAATGAAAAACTCGTCGGTGCAGCAAGTCTTCAGGAGAATCCCCAGCATTAGGAAAACTCACTTTTCCCGGCCGATTTCTGGTCAGCAAAAACAGCAAGCTCTCCACAGTCACCTGAAGCTCAGGAACACCCGAATCCGGGAAAACAGGACTCATCCGAGACACAACACAGTCTATGAAGGTTCTACGTGTCTGAACTCCTGAGATTTCCTGCGCGTACCCACCCTCAAAGATGGCTCGGTAGCCAACCCGCAAGTGGTCCAACCACCCCTCAGCCCCGTGCCGCAATGTGAAAGACAGCCGGTCGATTCCCAGGTCCGTCTCCAGGAACTCCACGGTGGACCCACCAAGGTTGTAGCTCACGTCCACCATCTTCCCAGACCCCTGCTCTAAGAGGCTGGCCACGTCCTCCTCTGGGGTGGGCGGAGACTGTGGCTCCACTGGAACCACAACCTCTTCCTTGACTGAGTAGCTGGGAGCCTCCAAGCGAAGCCTACGATAGGACTCCAGGCCATAGACCGGCATGTCAGTAAGTCTTCCGAAGAAGTGGGTTGTTAACCAGGGACACCCCAAGCACTGAGCTTGAAAAATCCCGTGGAATCCTCACCTTGTCGCCCACCTGCCATTCCCAGGCCCCCTTAACCTGATTGGCGTCTGCCAACACCACCCACCACCCCGGGTCACCAAAGAATTTCAACGCCACAGCCTGAAGTGGAAACTTTGGGTAGCGGGACACATCATCCCCGCTTAGCGTGTAGGAAAGGAAGTCGCTGGATTGAAACCTCTGGCGAATACCTGCCTCGGTGCCCCGGTCAGTAGAAAACAGTGGGTGCGAAAAAACCGCCATCAGAACACCGTGAAAGCACTTGCCGCGAAACCCGCAGTGCTTTCCGCTGCAGCCAACGCCCGCCGCGTCAGCAGGTTTGCATCCTGAATCTCACCAGACTCACGCACCAAAAACTCCAACCCCACAGTCATGCGTAGCGGGGTCAACAATTTGTCGTGCAATATCTCCTTCATCGGAGCCGACAGCAGCTGAGTCAACCACCAGCGCAGCCCAAGAATTAGGATACAGCTGGGCGGTGACCTAGCCTGGATAGAGCGAATACCAAAAGGTTCGCTAAATGG
>ERZ1292625.113-Hain-H41-01um-R1-113-length-132313-cov-12_pt4 | contig 10778 bp, 12 predicted proteins | sample MGYA00564400_ERZ1292625 | MGnify/ENA primary metagenome ERZ1292625 (study PRJEB36523, sample SAMEA6512639) | groundwater metagenome | collected 2019-01-08 | study: AquaDiva: Metagenomics assemblies of 32 groundwater samples
TTAGATTTTTTAGTTATTTTTCGTTTATTTTGCATTTTAGATTTTAAATTATCAGATAATTCATTTATTTGTTGTTCAGATTGTATAATGATTTGCTGATTTGTTTCAGGTTGTTTAATTATTTGTAACTGTCTTTCAATATGCATGTTTTTAAAATAACTATATGGAGATGTTTTTAATAGATTATCTTTCTCATCATTTGTTACATCATCTTGTTCTGTTTTCATATCTAATATTTCTTGTTTTTGTTCTTGCATTTCTTGTTTTATTTCTGCTACTTTTGGTATTTCTTGTTTTGTTTCAATTATTTTCGACGTTTCTATCGGTTCCACTATTTTCGACGTTTCTATCGGTTCCACTACTTTCGGCGTTTCTTGTTTTATTTCAATTACTTTCGACGTTTCTTGTTCTTGTTTTATATTTGAATTAATCGCATCATTAATAATTTGTTTTGCATCATCTGTTACAATGTTATTTTTTTCTTGAACTGAATTATTTATATTTTGATTTAATATTTGTCTTAATCTCATTTCTTCATTTAACATATCACTGTATGTATTCATATTTGTAGATTGCGTATCTATTGGTTGTGTATTTTGTCTATTAATATTTTCAATTTGCCCAGCATTAATATTTGGTGTATTATTATAACTATTAGAATAATTAGATAGATCAGAATTACTACTATTGGATTGACTGAGATAATAATTTTGATTTTGATATGGATAACTATATCTGGGTTGATTATTCATTTCCATGTAATTTACCTGATTGTCATCTACTTGATAATCATCTACTTGATAATCATCATCTGTTTGATAATCATCATCTACTTGATAACCATATATATTTGGTTTATTATTGTATTCTAATGAATAAGATCTGTGTGGATAATTTCTGTCATCTTCGTAATGATTATCTTCGTGTCTATTATCATTACGTATATTATCGTGCATACTTTCACGCCTATCAATAAGACATCTCATTTTATATTTCGATCTGATATAATTTAAGACATTTATACCAACATTTATATATTCGTTATTAATTGGAATGTAATAAATATTATATTTTTCATATTCGTTTAATAATACCACGTGAAATCCACTTCTACATAATTTTGGATCACTTTTACATGATTCTTGAAATAAATTTTTATAACATAATCTTATGTGATAAAAACCACATTTTAAATCCCTACAAAAAGCATGATATTTGCACAAATATCTTACTTTGGAATTATCCATATTTAATATGGTTGATGTTTTATACGATAAAAAAATCAATTTTATACAATATCTGTTTTTAATCAAATTAGTATTTATCTATGAATTAATGGGCGCATCTTGATTAACTGGAACGGAAACATCTTGATTAACGGGCGCATCTTGATTAACTGGAACAGGTGCCTCCACCAATGTTTCGGCTCCATCGGCGCACACTACACTATTATTTAAATCACCAACTACATCACCAACTACATCGCCAACCGCACTACCAACCACGTCGCCAACCACACTACCAACCACGTCGTCAACTACACTACCAACCACGTCGCCAACTACATCGCATACACTTGTCTGCATTGATACATCCACAACTTCTATCGGTTTAAATTCTTCTTTACATTTCTTGTCATCTGCAACACATGAACAATTTTGGCAGGAACAATTTACGCACGAACATGATTGATTTACACATGATTTATTGTTTCTCTTATTTAATTCTTCAAGTTCATCCAACAGGAGTTTTGCCAATTTATTTGCTAAACTTAAATCAACAGACATTATATATTATTAGATAAAAATTGATTTTTTAAATATTAAATATCTTCACAATGAGAAAACTATTCAGCGATAAAAATTGCAGAAATTGTAAATTTCTATTTTATAATAAAATTATGAACAATAAAACAAATAACAGACCAACATATAACAGATCAACATATAACAGATCAACATATAATAAAAACACATCTCCATACATAGATTATGGATATGGATATTTTTATAATAATCGCACAAATAATACAAATTATGTTGATACTTCAAATGATTTATTGAATACAAATAATCGCGATGTAAGTAAAAATAATACAAATATTTATAGTTATGAATATATTTACAATAAATATCATAAAATTAAAAAATAAAGTTAAAAAAATAAAGTTATAAAAAATAAAGTTATAAAAAAATAAAAATACTAATAAAACATTAATAATAAAAATGATATTTCACCTTTAAAATTTAAAATATCAAATTTAATAAATCTATCTTCTATATGATACATATTATAATTTTTTGGAATTTTTACAAATATAATTCCGCATTTATCAATCCAAGTAGATATTAATTTTTTGATATTTATCTTTGATAAATATAATTCTAAATTATCATGTGTATAATAATCTTTTCCACCCCACGGAGGATCTAACCATAGCACATCACATTTATTATTTTTCATATATTTTATGATATCCAAATTTAATAATTCACATTCGACTCCTAACACAGAGAAATTATTTTTCGCGCATAAATAGTTTTCATAATTTTTTTCTATCCCAATCACCGAATTAAATAAATTACCAATATGTATCACATCTCCACCGCATCCTACTGTGCCATCAGTTAATGTCAAATTATTAACGGAACAGACATAACGTTTCACAATATCCGCAATTTGTTTCCCTTCGTGAAGTCTTGTGATTGAATAGGCACCTTCTGTACTTAATTTTAATTTTGAATAATCTACTCCGATAATTTTAGGAAATATATATTTATAATTCATTATATTCATTATATTTACTATATTATTATTTAATAGAATAATATTCATTTTTTAATCTACTGTTATATTTCCATCAAATTTTAATGATTTGAAATTTTCGGAATAATCTGTTTTATTCTGCATCCATATGTAAAATATAAAAATTATAATAGATAACATTAATCCCCAACTATACCACTGCTGTATTGTAATTTCGGAATTTTCATCTCTAACTAAAATAACTGACGCTGGTATTCCTGACATATTATATATAAAAAAATAAAATAAAAATGAATTAAAATGAATTAAAATGAATTAAAAATGAATTAAAATGGATTAAAATTATCCTTGATTTGTATATATGGAATTCGGAGTTTTATTAATTTCTTTATCGTATTCTGCTGAAAAATTTCTCAATGGTAATTCTTCTCGTATTGTAGTTTCTTTATTTAAATCAACATTATTCTCGTTATCTATTTTATTAATTTTTTTATCGCCTTTATTGTCTTTATCGCCTTTATTGCCTTTATCGCCTTTATAACCTTTATTATGTTCTTCACTGATATTCAAAATATGTTTTATATCATCTACCACATCAACATCATCTACCACATCAACATCATCTACCACATCAACATCATCTACCACATCTATATTATCTATACCATTCATGTTGTTCGCATTTTTAGAATTATTATCGCTTAAATAATCATCATATATAGAATAATCTATAATTAGCGGGGCAGACATAGGGCGGATAGGATTGTATTTTATACCAATTTCGGAAACAGTATTACCTCTATAATCCGGATATTTTGATAAATTTTCTATAATTTCCAGCATACAAATAAACATAAATTGCGTACTGATGGAAACACTATTCATATTAAAATATTTAAATGCCTGTGGTTCAAATTTATTTAAATTATCGATGAAAAATTTATGAAGTGGCATTGAATTTTTAGATTGGCAACACAAGAATATCATATGATATTTTTCCAAATCTAATATTTTATCACTCCAATTAACCGAGCAGTTTGTTAGTAAATTTTTTTTATATTCTGTAGAATATTCTGTATCGTAATTAATAATAAATGATTTATTAATATTTTGGACGAAACCATCTTTATTTTGTAAAAATATTGATTTATTTTTAATCGCGAATTCTATTGTTCCATTCAATAATATACCATTTGAGAATTTGCCATTATAAACGTTGGATGTTTTAAGTTCGTGTATTGTGCCTTCGATTAGTTGTTGAGACCTGTCAAATTTTCCAATATAAATAGCATCGTCTGTATATTGCGTGCCATTCACGAGCACGGGATTTTTATATGGATATACCTGATTTGAATATTCGCCCTCTGATTGTAAAATATTACTCTTATAACACTTCCCAAATTTTATATTGCCATCTATACAAACTCCAATATATTTAATGTTATCGTTTTCAATTATGCAATTTTGCCCATTAAGTAATCCATCACTAAATCTACCCTGATAACTAATATTACCAATCTTCACAATACCAGAAACTATATTTCCATTTGCAAATATGCCACATATGGAAATTCCATTTAAAACAATATTTACATTACCAGTAGTCATTTTATCTTTTTATTTATATATAAAGTAATTCATTTTTTAATATGGATAAAATTGTTGATTATAATGTAGAAAAAATAAGTTCAAAAATAAATATAAAATATTTACCAAAAGATATATTATTATATGAACTATGGTTAAACGCATATTACGCGCCACATATAAAGGCGATCGGTCAATATATAGATAATAATATTATAAATGATAATTTGGAACTTGAAAAATCTGCGAATTCTGCAGATTATGCAGGTGATATATTCAGCGGTAATATTCATATCAATTTGACACTTCGACAAACCGCAGATGACATATACCATTTACGTAATAATCATTATTCTAATATAAATTCTAATATAAATTCTAATAATTCAAGTTATTTAACTATATATTATGGAAAATATATGTATATAGATATTATTCCCGATATTTGCAACGTGTATAAATATAACAAATATAACGGGGTAAAAAATGCTGAAAAAATAATAAACCGATTGCAGTTATATGAACTTAGTAAGGCACTTTGTAATTTTTATAAATATAGATAATATTATACCACTTTACATATTACTTCTCATTATACGTCATAATTTATCCCCTGTATTACTTCTTATATTATCCGTCCACATCACTTTCTTTATATTTATCCCTCATATTGTTCAAAATAATAATGTTCAAATCTACACTTGTAAATAATGCGCTTCTATAATCTACATAATGGTTATTTTCACATTTATGTTCTGTATGAACAAATTTTTCGCAATCAATACAATAGCAAATTTCTTTACTGGAAATTTTCTGTTCTGTGCATTCATAGCATAATTTTTTATCATTTACATCGAAACACATATGGCATATCGGGCATCCAATATATTCATTATCTTCTTCGTCTTCTTGACATGCTTTATATACAAAGCACACATCGCAAAAAAATCTATTACAGTAAATACAACTTAAATCCGTTTTTGATAAAATCCGATTACATATAACACATTCTAATTGCATTTTATACGAATTAACTATATTTAATATAATTTACAATTAAAAAAAATATTTATAATTACTTGCAATTTACAAATAATTTAAGACCATATTCTTTTATGATGTAAAACATATTTTTCGTTATTTGTATGATTAGTATATCTTTTTCTCCTGATAATAGTCCTTCTTTTTTACATTTGGAAACAATTTCATCCAAGAAAACAATATCGTCAAATATCCATGTATTGATTATAACACATATGGATATACATATTATTTCTATATTTTCATCATTAATCTCTTTACATATGATTAGATATTTAATTATTCGCGAGAAATCAAAATTACATAATTTATTTGATATATTGGGAATATTACAAATTTTACTACATATAGTAGTCATTTTTTTATATAATTGTTCAAAATTATTATTCCATTTTTTTGATAATTTGTTCATAATTTCAAAGTTGTTTTTAACTGTATTTGAGAAACAATATTTCATATTTTGAGGAGCAATAATTATACCTGTGGCATTTGCGTATTTTTTCATTGCATCATATACATTTTTACTCGTGGGTCTATCTTGTGGGTTTTTACTAATCATCGAACTGATTAATTTCCAGTAAAATTCTGGTAAATCTTTCATCATAAAATTACTATGCATTATTTCTATATAATCTCCTGTGAAAAAATGTTTATAATTGGATTCCGTTTCTCCTATTAATTCGCCAATATTATTACCCATCAACAATTCATAGAAAATCAAACCAACGCACCAAACATCTATTGTTTCATCATATGGATATATATTGGATTTATTTTCGCTGTTTGAATTATTATTTTTATTATTTTCTTTTGATAATTCTTCATAAATAATTTCCGTTTCTTGTTTATTAGGATAAAATGCATCTACATTATCAAAAGATGTAAGAATATAAGTTTCATCATTATAAGTCCCACCAATCCCACCAATTCCACCATTATAAACTACACTTAAATTATTAGTTTCCAAATTGCTGTTGGATGTTGGATTGGATGCGAAGTTGGAATTGGATGCGAAGTTGGAGTTGGATGCAGAGTTGGAGTTGGATGCAGAGTTGGAGTTGGATGCGAAGTTGGAGTTGGATGCGGAGTTGGAGTTGGATGCAGAGTTGGAGTTGGATGCAGAGTTGGAGCTGGATGCGGAGTTGGATGTTGGTTTGGAATTTGAGTTTGACGAACTTGTTATACTATTTTCTGTGCTCGATGAATTTAAGTATAAATATTTTTTGCAGTCCGCTTCATTCGATGTTTTTAATTTATCATTAAAATAAATTTGACTAAATTTTTTATTAAGATATTTAACATTAAATAAATTGTCAGTTTTTATATTATTACATTTGATATCACAATAATTGAAAATTTCAGGAGGTCTATAATTATAAGTGCAGACATTATAATCTAATTCCGGATTAAAATTATTCATTTTAAATGCGTGTGAAAAATCAATTATAATTGCCCTTCCATTTGAACATACTATATTTTCAGGTTTGATATCTCTGTGAATAATTTTATTGGAATGGCAAAATTTTAATCCAAAAATAATATCTATGATAATTTGAAACGCTTGTGTGGTCGATACCTTTTCATCTCTTAAAGTAGAATTTTCCTTTTTATATGTTATACATATCTTATATGTATTGTTTTTTATAATTTTATTTCTTAAATACTCATTATTATATTTTGAAGTCGAATTATAACTTATTGGACTTGGACTTGAACTTGGACTTGAATTGGAACTTTCAAATTTGCCATCTTCATTATCCTTATTATTTCTACTATTTTCATTATAATCTACGTCTATCGTGATTTTACTATCTATGTATTTTGTGATATTTGTATTATTATAATTTTTTAAATATTTCACTGATAATAATTCTTTAATCCAATAAGTGTCCGCGGTATCCATATATTTACTAACAGTATCATCTGTTCCAAATATTACAAATCCACACGTCCCAAATTTAATATTATTCATATATATTTAATTAAATGAAAATTTGTTTAATATATGGATATTAATATATTTCTTATAAATTCAAATTTGATTAAAAAATTGATTATCAATTTCTTATAAAATTCAAATTTGATTAAAAAACCGATTATCAATATCTCGATAAATATTAAAAATGAATAACGATATAAATAATAGAATAGAAATAATAGAACACCACGTAGTATATGAATATTCAATATTTGATATAAATTATTATTTTAATAATTGTATTTTGCATATAAAAGTAATATTTATACTTTTACCATTCATATTATTTGGAATTGGTATATATGAATTTTTAGACTCCCAATATTTAGATTGCTCACAACAGGGGATTACAGAATGTATCCAACGATGTAAAAATACTCGTAATGCCGACGAAATATGTATAACGTGTAATTGTAAAAAAAATTTACAAGATGTGTTCATATGTTCCGGATGTTATTCAAAAACAAATTATACGGAATTTTCAATTGGACTTGCACTTACTATGGTTGGTTGTTTGTGGATTATGATACTTTGTATATCAAAATGTGTAAAATATGCAGAATAAAAAAATATCGGTATATTTATCAAATGTGGTCAATATTTATTTTTTTACTGATTTCGTATTGTCTGTATTATATTTAGTTTTACATACTCGGCAAGTGAGACCAAATTTATTTATAACCGATGTTAGGCAATGTGTATGTATATTTGATTTACACTCACATATCTCGGTTATTATACTACGTTGCTCACTACTACACATACACAGATAACATGCATTATGCTCATCACATATTGCATATTTATTCATTATTTCTATTAATTTTATATTATTAAATTCTCTCGGTTTAATAAAATTATTATCTGTTGGTATTATTTTTGGAGATGTTCTAAATAGATTTTCGGTGTAATTTAATAATTTTTGTTTAGGTTTCTTGGTATTTGCAGAAATTTCCAATAAATGAAATTTTGTAATTAATATTTTATTTATTTTACCACTTTGTATTAATAAATTTATGTAATGTTTATAATATTCGTCAAATAATATAAAATTTTGATTAATAAATGAAAATATAATAATAAATTCATATAGTCTATATGAAAAATATACGCCATTTAATTCATATGAGTTCATATGATATATAAAATCCTCTATACATCCTGCGTAAAATAATATTTTCATAAATTCCACCGATGACCCACCTATATATTTATCATAATCTATACTTTGACCATATTTAAAATTTGTCGGAAAATTTATACTATATTTATGATTTTCATTTTTTATATTCGGTTCCGATTTCACTTCTATTTGCGAAACATAAGTGTGATTTAAATGTAAATAGATGCATCTTATTTCATTGCGAACAACGGGACAACCGAGTCCGAAATATAAATCACCTGTGCGTGGAACTTTATATCCATATTCTGTTATCATATAATCATTAAATTTCTCATCTGTTTTTATCAAATTTTTTCCATTAAAACTATATACGGGTTCGCTTTCATCGTAATCATCTTCATCAATTTCTTCGCCGTTATTATCTTCGTCGTTATCATCTTCGTCGCTATTATCTTCGTCGTTATTATCTTCACAGTTGTCATCTTCGTCGTTATTTTCTTCGTCGTTATTATCTTCGTCGTTATTATCTTCACAGTTGTCATCTTCGTTAATTTTTTCATTTGTATTTCTTTTTACATTATTGATATTATTTTTTCTATTAACAACATTTGACAAATTACGAATATTGTTTTTTTTATTATGTTGGATAACATTATTCCTATGATTATTTTTATTATCTGTGATGTATATTTTTTTACCATTTTTATCAATATAATAATAATCCTCGATGACATTTCCCAAATAATCACAATGACGTTCTGTTTTTATACTATGGGATATGGTAGATGACATTTATACGAATTCCAATTAATACGAATTCTAATTAATGTTAAATTTATTATGTATAAAAAATCAATTTTTAGGAAAAAAAAAATATTAATTAAGACCTCTTATTATAAATTATGACAACATCGTTATAATATTACAATCATAATCATAATCATTACAATCATAATCATAATCATTACAATCATAATTTATACATTTCAACGCCTCCCACGTGATTTACCTCTCTTTTTAGATTTTGATTTACTGCGAGATTTACTACGACGTTTTGCCAGATCTACTTTTGGATCTTTTCGAACCCCATATAAGGGGAACTCATATGTCAATACTTTTTTAAAAAAAATATTTAATTGTAATTCAATAAAATTAAAAAAAATAAATAAATATAAATGTGGGAACCTGATTTAAGTAAATTACGTGTCCATGATAAAAAGAAATTCCACCAATGGAAGAATACAACTGAAAAGAATAATTTAATTAAATTTGTATCAAAAGTGGGAAAAACATTATATTATATTGCATCACAACATACGGCGAATGTGAAATCTACGTCGTATAAATTAATAAAAAATATAATAGAGCAAAATGCGGAACAAAATACAACAAAGCAAATCTCTACGGATCATTTTACACCTAAACAAAATAAATCAAAAATTGACATTGTTATTCTTGAAGGTATTCCATTTAATTTAGGTTTAGATCCAGATTTTGGTATGTCTCACGATCACACTCATAAAAAATTAACAGATTTTAAAAATGAAACAGATTATGCGGTATTTATCGCAACTAAAAATAATATTCATTATTGTGGCATCGAATGCACAAATGAGGAAATATATAATTATCTTATTGAAAAAAAAATTTCGCCCGAAGATATTTTACTTGTTGAGTGCTTAAAAATATATAAAAAATATTCTCATCTTGGATATGGCCAAAATTTATTTATAAAGGAAATTGTTGAATGGACTATACCAAATACTATGAACCAGTTATCTACACATATCGAACAATTTCAGGAAAAATATAATTTTTTAGAACATTTTAAAATTAGATTTAAAAAACCATTTATTTTTGGAAAAACATCTACTGATTATGTAGAACTGGTTGGTGATAAATTTACAAATAAGATTATTAATACAATGTATAGATTTCGCGATATACAATGTATAAAAAATTTATATCATTATATCAATAAATATGACAATATTGTTTATATAATGTGTATGCAGCATTTATATATGGATATAGATGTTCTCAAAGTAGATTACACGGATATAGAATTTATGTTTTAACCTTATTTAAAAATTTTCTTATTTTAAGTTGCATTTCTTGTTTAGTAAGTTTATCTTGTTCAGTTAATACATTTTGTTTAGTTGGTTTGGTCGATTTATCTTGTTTAGTTGGTTTATCTTGTTTAGTTGGTTTGGTCGATTTATCTTGTTTAGTTGGTTTGGTCGATTTATCTTGTTTAGTTGGTTTATCTTGTTTAGTTGGTTT
>ERZ1292625.4294-Hain-H41-01um-R1-4294-length-10776-cov-5_pt1 | contig 10776 bp, 12 predicted proteins | sample MGYA00564400_ERZ1292625 | MGnify/ENA primary metagenome ERZ1292625 (study PRJEB36523, sample SAMEA6512639) | groundwater metagenome | collected 2019-01-08 | study: AquaDiva: Metagenomics assemblies of 32 groundwater samples
TACCGCGAGACATCGATCGCGCGTCTCATGCGCCCCTCCCAAGCGGAGGAATCCCAGGGTGTGCACCGAACCGCGCCGGGTGCAGCCGCGTGCGACCGAGCGCTACCTCGTTGTCGCCCCGCGCCTTGCACGCCGTCAACGTTTTCGGGCAGGTCGAGAAACCGCCGCCTGTCACGACATACCCGCACTCGGGACCGCCAAAAATCCATCGGCAGTGTCGTTTCGCGTAAACGAACGGCGGGATGGTCTCGCGGTAGACGTTGTAGGCCGCGATCGAAAGCGTGATGACCTGCGGCGTCATGGCCGAAGCGACGATCTCGCCATCGAATCGGATCGCCGCGGCAGTGTTTGCCAGCTCGAGCAGCGACACGACTTGCACACGCGCTGGCTGGCCTATCATGCCGGCCATCTGCTCGAACCGCGTTGTGATCTCGAGCGTCGCGTTGCCGACGAAAATCTCCAGCGTCGGCAGACTCCCGTCGCTTTCCTCCGAGATCGATCCGTGCTCGACGGGGGCCGCGTAGTATAGCACCGGCTCGCCCGCCGTGTTCGTGCCGAAGTTTAGGTTTGAGGTGTAGTTCGTGAGCCGGAACCTCTCGGGCGGATCGTCCGTCGTCTCGAACTCGAAGAACCAAACGAACGGCGCTTCCGCCGCGAGCTGGTTCTTGTGCGTCCGCGTGAGTGTCGAGAGGTCTTTCATACCGGAGGCGTCGGCGCAAAAAGCTCTTCGAGTTCGAAGTCAAAGGACTCAATCAGTGGATTGAGCAGCGATGTCATGAGATCGGGCCGCACGAATCGCGCGGCCACGGTCTCGGCGGGAACCGCGAGCGGCACGGCCCACGAGAACGGGATCGCCACCCCCTTGTGCGCGTCAAAGAATGCCAGAAGAGTCTGGCGCTCGGTGGTCGTCACACCATGCGCGCCGACGCGCCATCGTCTCCGTGGCCGCGGGAACCGCAACAGCGCCGATGTGTGCCCGAGCTCCATCTCCTCGCGGTAGGACTCGTAGCGCCGTGTCTCGACGATCGGCCACGAGAGAGGCACGTCGAGCGTGCCAGTCTGCCCCGTCAGTTCCGAGCTGAGAACAACGGACGCCTGCTCGTTGTCGCCGATGATCGGCGGGACAGTGATCGTCTCTTCGGCCCACGCGTCGAAGTCCACGAGCTTGACCGCGCCGAGCGTGTCGGGGTGGAAGTAGAAGCCCTCCCCATAGCCAGACTTGGTAGCAGCCGTGCGCGCGTCGAAGAGGTAGTTATTCACCGCAAGCACGCCAGCGATCGACGGCACTGGCGTCACCGTAGTTCCACCGATGCGCGCCAACATGACCGGCGTTCCGTTCGGCGAGTTGCTAGAATTCTGACACTCGAATTTCAGCGTGAACGCCGTACCAAGCGCGACCAGTGCCGATACGTCTGCGGTCGCCAGGATTGTCGGCTGCGCGCCAGCCGATGTGTCGCCGTTGAAATGCCACCATTCCATGAGCCAGATCGGCGCAGTCGGCGACTGGTACTTGACTATGAGCATGTAGCCAGTGCGCTTGTCGAAGTGCCCACCGCGGTAGTCAGGCGCACTCGTCTGGAGCTGCATCCGCAGTGCGATCCCATGCCTGCGCTTGTTCGTCGTCTCCACGTTGTAGGGGGTAATCGCAATGGATCGCCCAGCCGCGATGTCCGTCGCTGCCCCGCGCTGCGAGATGTACCAGCCATGCACCTGGCTCGTGCCGACCCCAACCGGACCACCCATCTCCACCTCGCCGAGTGTCGCGTGTCTCTTGATGTGGAAGTAGTGATTGCGTCCCGTGTCCTGCGTCCCGTGCTGATCGCCAGTCCAGTAGGACATGAACGACCTCCCTGACCTGGCCAGCGTATCGACGACCACGCGCGCACCGTACTTGTCTCGCCTCACGAACTGATCTTCGACGAACGCCGTCCCGTCCACAGCGTCAGCGACAGAGAACGTGTCGACTAGAACGCAATGCGTGCCGACGCTGGCTTGGATGCGCGGCGGCTGACCGATGAATCCCCAGTATCCACCGAGATCGATCTTGCTGCCGGTCGTGTCAATGACGAAGAAGATCTGCGTGTCGATGGCGGTCAAGCCGTTGGGCAGAATCGCAAAGCGCCGCGCGTAGCACTTGATGTTCGGATTGCCGCCCACGTCGTTTTCAATCGTCATGCGCATGACCGACGTGGGGCCGTACTTGTTCGGCCCCGCCTGCGCATCGCTCGCGTATTGGTTCGGCGCGGCCGCATCGCCGATCACAGAGATTACCCCCGCATTGAAACGGAGCAACTTGAAGCGTGATCCGTTGGCGGCCTTATTGACATGCAGGAACGCGTAGCAGTCTCCAGAGCGGAAGAACTCCTCGTCCTGCGGAGCGGCGGCAGGTACCGCGAGCGTGGCGGTTCGGAATCGGCCGAACACACCGCATCCGCGGAAGCTGTCGCTATTGAATCCACCAGAGATCAGACTCATCCTTGGGTGCAGCCGAATGTCTCCGGTGATGGCTCGTCCATGTCGCCACGCTGCACCGATCAGGCAGTCCACCGTGGTCACGGATGAGTGCTGCGCGAATCCGCATCCGTTGATCCCCGCAAGTTGATAGCCGTCGAAGAGCTGCCCTTGCGCGAACACGAGCCCATAGCCCGTGGTCGTTTCGGCCGCGGGGTCGCTCGTCGCCGATGAGTGCGGGCGCACGCGAAAGTAAGCGTTGAGTGCAGTCCCGTAGTCGTGCGTCGCGCCGCCATAAGTGAACGGATCATGCGCCGGCCAGAAGTGCGTCATCTGCGCGCGACTCCTCGCACCGCGTCGTTCAAGCTTCTGCGCCGTCCGGATTGGATCTCTTGCGCGAGACGCTCCGAGATCAGCGGCATCTGCGCCATGATGACATCGCCAGCCGTGCGCGGATCCAGCGACATGGAGGTTAGCGCGATACTCACGTTCATCGACATCGCTTGCGATGACTCACGCCCCCCACCGAGTAGCTTGACCGGGATCTTGCGATCACCACCAAGGGGCACGAACGCCTCCGCTTGCGTCTTGCCGTGTCTGCCAAAGATGGCGATTTGCGGCTCGTCCGCAATCCCGCCACGCTCGTACGCTCGTACTGGAATAGCCGTGCGGCCGAGCTTCTCCGCGTACGCGCGCGGGAGCGTTGCGCGCCCGATCATGCCGCCGTAGATCGTCCCGCCTTTCTCGCTCGTTGATACTGGCGCAGCAGCAGGAGCCGCGGAAGCAGCCGGATTGAAGATGCTACCGATTGCGCGCAGGATCAGAAACTTGATGATCGTCGCCGCAACCTCGCGCTTGAGACCATCAAAGAAGCGCCGGTAGTTGCGCTCCCCCGAAGCAAGCTCGCGCGAGAACCCATCGACCGCGCCCGTGAGCAGGCCGAATGTTTCCGTCGCTGCTTGCGCGCCAAGCGCACCGCCCTTGAGCTGATCTCCCTGGGCCGCGAAGTTGGCCGCAAACGAAGCGCCGAAGTCATCGCCCTGCGTTTTCTCGGCGACGAGGCGCTGCTTGTTCGCAAGCGCACCCTCGACCTTCGCGCGCTTTTCGAGCGCGGCAGTCACCTCCTCGATTGCAGCAAGCTCCTCTTCCTGTTGCGCCGCCTTGATCTCACCAGCCTCGACTGCACGCTGGGTCTCTTTCTTCCACGCGAAGCTCTGCTCTTGGATCGCGATGGACAGCTTCTTCGTCGCGTCGATCTCACCGAAGATCCGATCAAGCCGGCGCTGCAACGCACCCTCGGGGAGCACGACGGTCTGCTCGACTTCGCGCTGCGCTTTCTGCACGGTCCCGAGTCGCACCTGCGCCGAGATGAGATCCTCGTAGGCGCGCACCTGCCCAGGAATGTCGCCAGCAGCCTGCGCACCCTGGAATGCAGCAAGCGCAGCACTCACCGCGCGGGTCGCGCTCTCCAGCTCTCGACTCTCCTCCGTCAACGGCGTCATCGCCTCGCGTGTCGAGCGCAGGATCTCGGCCCACGACTCGAACAATCCGATCTCGCCTGGGCCAAGGCTGTCGATGCCTTCGATGATCGCGCCAAAGAATCCTTTGGCGTCGATGGCGAGCTCGTTGAATAGTCGGCCAAGCCCCTCGGACGATGACCGACTCCTATCGATCGCGCGCGCTGTGTCGCCTGCCACGTTTTGCAGCTCTCGCAGCGTCTCGCTGAATTTCTCGTACCGCTCGCCCGTGAGCTCCGTAAGAGCGACCGCGGCCGACTGCGAGCCGATCAGCTCACGCATGATGCCGACGTTGTCGCCAACGCGCTCGTGGAGCAGATCGAGAATCGCGGTCAACCCCTTGCCGCGCGCCTCGAGGAACTCCATGCCGAAGCCGAGACGGTTCGCATTGTCCGCGAGATCGGATGCCGGGTCAGCAAGTGCTCCGATGACAGCGCCGAGCTCGCCGAACACTGTCCGCGCCGGCAACCCCGCGCTGAGCATCGTGGCCAGCGCCGCGCCAACCTCCTCGATCGAAAGCCCAGCCTGCCGCGCGGGGACAAGGAGCTTGCCGAGCAGGTTGCTGAGCTCTGGCAGCTCTGCCTCGGATAGCTGCGTGAGACGCACGAGCAGGTCAGAAACCTTGCGCGTCGTCTTGGCCTCGATCGCAATGCCGAACGCATCCATGACCGCCGCGAGCGCAGACACGCCCTGCCCCGTCTCAGCAAACGTGGCGCGCGCGAGCTTGGCACCATCGGTCAGGAGCGCCAGCGATTCACGCGCGTCGCCAGCGGTCTCCTTGACCGCGACGTAGGCCCCCTGCGCAACCTGCGTGCTCGAGCGACCAAGCTCCGACGACAAGTCGGTAACCGCGTCCTTGAGCGCGCCAATGTTGCCCGCGGCCCCAGCGCTGGCCGCGGCAATCTTCGAGAATTCCCGATCGGTCTCTAGGAACGCACGTGTCGCGCGCGTGGCTGCTGCGATGCCGGCGGACACGCCGACAAATCCGAGTGCGTACCGCGCGAGGTTGCGCAAAAAGCCGGCGAACGCGCCGTCCATCTTGCCGACAGATCCGGTCGTCTGACGCGCAACCTCGTCCGCATTGCGCCCAAAGCTCGCAAGCGTCGCAGTCGCCAGGTCCTCCATCTTGAGGACTGCTTTGAGGACGGCATCACCCTCGGCCACGCCTCAGCTCCTCCTCGTGTTCGGCGGCGGCAATCTCTGCCTCGAAAGTCGAAACGAACCAGAGGAATGCCGGGTGTTGGTCAGTCCATGTGCCAGGCGCAGGAAGAAATCCGCGTTTGACCCACGCGAGCGCGCGCAAGGCTTCTGCGATGTCTTCGCTCTGGTAGTGAGCTGGACATCGACCGATTGCCTTGCGCCCCGTGCCATCGCACTCAGCGCATTGCGCGCACCCGTCGAGCCTGGACCCGTGGCATCGTGGGCAGGTGATCTCGTAACGAGGCTGATCGGCCGCCGCGTCGCATCCGTACTTCCGCCGCACTGCCCGGATGGACGGGTCGATATCAGCGCACGCGCCGGCTCGAGGTCCACCGCACATCTCGGGACAGTCGGGGAGTCCATCGGTTACGTAGCCTCTGGCGACGGCACGGACTTTTCCACGTCTTCGGCCTCGATCCCGTCAGACAAGACAGCCACGGCAAGCTCGTCCTTGTCCTCCCACCGCAGTCGATCGAGGAAGGCGTCGGATACGAGCGCGCCATCGGCACCGCGCTCGAATGCAACCGGCTCGCCGGTAGCGCCGCGCAACGGGTGCGCGTGGTCTACGCCATCCAACCCGATGCGCAGCGAGAGCAGGATTTGCGCGTGGATCTTGCGGTCCGCGCTATCGCCACGCATTGCCGCAGCCGTGTCACGCAACCGCGCCTGACCGTCCTGGCTCGGAGTAATGATCCAAAACCACGTCTGCTCGGCTTCCGGTTTGGCCCGGTCCTCGCGCAGCACGTACTTTCGGCGTCGTCTCGGATCGATGCCGATTGCCATATGTGAACTCCTCGAAACGGATGTCAGGGTAGGTCTAGGTAATAGGTGAAAACGACTTCGTTCTCGCCACCGATTGACGTGAGCGTAACCGCACCGCCAAGCAAGTTGCCCAGCTCGCCGCCAGTGCACTTGAACGGCATTTGATCCGTGAGGATCCCATTGCGATCCCCACGACTCGCGCCGCTGAATTGGATGCCAGGCCACGAAAGCAGAAATCGGTTGGCGTCCACAGATCCGACCGTCGCGTTCATGCGCGCGATCGTTCCGTTGACGAACTTGACGCGGAAGTTCATCGGAGTATCGACTTGCAGCGTCGCCTCGGGATCAATCGATCCGGTTGCCCCGCGGGTCGTACCAACGAACGCCTCGATCGCGCCACCGGATGCGCCGGCATGGATGCGGAGCTGGGGCTCGACGCCGAGGTTGAAGGAGATCTCGTTCAGCCCGGGCTCGACCTCACCGCCCTTGCTAGTCACGGTCTCGTCGGCAAACCCGATTGCTGAGTTCTCAAAAATCGGCGGCAGACCGAACTGGTAGGCGATCCCCGTTATCGGCGGTTGATCCCCGAGCCCCGTCGCCTTGTCGATGATGCCGACACCGGAGAACGTCATGAGCGCCGGCCGGTTGGCCTGCATCTGGAGTTCCCAGTTGGCCCGGCACCCGCGCATGGTCGTTGCGGTTCCGTCCTCGTACAGGCGAAGCGACGCAGGGGGCCAAATGAAAAAGGCTTCGTTCGTCGTGCCGGCCACGACTTTTGTACCTGCGCCACCGTCAAGCTCTGAGAGCGTCTCACCGGCCGAGAACGTGCCACGAATCGGTCTGTAATAAAGCTTGGTGTCCGTCGCCGTTACAGCCTGCCAGACAATCCCCCGCGCGTTCGATGCGTCGCCCTTGAACGCCTCCCCGACAGCCCATGTCGTGGCACTGGCCACAATGTCAATCTGCTTCACAACCTCTTTCCATGGGTACCAGGTGTAGGCACGGGCCGCGACGCGTACGCTCGGCGTAACCGTCGCGCCAGTCGAGCCGCCGGTCCAGACAGCCGTTCCGGTTGGCGCGCCAGAGATCGGTTCGAGCAGCAAGCTCGTTGCGCCGGTGAACGTGTCATGCATGACCCGCGCGGTCGCCAGTGACGTGGTTTGCGTCACGATCTCGCCGTGCCGGAACGGACCGCCAGTAATCGCGCCGATCGTGTACTCATCGTTCAGCGCCGACTCTCGCATCCCGCACGCTTCAAGGATGACGCTCCACGCCGGCCTCAGCGTCGCGTGCTCGGTCCTCGTCCCACGCATCTCCGTGCGGAACCGGAAGCGCCCAGTCACGAGCCCGGCGGCGTCCGCGGTATCCGTGAGCGAGTCGTAGACGAAGTTGCGCTCGACGAACTCGACACTCGGCTCCATGCTCGGCTCTTCGACGAGGAGCGTTGCATTCGCACCGCTAGCAATGCCGGCCGCGAGCGTTCCAGCCGTCACCTCCTCCGCGATCACGAGTTGCTTTCGATTGACTGTCAGCGGCATGGTTCGATCCTCTTCCTAGGTGGCAATGCTCGGGTTGTCCCAAGCGTGTCGGTACTCGATTCGGTAACGAGCCTGACATACGGCGACGGCCTCGCTGGCTCCGGCGTCGTACACCTCTTGGCTCGTCTGTGTGAGATAGGCTGCGTTCCCACCGAGCTGCTTGTCAGCCTCGAACGCTTGCGTGATATCTGAAAGCAGCCAGCGTAGATCATCCTTCCACGTCCCTGCCGACGGCATAACGCGCACGCCCGCTACGATGGATAGCTGCATGGAGTGACGAATCATCCCCGTGGTCGTGTCGAGAACGTCGTCGCTCTCTGGGTATACGACGGCGAACGCACCGCTCAGAGTGCCCAACGTCACCGCATGCCCGTCCCAGACGAGCACCTCGCGCATCGCGCTCCTGTAGTTCGGAGGCGAGATCGCCTCGAGATCGGTCTTGACCTGCGCAATGCATCGCAGCCCAACCGGATCGCCGTCATTCGGGTACGCCACCTAGAGCGCCTCCTCGAGCGTCAGCGTGCATTGCCACTGCCCGCGCGCCGTGCGTGTCAATACGAGATCCGGGCGCGCACCGAACCGAACGTCGAATCCGGTCGTTCCGTCGATCGGCGTCCACGCCATCGGGACGATGCCGCCTAGAGTCTGGTTCCACAGGTCGATGATCTGATAGACGATCCCCTCGGTTGCGCGTGCCCACGACAGCGAGAGCGTGCGCTTGGGTCGCTCGTACACCTGACGACCACGCGAGAAACCAGACAAGCCTTCCGATTGTTCCGCCAACCGGAGCGTGACCGTTGCAATCGGGTACTCGATCGAGTCCACGTCGAAGGCGATCGCTGCGACCACTACGCGGCCCCACCTTTCGCCGCTGCGCGCACACCCTGCAACGTGCGAGCGAGTGCTGCGCGTAGCTCTTTCAATCGCGCCGGCCGTTCCGCCTCGATCGTCGCGCGGAATCCAAGGCGCGGCCTGAGACGCACACTAGCCTTGAGACCCCATAGTGTCAGGATCTCTTTGCCATACAGAGGTTGCTCTGGCCGATACTTGATGACCGCAAATCCACTCGCCGTGCGCTCGACCCACACGCGCCCAGGATGCTGCGCGAACAGAGCTCGCGCACTCGGGAACCGCGGGACGCCGGCCGCTGTCAAGTTGTCCGGCAGTGGCAGCGTGAGGAACCGCGAGCGCTTCGGCGTGACGACTCCACCGTACTCCTGGATGCGAGCGTAGTGTTTGGTCGCGCCATCGCCGACGAAGAGCACGAGCCGAAGATCCTTCGGCTGTGCCGCGCGCGCATTCGCAAACCCAACCGTCGCACGCAATCCACCGCTGCGAGTCTTGAGCAGATCGCGCGATGTGTTCGCGTAGAACGGCGGGCCGGAGATCGGTGCCTTGAACCGATCGAACATGGCGCGCCGGTAGTCCTGGCCTATGCGCGCGAACCCATCGCGCAATCCCTTCGCACTCTCGCGCGGCCACGCATCGACAATGCGATGGACGGCGCGCGCGTCCCATCGAATGCGCAGGCTCATGCCGCCCTCCGATGCGCGGCAAGAATGTGCTCGACATCCTTGAGCATCTCGTACTGACCAGTCGCAAACGAGGTCCCTCCACCAGACGCGAGAGACACGTTGCCGCCAAGCGCACCGCGGCGCTGGAGGAGGTAGAGCACCTGGCGATCGGCAGCGCCGGCGAGATCCGGCCATCCCGCGATGAGGTCCGCCGTGCTCGTGCCAAGCCCGCCCGTGTACTTGACCTCCACATAGCCTGGTTGGTACGGCGTGGAGAACAGCAACCGCACCCACCCGCTTGGCTTGACGACCACGTACTCGTCAGACGTGCGCGTCACCAAGCTCACGGCCTGCGCATCCGAGCCATACTTGACGACCACGGTAGCCGTCGCGTCGAGCGGCTTGGCATCTAAGCTCAGGCTCTTCGCAAATTTGCGCACCTCGTAGAGCTCTGTGCGCTCGATTTTCGTCGCGTGCAGTCCGAGGAACCGAACGAACTGCGCGGACACGTCAGTTATGAGCGTCTGAATCAACGTGTCCAGATCTCCGACGGCGACCGTGGGCGAGACAAGCGCCTTGACGCGTTCTACCGTCGTGAAATCTTGGATGGACAGTTGACCAGAGAGATTCATTCGTCTTCGCCCGCTACGTGCTCGCGCCTTTGGTATTGACCGCGCATCTCGACGATGACGCGCCCAAGGAACTCTGGCAGGTTTGCCTGCTCACGCGCGACCTCCGTACCAGCAGGAATCATGCGGCCCTGGTATGTGACCGTGCGCCCAGGCGCGATGAAGTAGCGCTCGTGACCTTGCGGCCGTTCGTCACGCGTCTGGTAGCTCTCATGCTCCACTCGCAGCCTCCTGCTTGCCAGCAAGGCGCGGCAAAGCCGATGGATCGACACCGAGCCCCTTGGCTTTGGCGGCAGCCGCCGACGTTGCGCGCGCAACCCGCGTAGCCTCGCGCTCATCCCACGCTTTCATCTCGTGTTTGACGCTCGCGTGTAGTCGCTTCACCGGCTCTTCGCCGGGCGCAAGCCCGGCCTCAGTGATCTCCAGAACGTTGTGCGGCGCACGGTTGATGATGGCGCGAAGCGCGGGATGCGTCGCATCCACCACCTCGCCGGCTCGAGCCCATAGGTGCTGGTTGTTTTCGGTCGGCACGTTGGGAAACAACAGCACGCGGCCGGACTTGACTCTGAACAGTGAGCGCGCGGCCTTGGTCTGCACCGGCGCTTGATTGGATCTCGGATTCATTTGCTTGCCCTGGTTGAGGCCGCTCCCAGCCGCACGCGCTCTCCTCGAACGCGCGCGGCCAAGAGCAGCGGGGATTAGCTCACGTCGTAGGTCAACGCGACGACATCGCCGGATGCGGGGCTTGCCAGCGCCGCCGTGTAGAAGGACGTATCCTTTGCGTTGCACAGGATGCACTCGACGCCGCAAGTGAGGGAACCGCCGGTGCCGCCGGTGACAGAGATCTTGACGAATGTTCCAGCCGTCAGCGCCGAAGACTCCATCACGCCCACCTTGCGAATGTCGTCGTCGGTAATGGCGTATGACATCGTTGTGCCAGATACGGCAGTGTATGTCCCACCGCTGGTTGCGCTCTCCTTGATAACGACAGTGGCCGTGCCAGACGTTGCGGCGTTGGTCCCGCCGTTGACGATGACGATAAGTGAATCCCACCCCTCCATGTTGATGGGGTCGGAAAGCACTTCGGTCGTGACCGCCTGCGTCGTGATCGCACGAGTGAGGCCGAGTTGGCGCGGATCAATTACGTTCTGCATGATTCGTTTCC
>ERZ1292625.4295-Hain-H41-01um-R1-4295-length-10773-cov-4_pt1 | contig 10773 bp, 13 predicted proteins | sample MGYA00564400_ERZ1292625 | MGnify/ENA primary metagenome ERZ1292625 (study PRJEB36523, sample SAMEA6512639) | groundwater metagenome | collected 2019-01-08 | study: AquaDiva: Metagenomics assemblies of 32 groundwater samples
TCGTATTCGCTAGTTTCAAAGGTCGCTATGGCCACACCGCTGGATATGCGAAGTTCGGCTCAGACAGGCTTTGCTAGCCTAATAACAAACCCTCTGAGCTCATTGGCTACTAGCTTTGGGCCAATATTGTCGTCCCGCAGTGCTAGCGCAGCCGCGTCCATTAATCCGGACCCTTTTAACATCGGTAACTCAGCCTTTCCAACCGGCAAAATTCCTAAAGATTTTGAAAAAGCCTGGGATGATCGCAATTGTGGCGACGAGAGCGATAATGGACCAATTGCCCGTTGGCAGCAAAAAGCTGCTGATGATTCTGTTAGCAGCAAGACGGGCATGCCCGTACATAATGACGTGGAGCCTTGCTTGCTGATTAAGGAAGCCACGGGCGTTGGCGGTGGTGCTTTTGATAGCAGCCTGCTGACTGAGGATGATTTAGGTGAAGTACCAGGCGAAACCAGCGGTGCGACAATAAGCGGCAATGACCAAGAACTCGCTAAAAAGCTTGTTGACTCTGGCAAGCTAACCGACGAAGACGGGCGTTACATGGCTCAAATAAAAGCCTATGCTAAGGGTAACTATAGTTGCCACGTTAACTCAGCAATCCTTAAAACCCTGGTTGGTGTCGTTGTCCAAGATAGCCATAGTGTAAAGATGAGTTCGCTTAACAGGAAATGTACTGGCGTTTTGACGGCTTCTGGTACGGCTAGTTTTCATTACGCAGAGGGAGGCGGTCACGCCATAGATGTAGTTGAATTTGATGGTAAACCTGTTACCGGAAGCGGAACCGCTACCATTAATTTCCTTGAGTCGGCCTCGAAGTACTTACCGAAAAATACCGGCTACGGACAAGTCTTGAGTTGCAGTTCGGGCTTCGATATACCCGATGGATCGTATGCCGTCCCAGACACCTGTAATCATCAACATATCCAGGTACCAAAGGACTAAGCATGCTGCTGTTTACACCTCTTGCTCGCTTCGCTTCGCTGCTTATAGCACTTTTATTTGTTTCGATATCTGCGCAGCCTGTCGTCTTAAGGGCGGCTGCCGATGAGTTGCCCGGGTCAGAGATTGAAGCTTTGAAGGATTATCCTAACTGGGTAGCTGAAATATGTGGCTCGGCCAACGCCTCAGAAGGAGGGCCGCTTACAGGTGTCCACTTCCCCAGGATTGATGATCCATTAACACTTGCCAAGGCTATTGATGATTACATAAAAAAGGGATGGCCGCACTCACCGCTGATCGGTTACGGAGCTAAGTTTGTACAATACGGTCAGCAGTACGACGTTAACCCAACGATCTCTACGGTTATCGCCCAGGTCGAGTACCAGTTTGGCACGGCACGAACCGACCTGGTCGGGAAGGGTGGACCTGGACAATATAATTTCTGGGCCGTCACCCATAATTCAAACTCATCTACTAGATTTGGTGCCTATCCAAGCATAGACACGGCTATGGAGGAACATTTTAAACTACTAGGAGGCAAGTCCGCCAGCGCTCAAAACGGCATTTCATATATTGGTCCACCTCAAAACTTTACAACCGTAAGCCAAATCATGAAACAATATGCCCCTTCTTTTGAAAACGACACACCCAAGTACATTAAAACGATACTTGACGGCATGAAAAAACTGCTCTCCAATAGTGGCGCAGGTGCGGGGGGTGGCAGTAGCAGCGGCAGTAGTTGCGGTGATGCTTCGGGCAGTTCAGGCAACGTAAATATTGACGGTTACGCCTTCCCTATAGCCGCCAAAAAAAAGAGTGATTACGCAACTTTTGGGGCACTGAGTGCAGTGCCCTGTGATGATTCAACCGGTTGTCACCATCCGTTTCATCCACGCGGTAGTTACGCCTTTGATTTGGGAGTAAAAGGCTACGGCCCCGACCGATCACAGAATGCCCCTGTTTACGCAATTTCGGACGGTGAACTAGTACACGTCACTTACACTCGTAACGGAGGTCGTTGTAATCAGCTCGAGTTTAAATCTGACAAAGATGGTTATGTGTATTGGTATGGGCATTTGGCTCCAGATCCATCTATAAAGAAAGGCCAGCACTACAAGGCCGGGCAACAAATTGGCAAGGTTGGCCCTTCTCGTTGCGCCGACAACACAGCGCCACACCTCCACATTGACAGAGGCTACCCCAAGGGCGCAATGGGGGGCTCCGAGGATCACCGAGACGCGGGTATAATAGATCTTATTAACAAACTTTATGGCGAATTGCCAGACTAACTAAAGGTGTTGTATGGAAATCAGAACAAAGAAAATACTTGCCGGCCTTGTTGGTTTGGGTCTTATGATATTAATTATATTTGTATTAACCAGTGGTAATAAACCTCCTGTTGTTAATGACACAGAGGGGACCTCTGGAGCAGTATTTATTAACGACTCTAGTCATTTGCAAGAAATACTCTTCGACCAACAATATTATTCTGTACAAGCCGGTATAAGTGACTACATTGTTAGTAAGTTTAGTCGCTCCGTCAAGTCTGCCGAAATAGTAGGTGAGCCTGTTATTCCTGACGACGGACTAATCAGGATTCAGGTTAATATTAAAAATCCCGACAAAGAATTTACCGTGACTATTGATCGTGCCACATATTTTGACAAAATAGTTTTGTCTGTGCCGGAAACTAAATATAAAAAAACTATCAATGTCTATGAAAATATTAGCTCTGAGCAAAAAGTTTACGACTAAATTATGCTTTGCGGCCGAGGGCAATCACATTACAGTTATCGGTAAAGTGCTGGGTGACTAGATCGGCGTCGGTGGTAGTTATGAAAGTCTGGTAGGGAGAAAGGTAGTCGGTTAGGGTGTGGCGGCGCTTGCCGTCTAGTTCACTGAAGACATCGTCGAGTAAGAGCAGAGGAGTCGTTTGGCGGGCAGCCTCTATTGTTTTTAGCTCAATGATTTTCAGAGCCAGAACGGTCGTTCGGATTTCGCCACGGGAAGCAACTTCTTGTGCCGGTCGGTCATCAAAGTTAATTAACAAATCCTCACGGTGCGGGCCACTGCTGGTAAAACCGCGGGTTTGGTCTTCGGCTTGGTCGATCTCGAGCTTCTTAAGCAAGCGGGTCTCATAGTCACTGATTGGCCATTTATTGGAATAGTTAGTGGTGATCTTGACCGTAGTACTGGATAGCTGCTTGTATAGTTGCGTGATCTCGGAGTTGATTTGGTCGGTTAATTGATTACGGGCGCGGAAGATTTGGCCGGCCAGTTGACTAAGTCTGACATTCCAAGGGAATAGTTGGGCCTGTGAAGCACGAGCAGCTTGTTTGAGCAGTCTATTGCGCTGGGCTAGGGTTCTTCTGTATTGGCGCCTGGTCGTTCCATAGCCGACGGTGGTTTGCTCTATTAGGTCATCTAGGTAGTCGCGGCGCCCATCCGGACTGCCCGTTAGAAGCCGCAGGTGATTTGGCTCGAATAAGACGACTGGTAGGCTGTTTGTAAGACTAAGTCTTTTGTAGATTTTACCGTTTATCTCATAATGCTTGGTTTTGGTGGGTTCACTAGTCAGCTTGACAGTCCGTTGGGTGCTATCCGGGTTGTGTCCATCAATTCGCGCCCAGGGCTTGTGGAACTGTATTAGCTCACTGTCTTTGGCACGATATGAGCTGCCTTTGGCCAACACCAATATGGCTTCTAATAGGTTGGTTTTGCCGCTAGCGTTGGGGCCGACAATAATATTAACACCTTGGTTTAGCTCAAACGAGGCGTCGGCGAATGATCGAAAGTTCTGTAGCCTCAAATCTGTAATCATGAACTAATTGTAGCGCGAACGGCTGAGTAGCTAGCTCTTAAGTGGCATGATTATGTGCCGGTAGTCTGGGGAGTTGGCGTCAGTAAGTAGAGTTGGTTCGAGTTTGCCATTAAAGCCAAATGTTACCTCGTCGCCGGAGAGAGCGCTCAGGCCGTCTAGTAGGTAGCGTGAGTTAACAGTGATGCTGCCGCTGCCCTTGGCCTTCGCGGGTGCTGTGGCGGTGTTCTCGCCAAGCTGTGAGGCAACGGATCGGATACTGAGCTGTTTGGAGGCCTCATTAACTTCTATGGTTACACTGCCGGCGCTTTCGCGAGCAAAAAGGCTTGAGACTTTGGTGACGTTGACTAGGTCAGCGCGCTTCAGGGTGGCCTGGGTGGTGAACTTGCTCGGTATTAGCTTGCGGTAGTCGGGGTATTTGCCGTCGACTAATCGGGTTACTAACTCTATGTCACCAACCTTAAATAGCGCTTGTTGGTCATTGTGGATGATGGTGACTTTTTCGTCGTCGTCGCTTAAGACTCTAAGCAGGTCTTGCATGGCAGAAGCGGGGATAAGCAAGTGGATATCGTGCTTGTTTGCACCTAGTTGCTTCTCAGCTAACCGATAGCTGTCGGTGGCGGCCATGTGCAGCTTGCCGTCGTGAGTTTGTAGTAAAACGCCCGTAAGTACTGGTCTAGTTTCGTCACCAGAGGCAGCAAAAACTACTTGTTGTAAGGATTTCTTGAATAGTTCGCCTTTAATTTCCCAAGTTTTACCGTCGGCTATGGCTGGCATAACAGGGAAATCGTCGGCAACAATTCCGTTTACTACTGATTGATATTGGTCGGTGGTGACATGTAGTTTGGTTTCCTGAAGATCTAGCTGTATAACACCGTCTGGCAGGCTACCTACAAAGTCTTGCATAAGTCTGGCAGGAACAGTTATGGAGCCGGTTTGTTTAACTTTGGCACCGATGTAATGGGTGATGGCTATGTCTAGATTGGTGGCCGACAAGCTCAGTCGGTTATTGTCGGTCTTGATAAGTACATTAGCAAGTATGGGTAGGGTGCCGCGGCTGTTAGCTACACGAGCAACTGATCCTAGTGCGCGGTTTAAGTTTTCTTGAGTTACTTGCAGTTTCATATAAACATCCTTCAAGTATTAATAACTAAATTTAAATAACTTAGTTGTTCTTTGTTATAGGTAGTGTGGATAGGTGGTAAAACTAAAGATTTAACAGATGTAAATAAGTCAAAAGTGCCTTGGGAAAACTCCCGGACAAACCCTTGCAAAGAAGCGTAAAAAGCACCCAACCTATCAACAACCAAAAAAACACAACACAAACCCGTTGTGTAGAAACCAAAGACTACACCACAAACTTTTCGCAGACCAACCACAACCACTCCACAAGTAATGAACAGGCTACGCATACAAGTGCTCCTTGATCTCATTGATTGCCATACGTAGTGAGGCGTCCGAACGAACCTCTTCACCAATTTTGTGAACCGAATGAATAGCTGTTGTGTGATCCTTGCGCCCTAACTCACGAGCGATCTTAGGGAAGCTCAACTTAAGCTCGTTACGCAGGATGTACATAGCGACTTGGCGAGGAACTACTATGTCCTTATCGCGCTTCGGCCCCACTATGTCCTCATATGGTATTTGGAAGTGTCTGGCTGTTCGTTCAATGACCTGCTTGGCGCTAAGGTGCTTAGGACGGGACTTGCTAACGTTAAGTAGGCCTGAGGCTATGCTGAGCGACGGCTCTATGCCGCGCATTTCACACCAAGCCAGTAATTGGTTAAGTGCGCCCTCTAATTCACGAATGTTGGTCTGGATATTATTGGCTAGGTATTCAACGACCTCATGATCCAAGTTGTCATAGTGGCCTTGAGCCTTGGTTTGGACAATAGCGCAACGCGTCTCGAAGTCGGGGATTTGCATATCTATACTCATGCCGCCCGCGAAGCGCGAACGCAGCCTATCCTCCAGGGTTGGGATGTCCTTAGGGGGTTTGTCGGCACTTATAATGATCTGTTTGTTAGCCTGATGTAGCGCGTTGAAAGTGTGGAAGAATTCTTCCTGCATCTTCTCCTTGCCAGCTATGAACTGCACGTCATCGACAATCAACACATCAGCTGTTCGGTAGTGGCTAGCAAAAGCGGCGGTCTTGCGGAAGCGCAACGCGTCGACAAACTCCTGAACAAACTGCTCAGTTGATATATACAGAACTTTGGCTTTGGGGTTACGGGCTGCCAATATATTACCGACCGCTTGAATCAAGTGAGTCTTGCCAATACCCACGCCGCCATACAAAAACAGAGGATTGTACTTGGTTCCTGGCTGACTGGCCACGGCTTGACAAGCAGCAAAGGCTAACTCATTACTGCTGCCAACAATAAAGCTGTCCAGAGTGTAGCGCTCATTCAACCCCTGCCTATAGGAATGAGCTAAGCCTCCGCTTAGTGTTTCCTGTGTGCGTTTGCCGGTCTGCGCAGTACTGTCAGCATCAGGGCTGGTTGATTGTTGATGTGGTGTGGAGTGGGTCTCGGCTTGCCCCTGAGAGACCTTGTTGCCACGCGGCTTCTCAACATGGGAAGAGAAGATCTTATACTCGATCTGCTTAGAAACCAAACCATTCTTGGCCAAAGTCTCGGCTATGACATCGCCGTATTTACGCTCCAGCTGCTGCTTAATAAAGATGTTATTAACGCCAATTGTGATGGTTTCTTCGGAGTGCTTAAGCAAGCTAGTACCCTTAAACCAGGTCACAAAGTTACCGTGCGAGATCGACAACTCAATCTCTCCCAGAACCGCTTGCCATAAAGCGTCTTGCTGCATACCTCTCCTCTTAGTAAGACCTAATATACGGCACTTGCTCTAAGTTTTCCACACCCAAAGCCAACTTTGTCGTGCAACCAAGCCAAAACAACCAACCAGAGGTGTATTTATACACATCAATCCACCCCATCTGTTAATTTGTGGATAAAAGCATGGAATTGGTGGATAAACTCCTCTAATTCGTGAAGAAGCATTGTCAAAACCACATGCCTAGCTGGTGTCCTTCTTGCTTGCAGCCCCCTGTCACCAATTTTTGCACCCTTTCTTTACAAACAGGGGTAACCACGCTATAATTGCCTACAACATTCAGAAATACGACCGCCAACTCGGTCATCAATAGAAGGAACCAATCTATGCCCAAACGAACCTATCAACCCAAGAAGCGCTCTCGCGCCCGTGAACACGGCTTCTTGAAGCGTATGGCCACCAAAGCCGGCCGTAATGTGCTCAAGCGTCGTCGTACCAAGGGTCGAGCCAAGCTGACCAGTTAGATGATTAGCGTAGCTCACCGCTTCCATGGCTATGGTAGCTTGCGCGGTGTCTACCAAAGTGGCCAAACCGTCCGCGGCCCTCTAATGAATTTAAGATACGGGCTGCGCGATCGGCATAAACCCTATCGCCTAGCAGTGGTCGTTAGTCGCAAAGTAAGTAAATCAGCCGTTGTGCGTAACCGCATACGGCGCCGAATTTACGAAGCTGTACGCCAATCGAGTGTCGACATTGAGCCCGGAACCGATATGATTATCACGGTGTTCGACGAGCAGCTGGCTGAACAAGAATCAGCCAAACTCCGGGCGGCAATTGACGAATTACTACAAAAAGTCGCCAAACAAGCTACAAAATAGCCGTCAAACATCGGTCAGCCGTGCTATAGTAGAGAGCAATAAGTTTAATCAACGGAGCGCCATAAGCTATGTTTACGACTCTAATAGTTCAGCCCCTGTTCAACCTGCTGGCTCTGATATATGCCGTGATCCCTGGCCATAACTTTGGTCTGAGCCTGATAATATTTACCATAATTATCCGTTTGGCTCTGTGGCCAATGGTCAAGAAGCAGCTGCATCAAGCCAAAGCCATGCGTAAGCTCCAGCCAGAGATCAAGCGTGTCAAGAAAGCCTCCAAGGGCAATCGCACCCAAGAATCACAAATGCTCATGGAGCTATACAAAGAGCGCGGCATCAATCCTTTTGCGACCTTTCCAACCCTAATAGTTCAGTTTATTATCTTGATTGGTCTATACAGCGGCCTTAACAAGCTTATTCATGACCCTAACGTTCTAACGACTTTTACCTATCCTTTTGTCCAGAATTTGCCCTGGATGGAGCAGTTGTCACATAATTTGCATCTCTTCGACAACACCCTGTTCGGTGTCGTTGACCTTAGTCGCGCGGCTCTGGCCAACGGTGGAATTTATTGGCCAGCGATGTTTATTGTAGCTGGCAGTGCCATCGCCCAGTATTTCCAAACCAAGCAGCTAATGCCCAACGCCAAAGACGGGCGCAGCCTGCGCACCATACTCAAAGAAGCTGGCACTGGCAAGCAGGCTGATCAATCCGAGGTTAATGCTGCCGTTATGAGTACTACCAGCTATTTCCTGCCAGTCATGATCTTCGTCTTTACGGTCAACCTGGCCTCAGCCCTTAGCCTTTACTGGCTAGTCGGTGGTCTTGTAGCCTACATCCAGCAGAGCGTCGTGCTTAACAAGGATGAAGAAGAAATGGAGGCCATTGCCGACAAGCCAGGTCGCAATCTGGACAAAATCCCTGAAGCCGAAATCGTCACCAAGAAGCCAGCCGCCAAACCTGCCAACAAAAAAGGCAAGAAAAGGAAGAAGCGATGAACAGCTCCATGGAAGAGGCCATTAGATATTCCAAGAAGTATTTGGAGGATCTATTGTCGTTCTTCGGCTTGAATACAGACGTCTATGCCACCAGCGACGACGAGGTTATACAGCTCAATGTGCCCAGCACTCACCTCAATGGCTTCCTGATCGGTCAGCGTGGCGAGAACATGCGCTCTCTTCAGTATCTGACAAGCACAGCGCTTAAGAACAACGATTACGAACATAGCCGTGTCAACGTCGATATTGCCGACTACAAAAAGCAGCGTGCCGATCGCTTGCGTGACCGCGCCGAAGACTGGGTCAAGCAAGTACGTGATTCTGGTGAATCAATGGGCTTGGATCCTATGAATGCTGCCGATCGCCGGGTTGTTCACAAGCTAGCCGCCGAGTATGGTCTGACTAGTGAATCTGAAGGTGATGGCCGCGATCGTCATATAGTGCTGAAAAAACCGACCGACTAATTGCCTAGCGCTTGCTTGTAGATCTCTAAGGTCTGCCCAGCCAGACGCTGCCAAGAATATTTGGCGGCCTGAAGTCGACCTTTTTGTATCAAAGCGTCCCGCAAAACCTTGTCGGTCAAAACTTCATTTATAGCATCAGCCATAGCCTGTACGTCTGTCGGATCAAAGTAGTGAGCTGCCTCGCCATAAACTTCAGGCAGGCAAGTAGCATTACTGCTGACCACCGGCGCACCATGAAGCATAGCCTCCAGGCCAGGCAAGCCAAAACCTTCGCTCAAAGACGGAAAAACGTAAGCCAACGTCTGCTCATACAGCCACCTAAGCTGGCCTTCACTGACAAAGTCCGTGAACACCACGTTCTTGATCTCTTGGGTCTCCACAGCTGCCTCCACGCGCCGATAATTGGCATCCCGCTTACCAGCTAGCACCAGTATTAGATCCGGGTGCTGAGCTTTTAGCAGCTTGAAGGCCTGGATTAGCCGTTCTAGATTCTTGTGCGGCGATGGCCGCCCAACGTACATGACGAACTGCTTACCCTCAAGTTCGGCCACGGCCGCCCCTAGGTCTTTTATCTCGTCAGCTGCTTCGTGCGTCACGGTAATTTTGTCGGGATTAACGTCGCTGAACTTCACAACATCATCCTTCACGAACTGCGAAGGCACTATTAAGCGCACTGACTTACGGGCTGCTCGCTTAACGACGTAGCTATACACTTTTTGTTTGAACCCAAAAACAAGCGGATTTTTGTCAGGATTATTGAATCGCAGCGTTGTTAAATCATGAATAGTTGTCACAACCTTGCCTCTATACCAAATCGGCTGTTGAGCGAAGGTAAAATGAACCAGGTCAGCCTGTTGAGCCCGAACTTGCTTCAACAGCCCAAACTGTTCATCAAACGAAAACTCCTTGTGAGGACAAGCGATCTTCTCGAATCGTTCGTTGCTCACCGTCCAACCGTCAACATCTTGTGGTTTGAGCAAGACCTTGTACTGATTGGTGTCCTCAACTTGCTGAAGATAGTGAAGTAGACGTTCCACGTAACGGCCACTGCTAGTACGTAGTTCGCGGGCATCAACAACAATCCTTTTTGGGCTAGAGTTGTTTATCACAAAAAGTCCGTAAGATAAGTGCTTTGTATTTCGCGCTTGGCAATTGCTAGCAGACGCCTATCAGCAGTCACAAAAGAGTTTGCCTGGGCGACTACAGCTGTCGCTAAATGGAGAGCATCCGGTAGTTTGAGAGCGGGATATGTCTGTCGGAGCTGAGCTGCTTTGCGACACACTACCATATCAGCAGGTCTGTCGGAGCAACTGGCTAGGTCGGCGAAGAAGGCATCGACTGCTGCGAGAGACTTAGGATCGCTAGTGGTATAAACGATTTCGCCAAAAACAATTGAAGAACAAACTGCCTGCAATTCACCGGCGGCGATCTGTTGAATTAAGATGTTGGCGGAATTATAAAATGCATCATCCTTGGCCAAATACGCTATGAACACATTGCTATCAAGCGCAACTGTCATTGGTTTAGTCCCATTCCTCGTCACGTATTTTGCGTAAGGTAGCCACAGGGTTTTTGCCCCATTCATTTTTTAAGATTCCAGCGTACTGCATAATACCTGTCTTATCAGGGGAGACCTTGGCGAAAGTTATCTCAGTGGGCGTAACGTTTTTAACTACCATGTAGGCGCCGGTATTAGAAAGCCGGAGCTTCTTGCGTGCGGCTTTGGGTATGACTACTTGATGTTTAGCTGATACTTTGACTTGCATAACGTACAGTCTAGCAAATCGTTCAACGCTTGTCAAGAATCGTTCAACGCTTTGTTTAGCGTTTCGACTGAGCCTTGAGCTAAATGTAATACTGGTCGGTAGACAAAATCTAGAGGAGGAAAC
>ERZ1292625.4296-Hain-H41-01um-R1-4296-length-10772-cov-3_pt1 | contig 10772 bp, 8 predicted proteins | sample MGYA00564400_ERZ1292625 | MGnify/ENA primary metagenome ERZ1292625 (study PRJEB36523, sample SAMEA6512639) | groundwater metagenome | collected 2019-01-08 | study: AquaDiva: Metagenomics assemblies of 32 groundwater samples
CGAACTAGTTACCTTATCTTTTGTGCAGATCAGCGTGCTACATTAAAATCTCAATTTCCTGATGATACTCCAGTACAGATTACAACTAAATTAGGCCAAAAATGGCAAACTCTTTCTCAAGCTGAGAAAGATAAATATTCTAAACTCTCTTCAAAGGAAAAAGAAGAATATGAGGTTGAAATGGAAAGCTATGTTCCTTCGGACGATTTTGCCGTTGAAACCAAAAAGAAACGAACAACTAAAGCAAAAAAAGATCCTTCAGAACCAAAGAAGCCATTACCGGCTTACATGCTCTTCTGTGCCGATGAACGAGTGCGTTTAGCACAAGAAGAATCACCCTTGAAAGGCAAGGAAATTACAAAAGAACTCGGAGCTCGTTGGAGGCAACTTTCAGACAAAGAAAAGGAACCATATCAAAAAAGACACGAGGTAGAGAAAGCCGAATATGAAAAATTGGTTGGCAAGACAGATTCTAAGTCAACCTCTAAATCAGCTTCAAAAGCAAAAGAAACCAAAAAGAAGGAGACAAAGGCTGTTAAAAAAGAAACCAAGAAGGAACCTGTTAAGGAGACAAAGGCTGTTAAAAAAGAAGAATTACCAAGTTCCTTTGTGAGTGAAAAAATTGAAGAATTTGCATCTGATCATCCAAGTTGGACAGCGAAACAGATTGAAAATCAGATGCAAAAAGATTGGGGTAAACTCTCAAAATCGGAACAACTTCAATACGAAGAGGTCGTTGAAGATGCAGAAGAAGATGAAGCGCTTGAAACCGATGACGAAGAAAATGCTTTATTAGATGAATAAAGGCGATAAAGGCGATAAAGGCGGTTTTAACTGCAGTTAAAAATGAAATTTAAATTAAACGTTTAATTTAAATTAAAAATGATGATCAAAGACGTAATCCATAGATTTATTAACGTTTCCAACCTATGTAAAGCTTTTATTGACACTCCGGAATTCAACCGTTTGAGAAAGATCAAACAGCTTGGCCTGGTTTATTTGGTTTACCCGTCTGCCGTTCAAACTCGTTTCGAACATTCTATTGGTGTTATGCATCTTGCAGGAAAAGTTGCCGATCATTTTGCAGATAGTATCACCCAGAGAGAGAAAGAATTATTAATGCTAGCGGGACTATTACATGATGTAGGTCATGTAGCACTATCACATTTGTTGGATTATTTCCTTGAGGAGAACAAAATTGATGAACAATTTTCCAAACACGAGAACAGATCGTGTTTTCTTGTCAAAAAAATGAATACAGAACTCGGTCTCTTAAATGAACGAGAAGTTGAAATGGTTTGTAAAATGATTAAAGGAGATATAATTGGGGAAGAAAAACCGTTCTTATTTGAAATTATCAATAATAAGCGATATGGGGTAGATGTAGATAGATTAGACTATCTACAACGCGATTTATATCATCTCAGCATGCCATGTTTTCAACCAGATTATATTTTGGAATGTTTAAAAATCAAAGACGGGAGACTTGCAATTTTAGAAAAAGCGAGACCTGAGATAGAAATGTTATATGAAGCTAGAAAGAGATTATTAACATTGGTGTGTAGACATAAAACCGTGATTAAATTTGAAAATGTTTTTAGGGATGCATTGAATATGTTAAATATTAATGGTGAATGGTTTAAGGAAAATTGGTTGAATTTTGATGATTATAGTTTAGACGTTATGATGAGAGAGAAATGCCCAGAATTATTAAAAAGTATTTACACTCGTTCACTAAGGCAATGGAATAATAATATAGATGAACAGAGATATATGCACATTCAAGATATCAATCGACAAGATATCAATCGACAATTAAGTCTTGTTTTTTGGATTAATTGATCCGTTTGGATGCGTTGGATGTGTTGGATAGTCCGTTTCTATTTAACTCACAAGCCGAGCAAGACGGTTGTATACACAACATATATATCAATACTAGTATTGATATTACAGAAATTATAACTCCAGTCCAAAAAACGGCTTTACGCCGTTTTTGTTTCATTTTAGTTGCTCCGGCTACCGTTCCAACCCCTCCTAGCGCTGCAATACCAGCGACGCATGCAGCACAAAATTCCTCCTTTTCTTCCTTTTCCTCTTCCTGATGTTTTGGATTGATAGAATTATTCATTTATTGCTTCTATTGCTTTTATTGAATCAAAAACCGTTTAATTAAGATAAATTATTGAATAAACAAGTGATGAACAACATTTCCTCCATTTCCTCCATTTCCTCCATTTTGATTAATTTTGAAGATCTAAACAAGATAGAAAAATTTTATAAGAGTGATTTAATAACAAAATTGAACTGGGATAACAAAACAGAGAAAACAGATCTAGGATTGATTTTCATTATCCCTCAAGGAATTAAAACCAAACTTTTATTGTTTCCAGTGAATGATAAACACAGCTATATGTTGTCAGAAGAATTTGTAAAGCAAATAATTAAATTTTATTGGATTCGTTACAATAAAAAGGAAAAAATATGTAAATTATGTTGTAGTTGTGGAGCGGATATCGAACTTGTACTAGATTGTTTAACAGACACGAAAGAGGTAACGAATGTACCGGGTGCATTGACGAATTCTTTAATTTATACCGAAATTCCTCTAACAAAAGATAATTTTGATGATATATGCTCTAAATTTGTTAATAATAATTTCGGTGAACCTTATATAAATAACAGAGAGCGATTAGTATTGATTTTTCTCAAAACTGTAGATCGAGAATCAATATTAAATAAGATTTCTCATCTTATTGAAACACATGATCAACAGTATTGTTCTCTATTTGCTAAATTTTCGGATAATGCGATAAAAGTATTAAGTAAGTTACCGGAACAAGGAATTATTAATGGTGTTCAAAAGGAGCTTACTGGAGAATTATTTATCCAAAAAGCTGTAAGAAAGGATAATCCGAGAAGAATTATTTATATCATAGATATAGATGAAAAAAGTGTGACACATGGAGATGATGAAACCGTCAATGTTAAATTTACGAGATATAATTTTCATTCTCATCCGAAACAAGCATACGTAAATCATTCGATTTCTTTAGCCTGGCCATCAAGTACAGATTATGTTGGTTATTTAACTCTTGGAAAACACACTATTTTCCATTGTGTATCCGCAATTGAGGGTTTATACATTATTTCGTTTTCCGAACATTGGGGAGATAACTTAGATAGGATCGATAAAGCTTTTGTAAAGAAGAATTTTGATATTCCTAGAAATAAAAATTATAGTATACAAGATTACCTTGATATAATTAATAATACAAAGTTCGAAAATTATCCAATTTTCGAAGTGAAATTTTTTAATTGGAACGAACTTACAACAAAGGAACTTTCAATTAAATTTCCAAGAATAGGCGGTTCGTGCTTAATTACACAGAGTATAACAAAAAATTTTGCAAAGATTAATTCCACACCAACTATTAATTTTATGGATTAAGGATTTTTAATGCTTTTAATGCTTTTAATGCTTTGTTCTTAGTAATGTTATAATTTCAAATAATACACTGGTATCAAAATAATTGTAAAGTTCGATATCTTTCAGGATTGCATCCTTATCCCCTTTATTTTTGTATGCATTCCAAGCGCTTATTGACGCATTTAAACCAGAACTACAATTGCTCTCTATTTTGGTTTTAATAAAACCGTGAGAATAGAGAGCTTTAGCAATTTCCTTCAAACCAAATTTGAAACAATCTTTTATTACGATTGGTTCTTCTCGAAATAATTTACACATATCACACCAATTAAAATCCCATTTCTTGATTTCTTCGATATTTTCATAACTATTGGTCTCACAAGCATTATTATATTGTTTTTCTTGTTCTCTTTGCCATATAGTCGCATCGGCATGCCAATACCATAATTTTGGAATGCGAAAAGTCGAAATAAAATTAGCAAAACTATTCATTATTTTAAATTCTTCTCGTTGCAATTCTTCAAGATCGGAAAACCCTTGAATTGTAAAACTTTTATATTTCCACTTTGATAATGGTTTATCAAAATAATAAACCCCTATCATAAAGATAAAATCAGTCTTTTTTTGATTCTCAAAATCAAAAACATCAATACAGGTCTCAAAATCTACGAAAAGATCATCAACCTTATTTCTCCAATTAAAAAGATTAGATTTAATTATTTTTGGAGAAATTAATTCCGCGCCTCTATTTATTTGAATTATTTTATCTATTATAACAGCTCTTTTTCCCTTTATTCCTAATATTTTGCTATTGCATCTCTTATTCCGCCATGAATTAATCCCTTTCTCTAATGCTTTTTTCCTATGGTTTATACCAACTTGCCATATCATTGTAATTTCTCCGAGCTTTTGAGATATTCCTTGTTTTATTGTATTCCATTTACCGGAATCTACACACATATTTGGATATAGCTTGGAATTCGTAGGTGGATTTATTTTCCAATTTATTCCATTCTTTCTTACATCTCTAATCCATTCTATCGCTTGTTCAGTTTTTTCTTTATATTCAAGATCGGAACCGCGAAAGTCAACGATACCTAATTTATTAAAAGAGTCAGAACAATTATACTTTTCACCCTTACTTGTATAATTCCATCGTCTTCCAAGAATGAATGCACAATCTGGAGTAAATCCCTGTATTTCACCTATCGCTTTATTATAAATTAATAATTGAGCTTTATACGCGGGATAATTTCCCGAATTTAATATATTAGTTGCATTTGATCTCAAAGGAATAGTTGAAAATTTAATGTCTATTACTACGTAGTGATATCTTCCTTTCAATTTTGGAGCTCTTTTAAATTCCTCAGAATCGCGCATTGGAAAGTGCTCGATAATTCTACGTAAATAATCACTCCTTACAACCAAATCTATTATACCTTTCGTTTTATTTTTTTCATCGAGAAAAGGAAAGGCATGAATTATAGGAACCCCTAAAAATAATTGCTTTATCGCTTCATTACAGGTTTTTGAGTTGATCTGTTCAAAAACCTGTAATGAATCATCAGAAATTGATATAACCGGAACCTTTTCTTTTATTTTTTCAATTATTAATCTTTCAAAGACTTTTCCTTGATTTAAAATAAAATCTTGAAATGTAATTTCCTTTTCCTCTTTCTCGTCAACATCTTTCTTCTCATCAGCCTCAATCGTCGATTCAAATTTTTTAGAATTATTCCTCTGAAATTTCAACCAATCTACAATGTGGTCATTTATCATATAATTCCTCAAATCTGAAGGAGATACCCAATCTCTAATATCTTCTTTTGAGTCAATCCCGTCTAGAGTGAACTTTATTCTTTTATTATTAGTGTAACTAATTTCGAGTGGGTCTTCGAGACAATTTTCAATGGTGTCATCGTCTACATCATTTTGAACGGTTTTGTTTCTTTTCGTCATTCCTTTTTGCCTTTTATTGCCTTTATTAGTTTGACTTTAATATACATAAAGTATATTAAAAATTTCCTCATGTTATAAAAATGATAGTATTCAAAATATGCTTAATAAAAGATAGAGCTGAGATAGAAAAATTATATCAGCTAGAAAAAGAAAGGGAAAGTAAAAATATTAGTATCAAGCCAAATCTTTTTGACTATAGCAAAGCAACACAATTTCGGGATGTACATGTTTATGATAGACAAACGGATACAATTCCAGTGCCTAAGTATTCTACTAATATACAATTAGAGTGCATGCAACATTTAAAATCTCTTTTACGAAATCCCTATGCAATTAATATGATTAATATACTTTCTAATAGAAACAATTTGGACCCTGCAAATAATGTTGATTCTGCCGATCTATTAGTCTGGATTTGTATCCATGATATAACTCCAGAATTATTTTTATTACTAGAAGAACAACTTGCAGACAACGGTTCATTAGGGACCTGTCTACAAGGAAGCAGTCACAGGATTCGTCAGATATATTATGCTCAATACGGTATGAATGGATAATAATCGTTCATACTAATCTCATTTAGACACAAATCTGTAGGACAATCTATACTTAGCGGTAATTTTGGAACATAAGATACCTCCGATTTTATAAAATCTTTACGGAGGTATGTAACTTCAATAACAGGATGAATTTTAAAACCGTTTTTTATAGACGGTTTCCTGCAATTCACACCGTGAACATGTATTGGAATATGAGTTTCAGCTAGCTTTTCTAATACTTCGAGCTTTTGAAGAGATGTAGCATTCTGATCGGTATCTAGCCAATGAAATTCAATTACAATTTGGGAAAACCTTTTTAACGATTCTTTAGGTGTCGAAAGAATCGTTAACCATTCATAACCTTCAACATCCATTTTTAGAAAAATATCTTTTGTTTCTTCTATAGAAGCTAATTCCATCACTTTCTCTAAAGTTAGAATATTACCATAACAATAGTCTCCAACTCCTAATTTCTTATGTATGATACTCCATTCTGTTGTTTTAATCGGATTAAGTTGTTTTACAGTGTGATCAAACATAAAGCAATCTGCTTTGTTCATAGTTGCGTAATCCAATTCAAATTTACATGTTGAACCAACTCCAAAACTTATCATCAGTTTCGGATTTTTTTCCTTCAAATCGGCTATAACATAACCTCCATCTCGATTTTCTCCTAGATGAATCAGTTGATGATCCGTTTTGTATAATTTCAATTTATCCATCATCTCTTTCAGATTTGAAAGAGACGGAACGGAAACTTTTTCAAAAAAAGTTTCCTTTACAACATCAGTACAAATTTTTAAAAATTTGTACTCACTCTGAAAGCCTGTAATAATATTTGAAGAAAGATAATCTGAATGTACCTCTCGATGTCGAGCATTAAATCTAACTTCTGGATTCCAGAGAGGAAATTCAATATAATTATCCGTAAAATTAGAAAAGTAACAAAAAAACCAGTAAAAACAATGAAACGATGTAAACGAGTCAAAATTATGATGTGTGAGCATTATTTTAACCAAATCGGCGTCAATTAATTGTGGACCTATTGACATACATTTATAATCGTAAAAATCTGGAGTTATACCTATTTCCAAATGAGAAAAAACATCATACCATTGTTGTCTGTGTGTAGTCATATTAAGGCTCCCATGAGGAAATGTCTCTAATGTACACCGGATTTTATTTTTATAGAAAAAATCCTTGTAACTAAGGGGTTTAATTAAAATATCATTTTCTGTTAATAAAAGATAATATTGCGTAGTAATAATATTAGAAATAGTATATTCGTTATACTTTTCTTTTGAAATAAATGTCAGCTGATCTTTTTCAAACTTTTTAATAAATTCAGTATTAGTAACGAGATCATGCGCGATTATTACAAAAGTATCTTTAACTTCAGACTGATTTATAAATTTTTTTAAACCGTATAACATAAACTCTGTAAAGAGATTGACCTCATTGGAATCTTTAACAAAAATTACAATTGAGTATTTCATTTAAAAACGGATTGGTCGTTTTTAAATTTTATTCTAGTTGAGAAATTATGTTATTTTGAGGAATAAATCGTTATCTCTCCATAAAAATACATCATCACCACTTAATAACGGTTTGTAGCTTTTTCCTGATATATCATAACTAATAATATTAAATTCTAGGTTAATATTTCTGGTCATCGGTGTAAGCACATTTGAAGTATTACAAATATCATAATTATGATATTTTTTAGAAACCATAATAAGAGACTCAAAAGAATTTCTATATAAGCCTTCTAATCGAGAACAGTTTAAGGCTATAGGACAAATAATAATATTCATAATTGGCGGACAAGGTGATGGAATTAAACCATTATTTCCTTGACCATTTTGAGGATTAGGCAATGGAGTGTTTATAGGATTAGAGGAATCGTTTGTAGTTGAATTTTTACAATTAGTCGTGGTAATTATTACGACAATCCATGGAACAATTACCAACAGAGAGAATCCTGTAATTAATAAACCTTTTAATAGTTTTGGATTCATTTGAAAGAAATTATATTTGAAATATAATTTCAATTTTATTTTATTAGTTTTCATCTTCATCATCTTCATCTAATACTGGTTCTAGACCAATCGGATCGACTAGACCAAACTCTTTTTCAATACGAGATGGTCTCAATAAGTCTAGTTCGAACTCAGTACTAAACTGGATGTCGTCGTCTTCATCATCTTTATCGTCTTTATTATCATCGTCAAAGTCTAATCGTCTTCTTACGATGTCAGAATTTTGCTGAGACAACGGTACTTTACGTTCCAATTGCTTCTCATCACTAGAATCTCCGTAACTTGGTACGTCTAATAATTCTAATTTTTTCTTTTTTGTTCTAAGACTATCCGAATACTTACAATTATCTCCAGAGCATACAAAAAGGTCGTATAAGGTTTTCTGTGTTCCATCTTGGCAATGATCTGCACTCACAGCACTCTCTGATACACCACCTCGAGAACCTACGAATTTAAATTCATTCTCGCCTTTTAAATTTGGAGATTTTAGCACATAGAAGACTCTTATAGAGTCTGAATTATTATGTTCCATTAAAATTTTATAAAGAGTCTGAACAGGAATGAAATAATTTGTCGCTAATGAAAATTCAATATACGGAGCCATAAAATTATAATTAGTATAAGAACCCGGAACCTTATAACATTGATACTTCCAACCATTCTTATTTTTAATCAAGCTCGCTATATATCTAATATCAATACAGAACATATTTATTCCACTGCTTCCCGATGGAGCGATAAAGACATAATTATCTCGTTTAGGATCATTTTCTTTACTCGTATATTCCTTAACGGATGTATCACTTGCCATTAGAATCTCGAAACACTGCTGTTTATCATCTGGAATTATTTCATCTTTTTCAACAGTCTTAAATTTGATATTAACAGAACTAGCTTCAACAATCTTGTTAACCAAATCCCATTTTTTAATCCCGTCGTAAAAACTGTTCATACGGTAGTTAATTAACGAAACAAGAGGCAACATTAATCCTATTAGATTGTAACCCTTAACTTGTGAACTTCTTTCAATACTTTTCGACTCATCAACACCATGTCTATAGCCTAAGTATGTGGCAAGCTCATCAAAACCGTAGCTAAACGAATATAAATAATAGTACAAGATCAGATAATAAAATGTTTTGAGATCTGACTTATATTGGAAATTATATAATTCCATAATTGAAGAATCTAAACTCTTTCTAGAAAAATCATCAGTTTCAAAAGCTTTATATATGCTAACTAAATCATGAAATTTTTTCTTATCTGGTTCATCCATTTCAATAATACTCAAAAAGTTTTTAACGATTACCCCTTTCACAATCATGAAACAAAATTTATTTTTATTTCGAAGCGGATTGGTGGGTTTATATTCCTCTATCTCCATATTCTCCTTGCAAGGAATTATAATTTTAATTCCTTTGTACCTATACTTTTTTATACGTCCAAGTGTATGTCTATTCGAACTGTAAAATTCATAAAGATAATCTCGACTCAGTGTACACTTTCGAGTCATAATTCCATTTTTATCAAAGGCATATACACCTTCACCATCATAATAAACGGAACAGACACTTAAGTCAAAGTTCCGTACAACATCGATAGGTTGTTTGTCATTTTTCACTAAAATTAGATCGATATCCATGTCTTTTGTAAAATTGGAATTATTACTTATTGTACATTCACATGCAATTCTAGCGATAATACCATTTTTAGAAAAGAAGGATTTAGAGTACGAATTAAATTTACTTTCTTTAAGTTTAAAATAAAACTTATCTAAAAGGTCGCATATTTTTGATACATTTTTTATATTGGTGTATATGTCTATATCTGACGATCGACGTTCAATATACGGTCCTAATACATCACCACCAGCTATAACTATTTCGCCTTTAGCTTCAATTAAAATCTGTTTCAACTGTTTAAAGAAATTAAGGTCATCAGTCCTATTTGCTTTATTTGTTTGTACGGATTTCCATTTGTTTTCGTACAAACTGACATCTAATGGCTCGGGTTGTTTTTCCATTTATTACAAGCCGTTATTTTTCTTTAGTTTAAAAATAATTGAAGATAATTAAAATGTTTACTATAGTTCTCCCAATAAAACTTTACAAAGGAAAAGATTTAGGACAAACCGTTAATTACACTCTATTCAAAAATATAGGATTACCGTCTTATGAAGCCTTTCTTGATTTTTCTAAACTAAAGGAATTTATCCTTGTATGTCCAGCTGATGAAAAAAATGATTTATCGAAACTGGTTTCGAATTCTAAAATTCCTTTTAAAATTTTAGAAGATGAGAGCATAATACATGCCGATTGTTTAAATTCTAAAGGTTGGTATAAACAACAGTTAATAAAGCTTTTTATTTCGCGAGTTATACAAACCGACAATTATATTGTGTTAGATAGCGATTTATATCTTAACCAAATATTTGGTTTTGAAGACATTTTTCACGATGGGAAAATAAAATATTCTTCCGAGCCTTGGCAAACTGAGAATTCTAAATATTATTCTACGAATTCCAAATGGTGGTTGAACTCTCAAAGAATTTTGAATGCGGAAAATATCGCTTTAGAAAACGAGACACGATTGATGAGTGTAACCCCACAAGTTCTTATTGTAAAAGAGGTTAATCTTTTACTCGAAAAGATTAAATATAATCAAAGGTTCTTATTAGAAAATAATTTTACAGAGTTTACACTATATTGGATTCATATATTACAGGAAAATAAATCTTCGTTATATACGACGATTGGTTTTCCTCTTTGGAACCATGATTTGACTACAAATATTTTGGTTTATCAAGAT
>ERZ1292625.4297-Hain-H41-01um-R1-4297-length-10770-cov-10_pt1 | contig 10770 bp, 7 predicted proteins | sample MGYA00564400_ERZ1292625 | MGnify/ENA primary metagenome ERZ1292625 (study PRJEB36523, sample SAMEA6512639) | groundwater metagenome | collected 2019-01-08 | study: AquaDiva: Metagenomics assemblies of 32 groundwater samples
ATTCCGGCTACTGCACCTGGTATGAATTTGCGCTGGAGATATTCAAGCAGTCAAACATCAAAATCAAGGTAGAATCAAAAGAAGAGCAGGAAGAACAAGCCGGAGTCAAACGCCCCCTGTTCTCGGTCCTGACCAGCAAAAAACTTACGCCCTTGCGGCCCTGGCAGGAGGCGCTGAAACATTACCTGGCCAATAGGAATTCCAAGTAACCTATAACAAGGGTATCCAAAAGTATCATTGCGAGGACCCCGAAAGCGTTAGGGGGACAAAGCAATCTAATCTTTATTATCTTTTATGCCTTTACCGTTAGTTTCCATCATCACGCCCACCTATAACCACCAGAAATATATCGGTGACTGCATTCGCTCGGCGCTGGCCCAGACCTGCCAAAACTGGGAGATGATTATCGTAGACGACGGCTCGACCGACAATACGCCGGAAATTATCAGGGGTTTCAATGACAGCCGCATCAGATATATCCGTCAGGCCCACCAGGGCGGTTATAAGTTGTCTTCTATATATAATACAGCGCTCCGGGAAGCCAAGGGCAACCTGGTGGCCATCCTGGAAGGCGATGATTTCTGGCCTGCGGATAAATTAACCGTTCAAATACCCTATTTTACCGACCCCAAGATTATATTAACCTACGGCGATTGCATCATCACCAACGAATCCGGCCATGAACTCTTTTACCGCCGGATACCCGCGGATACAGCTATGCGGGATAATTCTCCGATCGGCTCGGCCCTAAACGGGTTTATCCGGACTGAGAATTTCATCTATGCCCAGACCGTCATGGTCAGAAAAGACGCCCTCATCAAAGCCGGTGGTTTTATCCAACCCGATTACCTGCACCTGACGGATTTCCCGACCTGGTGCCGGCTGGCCCTGGCCGGCGAATTCAAGGCCATCCCGCATCCCCTGGGCTTTTGGCGCCGCAATATCAAGTCAGTCACCATGGCCAATCCCGTCGTCATCTCAGAAGGATTCATCCGATATATCAATACGTTTATTGATGCCTATCAAAATCAAATCCGAAGATTGGGCATTAATATAAATACAGAAGAGATAAAGAAAAAGCAGTCCGCCCAACTGCGCCAATCAGACCGGGACCAGAATTACATCAAGGCCCTGACGCTATTCATCTACGGTTATGATAAACCGGCCCGGCAGTTCTTCGGCCGATACCTCAGGCAGCCCCATAAGGGCGTTTTTAACAGCATCGTATCCTTACTTGCCATCATTATTTCCTATACCGGCTTATCCGGAATGATATTATCCTTAACCGGCATTCATCTCAGCGGATTACTGGTATCATTGAAAAGGTATCTGGTAAAGTAGTCCCGCCTCCCACCGGGACCCTGTGGGCCTGGCGGGATAACTCGCCCGTACGGGCGAGTAAGGAGGAATTAATATGGGACAAGAACGACGTATCTCTAAACGTTATATCGTCCCCGGGCTAAGAGCCAAACTAAGGGAAAAGACGCTCTTCGGGTTATCCAGCAAACCCACGCCCCATGAATATCCCTGCCTGGATATCTCGGCCAGCGGACTGCAATTCGCCACCAAAAAGGGATTCAAGCCCCAGAGCAATATCCTGATTGACATCTCCATCCCGACCAGCCGGACCAAGCCCATCCGGGCCAAGGCCAAGGTGGTCTGGTTCAGGATGTCGGACGATTTGAATTTGGCCCTGGCCGGACTGCACTTCGTGGCCATCGATAAAAAGCAACTGGCTGAATTAACGATGATGATGGAAAAAGTCGGCAGCGAAAAAGACCGAACCACGCCCTATATCAGGTCAAAACTCCTTAAAAGCGACACCCTGTTTATCAAACTGCATAAATAGCGCCCCGTTTCGCACCTGCCGGAGCGCACCTGGTACCATAAGTTTCTACCACGGAGACAGGGAGACACAGAGAAGAAACTCCGTGCCTCTTAGGGGCAGTTAGCCATCCCATTGGGATGACCTTTACTGCCCCTTATACCAGCATGCGTTAGCATGCATTGGCATGTGCCTCCTGTGGTTAATTTCCTACGCGATGACCACACCCTTGGGTTTGGTGGTCCAATCGCCGCTGTTGGCCGGGGTGGTCAGATTGACCCAGCGGAAGAATCCGTAGAAGGTGTCGCCCGCGTTCTTGACCCCGCAGGAAATTATAAAGCGCGCCTTTTTGGACACGACCGTCTTTATCCCCGAGGCATCGGGGTCTTCCGGCGGCATCTCGCCCTTGGGCACAATCAGATACTTGCATTCCACCGCATCAGCCAGCGGATGCATACTCGGCCGGGTCTGGTCGGTGGTGACGCGGGCCCAGAATTCAATACTGCTTCTCAATCTGCAATCTGGGGACACAATACTAGTTTTCCTCCTATTTAACCTTAGTTGGACGACCGCCTGGTCTTGGCCTGAATATACGATTAAATAACTGTTCCAGTTTCTTTATGAAATTATCACTGCCCAGCGGACGGCCGGTTGATTCGTGCTTACGTAAGGCATCCATCTCATCTGCCGATGGCTCATCCGCTAAGAAGGCTCTCCAATCATCCCGCATTTCCAAAAGCGGCTTAGTGATTACCAGCCGGTCGTCCTTTCCTTTCAGATGGGCCGCCGCGCTTGACCAGGCATATTCTTCGGGTTTCTGCACCAAGCCGGCCCTAATCGGATTCAATTCTATATATCGTGCGGCCACCAATAGGTATCTCTCGTCCATCGGGAACGAGGCAAATCGCCCCTGCCAGAGATAGCCGCGCCATTTTTCCCTGAAGTTTATCATCCTGGTATAGCGCCGATGGGCTTCGCCGATACCTTTGGCTAAGCTATCTTCTGCCTGCGGTAACGCTATCAAATGCACATGATTGGGCATCAGGCAATAAGCCCAGATTTCCACGCCGGATTTCCGGCACCATTCGGACATCAATTCCAGATAATCATCGTAATCAGCATTGCTGAAAAACACCTGCTGTCTGCGGTTACCGCGTTGTGTAATATGATGCGGAATCCCCGGAATAACAACTCTGGCTAATCGTGCCATAGTGTTATTATTTTAACTTATTATCAGAATGCCTGCAATAAATTAACTAGTATTGTGTCCCCAGATTCCCCAGATTCCCCCAGATTCCCCAACTATTCCTTTGGTTTAGCAGGCGCTGTTTTCTGAAACTGCCTATCCAGCAACCGGCCAATCTTAATTGTAAAGTTCTCGTCGCCCAATGGCCTGCCGATTTTGGTGGCTTTCCTTATGTTGCTTATCTCTTTGTCGGTCGGCTCTGTCTTGAGGAACTCAATATAGCCGTTTCTTTCCTCTTTGTCAAATAATTGCTCGCTCAGAATGACACCATCGTGTCATAGTGGCTATAGATTTTTATTGACTTTATAGTTTATCAGGGTACGATTAGACACTATGTGCGGAATCTGCGGTAGAATTAATTTTGATAACGCCCCGGTCTCGGACGACCTGATGCACCGGATGTGCCAGACCATCATCCACCGCGGTCCGGATAGCGAAGGAATCTTTAACTCTAACTCCCGTATCTCGAATCCCGCATCTCAAATCTCGTTAGGCATCCGCCGCCTGGCCATTATTGACCTGACTACCGGCGACCAGCCCATCCATAACGAGGATAAATCCATCTGGCTGGTCCTGAACGGCGAGATATACAATTTCCAGGAATTGCGCGATGACCTGCTCAAAAAGGGACACTCATTCTATACCAAGACCGATACCGAGGTGATTGTCCATCTCTACGAGGAATACGGGGTTGAGTGTGTCAAACACCTGAGCGGTATGTTCGCCCTGGCGCTTTGGGATAATAATAAGGGCCAACTCTTTTTGGCCCGGGACCGGCTGGGTAAAAAGCCGCTCTATTATGCCCAGACCGATAAACACCTCATCTTCGGCTCTGAGATGAAGGCCATCCTATCCAACCCTGAGGTCAAAAAGGAGATTGACCTTAATGCCCTGGATTACTATCTCACCTACTATTATATACCATCGCCTCTGAGCATATTCAAGGGCATCCGAAAACTCCCGCCGGCCAGTTACCTGGTCTGTGACTCACAAGGCAACACCAAAATAGAACGCTTTTGGCAGATTGACTACCGGGCCAAGCATTCTCTGTCCCAAAAAGAATACTGCAACCGAATTATGGAACTGCTTGAGGAATCCACCAAAATCCGGATGATAAGCGATGTTCCTCTGGGCGCCCTGCTCTCAGGCGGGATTGATTCCTCGGCCATCGTGGGCTTGATGGCCAAGAATTCACCTAAACCCATCAAGACATTCTCCATCGGATTCGGCGAGGCGGACTATTCCGAACTAAAATACGCCAAACTCGTGGCTGAACGTTTCAAGACCGAACACCATGAATTCATCGTCACGCCCAAGGTCATGGATATCCTACCTGACCTGGTCTGGCATTACGGCGAGCCCTATGCGGATTCCTCTATGCTGCCCAGTTACTATGTGGCCAGAGAAACCCGCAAGCATGTGACCGTGGCATTAAACGGCGACGGCGGAGACGAGAATTTCGCGGGCTACCCGCGCTACCTGGCCCAGAAACTGATGTCCTTCAGCGCGCTCAAGTTAACCAGCAAACTGGCTAATCTGGTTATCCCGTCTTTGGGCGCGGCCGACCCCAAGAGTTTCTTCACCCGGCTGAAACGCTTCACCGCCGTGGCCGGCCTGAACCCAGCCCAAAGATACCTCCACTGGCAACTATGTTTTAATGCGGCCAACCGCCAAATACTCTATTCCCCCCAGATGAAAGCCACCCTGACCCATCCGGCGGAGAATTATTTATTGGATATCTATAACAACGCCAGGGCTGATAATTCACTGGACCGGATGCTCTATACCGATGTGAATTCCTATCTGCCCGAAGACCTCTTGGTCAAGATGGATATTGCCAGCATGGCCAACTCTTTGGAATCACGCTCGCCGTTTTTGGACCATAAACTGATGGAATTCTCAGCCGGCATCCCGGCCGGGCTGAAACTCAAAGGGCTAACCCTGAAATACATCCTCAAGCAGGCGCTCAAGGGATTTCTGCCTGATGAGATTCTGATGAGGGGCAAGATGGGATTCGGCGTGCCCATCAGCCGTTGGTTCCGGGGCGAACTAAAAGGATACCTGCAGGCCACACTGTCAGTGGAATCAATCAGGAAACGGGGCTATCTCCAGCCCGAGGCGATTCAGAACTTGATACACCAGCACCTGTCCGGTAAGGTGGATCACGGCGCCCGGCTCTGGGCATTGCTGGTTCTGGAATTATGGTTCAGAGAATTTATTGACTAATGAATGGAAATGATATAAAATATTTAAAACATTAAAATAGTGTGAATACCAAAAGGACTAAATATGTTATCTTCCGAATTAAATCGCAACAAGCCAAACAATCATGCCTTCGGCAGATCCGCCGCGGCGGACCAGCCGGCCGTGCCTACCTGCCAGCCGGCCGTGCCGGCCATCAGGCCGGGACAAGGTTTTTACGGATTAGGTATCGCGCCCAAAATACTGGAAGTGCTTGAGCGCATCAAATTCAAAACACCCACGCCGATTCAGTCAAAAGTCATACCTCTGGCCATCACAGGCGCTGATATTGTCGGCATTGCCCAGACCGGCACCGGCAAAACCCACGCCTTCGCCATTCCCATGGTCCAAAATCTGGCCCAAAATCCCGCTTCGGCGGGGCTGGTGCTGGCGCCCACCCGGGAATTAGCCATGCAGATTGACGAGGCATTCCGGCCTATTGCCCAGGCCTTCGGAATTAAAACCACATTTCTGGTGGGCGGCGTGCCGATATATGACCAAACCCGGTCCCTGCGCGGAAACCCCAGAGTCATCATCGCCACTCCGGGCCGGCTGATGGACCACATGGAACGCCGCAATGTCTCGCTTAATAACATTACTATGCTGGTACTGGATGAAGCAGACCGGATGCTCGATATGGGATTCGCCCCGCAGGTTGAGAAAATAATTTCGTTCATACCCAAGAAAAGGCAGACCATGCTCTTCTCGGCCACTATGGCCCGGGAAATAATGGATGTCACCACCCGGCATATGAAACTACCCTTGTCGGTAGAAATAGCGCCGTCCGGCACCACGGCCGACCTGGTCACCCAGGAACTGTTCATCGTCAAGTCCGACGCCAAACTGAGATTGCTCAATAAACTGCTGGCCCGTTATCCCGGCTCAGTGCTTCTCTTTGTCCGAATGAAACACCAGGCCGGCAAGATTGCCAAGGCCATCCGAATGATGGGTTACAGCGCCTCGGAAATACATTCCAACCGGACCCAGGCCCAGCGCAAGGAAGCCCTGGACGGATTTAAATCAGGCCGGCACAAGGTCCTGGTAGCCACAGACGTGGCCGCGCGGGGCATCGACGTGCGCGGCATCGAACTGGTCATTAATTTTGACCTGCCGGATGACACCGAATATTACGTGCACCGCATCGGCCGGACTGGCCGGGCCGGGCATACCGGACATGCCATTTCATTTGCCACGCCGGACCAGAGCCGTGATGTGGCTGACATTGAAAAACTTATCCGAACCTCTCTGCCCATTTCCAGACATCCGGAAATACCCCAGGAACAATTTGTCCGGACCGTGGTCTGGGCCGCTCGTCGGCCGGGCCGTTTCAGGGGCCGGCGGAGATAATAGGATGAGAACTCCTAATTGATACTTTCTTATGTCCGCCCGCTATATTGTTCATATTGACATGGACGCCTTCTTTGCGGCCGTGGAACAGCGCGACCGACCGGAACTCAAAGGCAAACCCGTCATCATCGGCTCAGACCCCAAATCCGGCCAGGGCCGGGGTGTGGTCGCCACCTGTTCCTACGAGGCCCGCAGGTTCGGCATCCATTCGGCTATGCCCATCTCTATCGCCTACAGCAAATGCCCCCAGGGCGTATTCCTGCCCGTGGATATGGGAAAATACCTGGCCGTATCAGAAGAAATATTCGCCATACTGGCTGACTTCACGCCTGATGTCGAACCCATCAGCGTGGACGAGGCATTTCTGGATATCAGCCGGACCCATCATCTATTCAATGGCCCGATGGAGGTCTGCAGCCGGATAAAGATGAGGATAAAAAATGAACTGGGTCTGACCGCTTCAGTCGGACTGGCGCCCACCAAGATGGCGGCTAAAATCGCATCTGAATTCAGGAAGCCGGACGGTCTGGTTGAAGTCCAGCCCGAAGGCCTGCAGGAATTCCTCCGGCCTCTGAATATCCGCAAGATATCCGGGCTGGGCGAAAAGACCGAAATAATTCTCAACCGTATTGGAATCAAAACCATCGGGCAATTGGCCGATACCAAACCGGAAAAACTCACCTCACTGCTCGGCGCCAATGGCTATCACCTCCATCAACTGGCTAACGGCATCGACCCGCGCGAGGTCCAGACCCGGGGCGAGATAAAATCCATCAGCAACGAAATCACCTTTGAAAAGGACACCTCAGAGCGCACGGTCATAGACCGGACCCTGATGCGCCTGAGCGAAAAGGTGGCCGGCCGGCTCAGGCAGAATCGGCTCAAGGCCCGGACCATAACACTCAAGATACGGCTGACCGGATTCGAGACCTACACCCGGGCCCTGACATTGCCTGAATCCACCGGCTTTGATAATGCGGTTTATCAAACCGTTAAAAAACTGGTTGATGAGTTTGATTGCAAGGGTAAGAAAATCCGGCTCCTGGGCATCAAGGCATCCAACTTCTCTACCCCGGCAGTCCAGACCGAGATGTTCAGCACCGGGCCAAAGCCAAATGACGCCAGGACGGAAAAACTCCATCAGGCCATTGACAAACTAAAAGAAAAGTTCGGTGACGATGCCATCTACCGCGGCACATCCATCCAGAATAAAAAGTAGCCGCGAAACAAAAACTAAGAAATTCACCTTTGTGAACTTTGTTTTCGCTACACGGTCACTTCGTGGTCTTTGTGGTGAAGGATTAGTTTTTCGGTTCTTCCTTGGCCTTGATATTATTCTTCAGTATCCCCTTGTAACCATCATCCTTGAGCAGGTCTTCGATTTCCTTGTCCGTATCAATAAAGATGGAGTATTCGGTATTGACTTCTATATTATTATTGGTCCGGTTGGGATAGACGTCTGACTCCGGCCCCTGGTCCAGAAAGATGGATAAACTATAACCGCCGTGATAGTTATTGCCACTGGTCAGAGCCACGCTGTCTTTATAGGTATCCTTTCCTCCCAAATCCATAAACAGGCAAAATCCGTTATGCGCCGAGGCGCCCCGGGAGAATCCACCGGCATCATAGGTGTCATTCCCGGACTTGTCTATGAACGCCACGCAAGTCAGGTCCCAGGACAGACCAGCCACCACCCCGCAAAGCGTTTTGTATTGGTCGTCGCCGGATTCGTCTATGAAATACCCAATGGCCGAATGAGCCGCAAATCCCTGGGCGTATCTGGTGCCCAGGTATCTATCGTCTCCGCCTTCATCAGCCAGTATGCCCCAGCCGAAATAATATCCGCCACCCTGGGAAAATGTCCCGGCCTCGTAATAGTCGTCGCCGGCCTGGTCAATTAAGACGCCGATTCCGCCGGACCGGCTCATGGACGGGTCAGTATAGGCCCGCATACCGGTGCCGCATCCCTGGGACCAGCCGTCAAAGGTGCCCGGATTGTCCGGATAGCCGTTGGGATGCTTGGTGCTGGCCAGGTAATTATCATCCCCAGCCGTATCAATCAGCAGTCCGAACGCCTTGGGCCCGGCAAAACCCTGGGCAAACTTGTTGGCCTGATAGGAATCGCTTGCCCCATTAGAGATAACGTCTTTACCTTCAGGTTTAGAAGAAACATCCTCATGATTTAACGCCTGGTCAGTATCTGATACCGGTTCAGGTGTCTTGATTTCACTTTCCGGAACACTACTCGCCTCGCTCAAGCGAGAGCGGAGCGGGTCTCTAACGGGGTTGACACCCGCCGATTCATCTTGCGTCTTGGACTTATCAATTAAAATGCCAATGCCGAACAGCCCAGCGCCCTGGACATATTCCTGTCCCTTGTAGGAATCCTGGCCATCCGCGTCAACCAGAATTCCCACGCCCAGCAAACCGCTGCCCTGGGCCCAGTCCTGGGCAATATAGATATCATTACCGGCCCCATCATAAAGTATGCCCACGCCCATAAATCCCGAGCCCTGGCATCCATATCTATAAGATGAATAACGGTCATTACCTGCAAAATCAATAATGATACTGAATGGCTGGTCCGGAGGAATTGAACCGGCCTGCTGATTGGCATAAAAATCATCACCGCCAAGGTCTATGATTACAGCGGCGTTCTCCTGGTATCGGTCATTGCCCTTGCCCCCAATGATAATCTTTCCGAATGGCGTATCCTTGCTGGCCAGAACACCCGCTTTATCCTTGCCCTCGCGGTCAATGTCCTGCTTAAGACCATCCAGATATTCCGAAGACAGGACTCCGGCGAGCAGACTGCTTGCGGTAAATAGTTTCTGATAATCCACATAACCGCATAATTGCAGGAGTTTCTTGTCCCTCTCATTGGTCTCAGGGTTCTCCAGATTCCCGTCAAGTATCCAGCGGTCAGTCAAGCCGTAAATATTGTCCTTGATGAAGACAATATCATCCTCGGTCAATCCGGCAAACGCCTCTTTTCTCAATTCGTCAGCAGATTGAAGTAAATTTACTATCTGTTCAATATGCGTATTCAACGGTATGCCGGTCTTTAATTGGACCGATTTAAAATTATTCTTAAAGCCCCCCTCATCAAGTTCAGAAATAATAATATGTGACATATCTTCCGTTAAATCCTGTGTAATCCCGTTGTTAAGTCCGGCTATTAAGTCATCGCATATCTTGGGAATCTTAAACGGGTCGCGCTGCAGGTAGCGCATATCACGCAGGCGGAAATCATCCGCGCCTTTCTGGTCGTCGTTATACCGTTTGAGCAAATCCTCATATTTATCCGTGATATTGGTGTCGCTGATAATCTTCTTGGCGAGAATCTCTATGGGCGTGGTGTAATCCACCAGTTCCGGATGTATCTTATCATTGGTCTCCGGCTCAACCTCCGGCTTATCGCTGACTGCCATGCGCGTGCCCAGGGTTATCTTCAATTCCAGTTTCCGGATATTTCTGGTTACCCCGGCCTTCATCAAATCACCCACCTTGAGATTATTAATAACATCAGTAACCTTATCTGATTCAACCGCTTCTTTCTTATCATTAATCATCAAATCAATATCATCAGATGCGCGCAGAATAGTCAATGCCACGATTCCGCCGCTGCCCACGGCCTTGATATGCTCGGCCATCTTCTCCTGATATTTTGGCTCCTCACCCGAGAAGGTATTATTGTCATACGAGATAACGATATCTCCGGTCTTCAACCCGCCCTTTTCTGCCGGTGAGGCCGGCGAGACCGAATTTATCTTGATTCCGCCCTGTTCCTTGTCCATGCCCATTGTGGCCAGTCCCTTGACCGGCCCCATACTGATGCCCATCCATCCGGCCTTCTTGCCGTCCTTTACCTCCGGCTTAGGCTCGGTTGGTGGCTTAGGCGGTTCAATCAGATGGAACTTCTCCGGCACAGAACCAAGTATCATCGCAAACTCTTTCTCCTCTATCTTCTTCAGGGCCGTAAACTCCATCTTCTCGCCCGGCTTGCCGCCTTCCTTAAATCCCTGATATTTCTTAAGAAACTCCTCTTTAGATATGGTGGTGGTTGTTCTAGGAACGGAACCTGCCCCGTTAGAGATGTTGTTTGTCTTAT
>ERZ1292625.2216-Hain-H41-01um-R1-2216-length-18848-cov-15_pt1 | contig 10769 bp, 8 predicted proteins | sample MGYA00564400_ERZ1292625 | MGnify/ENA primary metagenome ERZ1292625 (study PRJEB36523, sample SAMEA6512639) | groundwater metagenome | collected 2019-01-08 | study: AquaDiva: Metagenomics assemblies of 32 groundwater samples
GTGATGTCGCGGAGCTGCACCATAATCAAGGGAGCCTCGGCGGCACCGGTGCGAATCAGATCCATTTCCACCGGCGTCTCGACACCGGCGGCTGTGAGAACAGCGATCTCGTGGGTAGGAACCTGCCGCTGCCCTCCGGCTAATTCCATCAACAACGCACGGACCCCCTCGCGAAACGCGGGCAGGGCAATGTCGAAGATGCTGCGCCCGACGACCGACGATTCCGAGTACCCCAAGGCCTGCTCTTCCCGCTGATTGACCGCGACGATCTTCCCGTCGCGATCCACCATGAAGACGGAGTCGGCCACGAGGTCGAACAGTGCCTTGTAGCGCGCTTGCGACGCGACCAACTGCTGCGTCCGCTCGGAGACGGCCGTTTCAAGCTTGCTCGTATATTGCTGTAGCTGCCGCTCCAGCTGATGCCGCTCGGTCACGTCCCGTACGAACGCGCGCGTATGGACGATGCCGCCCCCCTCCTGGTCGAACAACGCGGTCGCATGGATTTCCACGTCGATCTGACGGCCATCCTTCGCGAGGAAGATCGTTTCAATCGTGTTGCGGCCCTTCACCATGAGCCGCTCAAGATAGCTCAGGACTTGACCGGCCTGGTCCGGCGGCGCCATGTCCCAGAGCCGCATGGCCAACATCTCGTCGAGACTGTACCCGAGCTTCTCCAGCCCGGTCTGGTTCACATGGACGAATCGCCCGGCCCGATCCAGCTGATAAATCATTTCCGGAGAGTGCTCGATCAGGTCCCGATACTTTTCCTCCAACCGCCGCACCTCGAGCATCCGCTGTTCGATTTGCGTAAACGACAACTTCAGATTGGCGGCCATCTGGTTGAAGGCCCCGGCCAGATGTTCAATCTCATCGCCGGTCCGGATCTGCAAGGTCTGATCGAGCCGGCCGCTGGCGATCTCCAGCACGCCATCGTGCAAGATTTTGATCGGCCGGGCGATCCGCCGGGCCACGATCAAACCAGTGCCCACCAGCACGGCGAACACCAACACTCCATACAGCAACACCCGGCCGACAAGGCGTGTCAGCGGCGCATAGGTCTCTTCCGGATCCTGCCGAATGACCGTCACCCATTGCTTGCCGCCCATACTGCCGGGCGCCAAGGGTTCACTGAACCGCACCGGAGCGAACCCGATCAAGGCATTGTGGCGGCCATGGGAGTCGTCGGGCGCGATGGCCCACCCCGCCTTGTCCTGCATGATCGTCCTGATCAGTTCCGGCGTCACCGTATGTTCTTCCGGCGACAACACCGGACAGATCAGCGAGACGCCATCGGAATTGAAGAGCATCGCATGGCCGGATGAGCCGATCGACACTTCTCCGATCGAATGGAACAGGGTATCGCGCCGGAGCAGAATGGTGACGGCACCGATGACTCCCCGACCGCCGTCCTCAATGATCGGGACCGCCACCACCACCACATGCGTCCCGAAGGCCGGATCGAATGCGATGTCGCCTACATAGGGCTTGGCGACCTGAGATTTCACGACCGCCATCCACCAAGGCGCCTTGCCGTAAAAATACTCCACTTGAGGGATGGAACTGACGACGAGGGCGCCCCGGGCATCCGTCACCAGAATCCCGACGTAGTCGGACTTCCGGATATCGTGCCACCGAATGAGATAGTTCGTAACAATGCGGTTAATAAACAGCGGGAACTCGCTGCGGGTATCACGCTGGCGCCAGCGTTGTTGCCAATCTTTGATCATGGCCTCGACCGCGCGCTCGTCCTTGCCCTCATAGGTACGATTGGATTCCGTGACGGCCGTACGAAGGAACGGGGTGGTGGCGAGCTGCTGCGCTTCGTTGATGCCGCGCGTCACATGCATTTCAGTGCGGCGCGATGCCTCAACCGCCACTTCCTTGAAGTTGGCGCCGATGGCCTCGCGGAGCGCCCGCCGTTCTTCCACGTAACTGAGCAGGAGGGAGAGACTGAGTGGCAGAAGACCCACCATCACGATGGCCGTGATGATTTTATGCTGGAGACTGTGAGACCGACTCCAGAGTTTCATACTGATGCCCCAAGCAGCCTGCGGATAGAAACCAACGGCATCCGGAAACCGGGCGCTTCACGTCTGCGTGCCAACAAGCGTCGGCGCGCAGGCGCGAGCAACGAGTGAGCGCCCCGTCCCCGTTAGTTCCGCTTCATCATCCGTCCGCTCGCGCCCGGCCAGAGAAGGAGCAATGGACTGGCCACGAACACGGAAGAATAGGTTCCGAAGATGACGCCGCTCAGAAGGGCGAGCGAAAAATCATGCAAGACTTCGCCGCCGGCCAGCGTCAGAGGAATCAGCACCAGCACCACCGTCAAGCTGGTCACGATTGTGCGGCTGAGGACCTGATTGACCGCGTTGTTGATCATGCTCTCTTCCGAGTCCCGCCGCCTGATCCGCAAGTTTTCTCTGATCCGGTCGAACACCACGACGGTATCCGTCAGTGAGTAGCCCGCTAGAGTGAGCAACGCGGTCACCACCAGCAGGGTAATTTCTTTATCCAGAAGATAGAAGGCCCCCAGCACGGCCAGCACGTCGTGAAACGTGGCCAGGGCCGCCGCGACGCCGAAACGCAACTCGAACCGGGCCGCGATGTACATGATGATGCCGGCAAACGAGATGACAATCGCAATGAGAGCATCCTCCTGCAATTTCTTCCCGATGGTCGGACCGATTTCCGTCGACGCATCCACGACAAACTTATTATTGGGAAACTCCTTTGAGAACACCGCCATGACCCGCTCGGCCGTCTTTTCCTCGATGGTGGTCGAGGCTTTAATGCGGACAAGCAACTTATTGTCCTGCCCGAATTCCTGCAATTCCGCATTGCTCAACCCGTTCGACTCCAGCGCCTTCCGCGCTTCCTCGATCCGAATGGCCTGATCAAACTTGAGTTGCACGGCCGTTCCGCCGGCAAAGTCGATCCCGAGATTGGCGGCCCCGCGCGAAATTTGCACCAAGGCAATCAGCCCGAAGAGCACCATGATGCCCGAAAAGATAAAGGCTATCTTGCGCTTACCCATGAAATCGAAGTTCGTTTTCCCTAGAATCTCTAACATGCTCGCTCCCTTTTCGTCGCGTTCAGCGCTCAGTCTTCCGTCCGCGCTCAGCTCACTACTAGATGCTGAGCGTATCCACTTTCTTTCCTTGGTTCAGCAGATCAAATACGACCTTGGTCCCGACGAAAGCCGTGAACAGATTGATCGCAATCCCCAAACACAACGTCACGGCAAATCCTTTGATCGGTCCGGTGCCGAACAAGAACAACGCCACACCCGTAATCAACGTTGTCACGTGCGCGTCGATGATCGTGAGCAGCGCTTTGTCATACCCGCCGTCCACCGCCAGGCGCACGGCTTTTCCTGCACGCAATTCTTCACGAATGCGCTCGAAGATCAGCACGTTGGAGTCCACCCCCATTCCGATGGTCAGCACGATACCCGCGATGCCCGGCAGAGTCAGCGTCGCATTCAGCGCTGAGAGGGCTCCGAGCAAGCAGAGCAGATTCAGCAGCAACGCGAAATCGGCGATGACTCCGGACAACCGGTAATACACCATCATGAACACCACCACCAGAAGCCCGGCAATGAGGGTTGATTTCACGCCCTGATCGATAGAATCCTGTCCGAGCGACGGCCCGACGGTGAGGTCTTGAATGATCTTCAACGGGGCCGGCAATGCACCGGCCCGCAACACGATGGCTAAATCATTGGCCTCCTGCGTGCTGAACGTCCCGGTGATCTGGGCCCGTCCGCCGGAGATCCGATCCTGAATCACCGGAGCGGAATAGATCGTATTGTCGAGCACGACCGCCATGCGCTTCTTGATGTTCTCACCGGTGATCCGTTCGAACTCCCGCCCGCCCTTGCCGTCAAAGGTAATGGAGACATAGGGGTCGTTGAACTCTCCGATAGAGACCCGCGCGTCGCTCAAGACATCGCCGGTCAGCATCACCCGCTTCTTGACGAGATAGGGCGTACGGAATTCCCGGCCGGTGTCTTTGTCGATTTGGTGCTCGAACAGGATCTGATCGCCCTCCGGCACCTTGCCCTGGAACTGCGCCAGTACTTCTGCTTCTTTTTCCTTCGGGATACGAGCAGGAAAATCCATCTTCATCTGATTGTCTTCGTCGAGCATCTTAAACTCGAGCAAGGCGGTCTCCTTGATGAGGTCCTTGGCCCGCTTCGGCTCTTTCACACCCGGCAGTTGCACGACAATCTGCTTCAAGCCCTGGCGCTGTACCAGCGGCTCGGACACGCCGAACTGGTCGATCCGGTTCCGGATGGTTTCGAGCGCCTGATTGATCGCCGAATCCTTGATCCGCTTGATCTCCGTCTCGCGTAACTCCCAGACGAGGCTGTTGGCCGATCCGGCGGCATCCACTTCAAAGAAGGTGGGATACTCGTCCAAGAGCTTCTGGATCTGCGACTTCAGTTCAGCATTGGCAAACTGAATGGTGACTTGATTCGCAGCCGTCCGCTTCACCGATTCAGCCGGCAACTTCTTGTCGACCAACAGGTCCTGAAGGGAGTTCACCGATCGCTCGACGGCGATCTCGACCGCCCGGTCTTCATCGACCTCCATCACCATGTGAATGCCGCCCTGGAGATCCAGCCCCAGCGTGATACCCTTATCCGGCAAAATCTTCCGCGCCCAGTCGGGCAAGGCCTGATACAACGGCTTGTACGACGGCAGAAAGAACACCACCGACAGCACGACCACCAGCGCAAGCAATGCAAACCGTCCACCAACTTTTTTCATGTCTCCGCCACCCTCTCTTGTCTTACGACCGACTACTCTTTGTCGTCGTCTTCCGCCCGTATTTTCGCAATATGCTCTTTCTGAATCTTGACCTTGGTATTGTCGGCAATCTGCAGCGTCACCGTCTCTTTGCCGAGATTCGTGATGGTTCCCCAGAAGCCCGACGCGGTGATGACCTTGTCGCCCTTCTTCAGATCATCGAGCATCGCCTTCTGCTGCTTTTGCCGCTTCTGCTGCGGCAGGATTAACAGGAAATAAAAGATCACAAAAATCAGGACAAACGGCACCAACGAAAGCAGCGAACTCGACGTGCTCCCGCCGCCCCCGGGACCCTCAGCCCACGCCACCGACGCCATCACAACCATCATCATAAATCTGGCTCCCCTTACGCTAGTCGAGGCCGGCCCGCGGTTCCTGCGCAGCGACTGCCGTCGCGCCGCCGACCCGCTCGGCTTCCGCCCGCGCGCGATAAAACTCCTCGCGCATTGTGAGAAATGTCCCCCGCTCGATCGACGAGCGCACCCGTTGCATCAGATCAGCAAAGTACCAAAGGTTGTGGATCGTATTCAGCCGCGCCCCGAGCATTTCCTTCACGTTGAAGAGGTGATGCAGATAGGCCCGCGAATAGCGCTTGCACACCGGGCAGCCGCAGTCGGAATCGATCGGCCGTTCGTCCTGTTTGAATTGCGCCTGCTTGATGGACACACGCCCGAAGCCGGTAAACAGCCATCCTGTTCGCCCATGACGGGACGGCACCACACAATCGAACAAATCCACGCCGCGGGCCACCCCTTCGATGAGATCCTCCGGCAAGCCCACTCCCATGAGATAGCGCGGTTTGTTCTCCGGCAATTCCGGAGCGGTCACATCCAGCATCGCATACATATCGGCTTTACTCTCCCCGACGGAGAGTCCGCCGATGGCATAGCCTTCAAAATCCAGCGCCACCAGCTCCTGGGCCGACTGTCTCCTGAGATCGGCTTCCAGCCCGCCCTGGACAATACCAAAGAGCGCCTGATCGTTCCGCCGCCGACTCGCCTGACAGCGTTTCGCCCACGCCGTCGTCCGCTGCACTCCCTCCAGAATCGCCGCGCGCGACGCCGGCAATGCAACACATTGATCGAACGCCATAATGATATCGGCTCCGAGCGCCTCTTCGATTTCAATCGCCGTTTCGGGCGTGATGAAATGCGTCGAGCCGTCGATGTGCGACTGAAAGGTCACCCCCTCGTCGGTAATCTTGCAGAGTTTCGCCAAGCTGAAAATCTGAAACCCGCCGCTATCGGTCAGAATCGCGCCCGGCCATCCGGTAAAGGCATGCAACCCGCCTAACTCCGCCACGACCTTATGCCCTGGGCGTAGATAGAGGTGGTACGCATTGTTCAGCATCAACCTGAACCCCAGATTATGGAGATCCTCCGGTTCCAGCCCTTTCACCGGCCCCAACGAACCTACCGGCATGAACGCAGGCGTGTCGATGACGGCACGGGCGGTGCGGAGCTGTCCCAGCCGCCCCTTGGTCTGTCGATCCTGCTGTCTGATAGTAAACTGCATCATCGTGCGGTGACGTTCCGTTACATCTGCTCGGGAGCTGAAATCCCCAAGACGGTCAATCCGTTTTTCACCACCTGCTGCACCGATCGCATCAACACCAGTCTGGCCGCCGTCGTCTTGGGAGAAATCTCCTCTGCCACCGGCGCGTCACCGGTCTCCAGATCGGCCGCCGGAGGGAGAATCCGATGCTTGTTGTAAAAAGTGTGTAACAGGGCCGCAAGCTGCTGCAGATAGTAGGTCAGGCGATGCGGCTCAAACGCCAGCGCGCTCGCCTCCAGGACTTCGGGAAACATCGAGAGCTTCCGGATCAACGCCAGCTCGTCGGGGTCGGTCAGCACCGTCAGATCGGCGTCCGCCGCCGTCGGACAGGCGATCCCACGCGCCGCAGCCACCCGCCAGAGGCTCGCGATCCTGGCATGGACATACTGCACATAATAGACGGGGTTATCCGAAGACCGCTGCTTGGCCAACTCCAAATCAAAATCCAAATGCGTGTTCGAATCCCGCATGAGAAAGAAGAACATGGCGGCATCGACACCCACCTCGTCGATCACCTCGCGCATCGTAATAAATTCGCCGGAACGCTTCGACATTTTGACTTCGGCACCGCCTCGCAACAACTTCACGAGCTGCACCAGCACGACCTGTAGCCGCTCTTTCGGATGCCCGTAGGCTTGAATGACCCCCTGCATACGCGGGATATATCCGTGGTGATCGGCCCCCCAGACATCAATCAAGAGGTCATAGCCCCGCTGAAGTTTGTCGCGATGATAGGCGATGTCGGAAGCCAGGTAGGTACATTCGCCGTCCTTTTTGCGGACGACACGATCTTTCTCATCGCCGAATCGGGACGAGCGAAACCACAAGGCCCCGTCTTCCTCAAACAACAGGTCCTGGTTCTTCAGCTCTGCGAAGGCCCGCTCGACGGCGCCGGACTCAATGAGCGATGCTTCGCTGAACCAGGACTCAAACTCAATGCCTAATGTCGACAGATCTTCACGAATGCGCTGCAGCAGGGTCCGATAGGCCAGGTCGCGGCAGCGTTGCTCGGCCTCTGCCGGAGACAGCATCGCCAGCTTCGCCCCGTCTGAAGCCTGGATCTGTTCAGCCGCAAGGCGGATATACTCGCCGTGGTAGCCTTCTTCCGGAAACGTGACGAGCGTCCCGGCAAGTTCCTGCAACCGCGCATACACGGAAGCGCCCAAGAGTTTCATCTGCCGACCGGCGTCATTGATGTAGTATTCGCTGACCACGTCGTATCCGACCGCTCTCAGCAGTCTGGCCAATGCTTGACCAACCGCGGCGCCGCGCCCATGCCCCACGTGGAGCGGCCCGGTGGGATTGGCGCTGACATATTCGACCAACACGCGCTTCCCGACTCCGACCACGGACGTGCCATAGGCCGCACCTTTCCGCTCAATGTCTCGCAAGACTTCCAACCAAATGGCAGGCTTCACGGTCAGGTTGAGAAAACCGGGCCGGACAATCTCAACTCGCTCGAACAATTGATCACGGGTCAACAGATTATCGGCAATGATTTGAGCAATGTCATGGGGCGCGCGTTTCTCTGAGGCGGCGAGAGACATGGCAACGGTCGTGGCGAGGTCGCCCCACTCCGGACGCTTGGGGGCATCCAGGGTGACCGTGGGCCAGGACTCGATTTTCAATTGTCCCTTGGCCTTGGCGTCAGAGAGAGCTCCTTGGACCGCATTCGCCACCTGTTCTTGCACGAGCCCCTGCGTCACAAAATCTCCTAAGTCATTAGAGAAGAAAGAGAAAAACAATTTTGCACTGTAGCATATGGTACATAGTGTGACAAGGTGAGCCGTCAGGAATTTGTTACCCGACGGTAGCGGAAATCGATAGCATCGAGCGCCTCGAAAACCTCATCCGGCTTCACGTTTAGACAAGATTTTTCTGCACAGGCCCGCACTGCATCCCAGCCCACGCACGTGCAGCGTCCTCCCCTCACGACAGTCACCTGCGCACCGCGAGGAGCCCAGCGTTGCTCATCGGTTGGCCCAAACATCGCCACTGTCGGCACACCCAGCAGGGCAGCCAGGTGGGTCACGCCAGAATCGTGGCCGATATACCCCTGCGCCTGCGCCAGGATCGCGGCGAGCATCGTGATGGAAAGGGGGCGAAGAATCGGCAATTCTGGAATATTCTGTTCCTGAATGGCTTCCCCGGCTTGATCATCAGCGGGCCCTAGCACCACCAGAGGCATAAGCTGCCGCGCCCGACAGCCCCGAAGGAGCGCGCCCCACGTATCGGCTCTCACACACTTGTGCCTGCTTCCGCTTCCCGGGTGGCACACGATCAGAGGCACCGGGTGTTCGATCTCGACGGCACGGAGTGCGTCTCTCCCCGCCTGCAGTACCTGATCAGGAAGACGGAGACGGACGGGAGGGTTCATATCGACGGGGAATTCTCCTTTCAACGTCTGTAGAAACCGTTCGCTTTGGTGATGGCATTCGGCATCCGCCGGCGATTGTAAAATCACACGTGGAATCCCGAATTCCTGCAGCGTACGCCGGAGCGAACCATCGTGATCACTCAGCCATCCAATCACACGATCGCACCGCCTGAAGAGATCGTGCTGTACATCTGAAATTTGCGCTCCTCCTGAGAACAGAGCGCTCAACTGACTTGACTCAATCGGCAAAGATTGATCGATCACTCCGCACAGGCCCAGTAGATGCCCGACGTCCGATCCGGCAAGCAAGATTATCTGGTGCTGCGGAAGGGCGGTCCGCATGGCGGCCAATGCACCAACCGACAGCAGGACATCACCCAGCCCACCGGGGTGAATCACCAGAATAGTACGCTGAGAGGCAGGCATTATTGAATCAACGAGCGGTTACGAAGTGCAACTCTCGCCGCTTCGAGATCGGCCGGCGTGTTCACATTCTGAAATGATTGGGCGAGTGCATCGCGCTCGCCCCACTCAGCGGGCAAGACGACGGTTGTATGGAGTGATGGTTCCGAGGCGATCTGCTGGATTTTCAACTCATGCGAGGTGGCCATGCGCTCAAGGACAGGCAATGCCCGCTTACTATAGAGAGCGTGAAGAGGCTGCAGCCCGGTCGGCAAACGGGCCATGACGATGTCGGCTGCAGGGTCACGATCAATAAACCACCGGATCATACCTGGATTCAGGAACGGCATATCACAGGCCACCACAAAGACGCGCTGCCCAGTGGCCTTTGCCAGACCGGTGTAGAGGCCACCCAGGCTCCCGCAATCTGCAATGAGATCTCTGTGAACGATGCATCCAGAGACGGTGAGCGGTGGACTATCCTGCGCAATAATCACCAGGACGTCAGGAAATAGTTGAGCCATGACCGAGGTGGTTCGCGTCAGTAACGTCTCCTCCCCTACCGTCAGGAAACGCTTATCCTCCCCCATCCGTCGGCTCTTGCCACCGGCCAGCACGACTCCCGTTACATTCATACAGATCTACCGCTTCATGGCGTAAAAACACGAAGGGGGTGGGTTACCCCACCCCCTTCATTCGCTGCTCAGCCACTCACGTACGGAGTGCGCTTAGAGCGTCTTGCCCTTCCGCTTGTTTGCGCGGCGCGTCAGAACCCATGCTTCCAACAACACGATCCCGCCGGCAATGACGAACGGATAGATATACACTTCACGGGGCGTCGGCGGCTGCATGAACGTGTAGTAGAAAGCCGAGACGGCCATCTTGCGTCCTGCATCACCGTTATGACCATCCCAGGCAAAGAACACGGTCGGGATGTATTTCCCCATTTCGAACAGCGTGTCCTCGTCATAATCCTGGTCCTTCTTGTTCCCGACTGGACGCTGAATCATGACGTACCAACGACCGTTCTTCCATTCAGACTTGAGAACCTTCAGATTCTCTTCATAGCTGTCGCGCTCTTCGAAATCCTTATCCCAACCGGTTCCCTTGAAGGCCCGGAAAGATCCGTCGGCTTCCCACTTCACAATATCCACGGGATATTGCTCATTGCTCCCGAAGAGGTACCGCGGCTTAATCGGAGCAGGAAGATCCTGCCACTTGACCGGGGTTTCGACCGCGACCGCGTCATTGTAGACCGCGTAATTATTTTGATGCGCAGCGATGGATCCTTCTTCACCCGTCTTCGGATCCTGCTCCTTCACATCGATGTTGACCTGAGTCGGAGCCCAGGGCAATTTCCCTTCGGCCACACTCTTGGTACGATCGTCCCACTCGATCAAATACACAATCGACTTTTCGTTATACAGCGACCGAACCCAGAGATCATCGATCCGGTTCACGAAGTTACGTGGCTTATGCGTGATCTGACCACCCATGGCGATAAGGCGCTTCTGGGTTTTCTGCCAGGCTTCGTTCTCCATATCCATTGGGATTTCACCTTCCACCGGATTCGATGGAAGCACGAAGTTGACTTTCGGCTTATCCGTCTGTGGATCGATCGGAAG
>ERZ1292625.4298-Hain-H41-01um-R1-4298-length-10768-cov-5_pt1 | contig 10768 bp, 11 predicted proteins | sample MGYA00564400_ERZ1292625 | MGnify/ENA primary metagenome ERZ1292625 (study PRJEB36523, sample SAMEA6512639) | groundwater metagenome | collected 2019-01-08 | study: AquaDiva: Metagenomics assemblies of 32 groundwater samples
AAAATTGCTAAACCCACACCGGCAATGACCGAAGTTCGTTTGCTAGACATTACGATTTAGTATAATATTTATAGCGCAAATTGCAATTGCGACTATCGCATTGCGGGATCGTCTAATGGTAGGACGCACGGCTCTGAACCGTAAAATTGGGGTTCGATTCCCTGTCCCGCAGCAGCACACGAAAGTACCCTTGCATTAGAGCAGGGGTACTTTCGTGCTATTATGGACAGGAATCGAACCAGCCGCACCCCGTGTTGGAGGGCAACCCACAAAAGTCTAACGCGTTAGACTTTTGTGGGTGCCGGAAACCGGAAGGTGTCTTTTGTTTTACAAAAATTAGGAATACGATGGAAATATGCGGGTAATTGATGTTCACACTCATCTCAGCAGACTTCGTGACTCCAAGTATTCGGAAAGCCACAAAAAAAATCTCCGCTACGTATTAGCGGAGGCGAAGCAAAATAAAATTGGCCGGCTCTTAATCATCTCGGGATTAGCAAACGCAGACGGTACTAAGACATCAGTTAAAAGCCTAATTAAGCTCGTCGGAAACAATTCCAAAATTTCCATTATCGGTAGTTTTGATCTTGCCCAAAATTCCAAAAAGGAGCTGACCGAACTAGCTGGCCTTCTGAAAAAAAGAAAAATTGTGGGAATAAAACTCTATACCGGATATCAGCATTTCTATCCTAATGACAAACGCTGTGTTCCAATTTACAAACTTTGTGAAAAATACAAAGTGCCGGTGATTTTTCACTCGGGCGACACACTGATGGGATATATTAAGAATCCGAAGCTTAAATATTCTCACCCGCTGCACATTGATGAGGTGGCCACAGACTGGCCTAATTTGAAAATCGTTATCGCGCATATGGGAAACCCGTGGTTGCTGGACTGCGCGGAAATTTTGTATAAAAATCCGAATGTTTACGCGGATATTTCCGGATTGGTAGTAGGAAAAGATTTAGACACTCCTTATGGCCGGCTCATGAAAAAACGTTTACTGGAACTAATTGATTACTCCGATGAAAACAAGTTGATGTATGGAACCGACTGGCCTCTTTGCCCGATGAAAACCTATCTAAAATTTGTTAAAAGTTTGGGGCTATCAAAACAACAGCGGGAAAAGCTGATGTATAAAAACGCGGAGGAGGTCTTTGGCTTAAAATAGGCTTGCCTGCCGTAGGCATGGCCCTCTGCCGTAGGCATGGCCTAAATAGACTGCTTCAAATCTGCCAACTCTTGCGCGGTGAGGGTTCGGGAAGCACCCACTTTCAAATTTCCCAGCTTGATATTACCGATTCTCACCCGCTTCAGGTTTCCAATTGTAAGTTGCAAAGCATTAGCCATCCGGCGAATTTGATGTTTGCGTCCTTCTTTTAAAATCAGAGAAAATTTATGATCGCTGATTAAGGCGGCTTTGGCGGGAAGGGTCATCCCATCCTCCAATTTAATTCCTTGTTCCAAATGTCTGATATGCCACTTACCAACTTTTTCCCGCGTCTCCACTTCGTATTCTTTTTCAATCAAATGATCTCTCCCGGTAATCAAAGCGGTAACCACGCCGTCATTAGAAAGTAAAATTAAACCTTCACTGTCTTTGTCTAAACGACCAACGGTATTTAAAGTGTTGAATTGCGGAAAAAGCTCAAAAATAGTCTCACCCTCTTCATTATTTTTTGAACAAACAATATTCCGCGGTTTATTAATGGCGATGGTAATTTTCCCGGAATTTCCTTTCGGTAAAGCCACCACAACTTTGTCTTTGCCGGGATCAATTTGAGTTCCTAACTCTTTAACTACCTTTCCGTTTACTTTGATTTTCCCTTCCACGAGAGCTTGCTCCGCTTCGCGACGGGATAAAATTTTCTGTTGGGAGAGATATTTTTGAATACGCATTTATTTGTATAAATTCCGGTCTTTAATATATTGCTCAACGGCCGGCAGTAAATACGGGGTAACGGATTCACCCTTACTAATCTTATCTCGCACCAAAGTGCTGGACATGTCTAAAGATTCAGGCAAAACGCCGATTACCGAAGAAAACTGTGGTAGTTTTTCCGGAATTTTGAACTTTGGACGACCCACAATCGCGAACCTGGCTTCTGAAAATAATTCCTTGCCGCGTACCCACTTCTCCTCAATTTCCGCCGCCGAATCGGATCCGATCAAGAAATGAAATTCGTGTCCGGGATGCAGATTTTCCAGCTCTGTTTTCGTCTCGTAGGTCACGGTGGGGCGGTCGCGATTAATCTCAAAATCGGAAAGAATAATCGGCGTTTTGGTTCCGGAAAATTGGGAAGCCAGCATTGCCTCAACCATCTCTTTTCTATCCTTTCCGGAAACAGAAATCTGCTTATCCTTTCGGCTAGCCGAAGGCATAATCCAAACTTCATCGCATGGAAAATTCTTGAGCAATGAATCCAAAGCCGCCGCGTGCCCTAAATGGGGCGGATTGAAAGCGCCTCCATAAACAACAATCTTTTTAGTGGCCTTCATAACGCCGTAATTATACCACTTTCAGTAAGAACAATCAACCTCGCGAACGCTAGATCTTCAGATAACGCCGGACGGCCACCATCGCTGAAACGGAGCCCAGGGTAACACCAACGGCGAGATGATAGAAGATCAACTGCGGTAAATGGACTAATAGGTAATTTGCGAGAGAAACCTCCGGGATAAAAATAGAAACATAAGGGGAAGCCAAAACAATCGCGGGCGCGGCTAAGGTCAAGCTAATCATACCTCCCAAAACACCGTAAATCACGCCAGTCACCAGATATGGACCATTGATAAATTTATTGGACGCGCCAACCAACCGCATAATCCCCAGCTCCTCGCGATTAGAATAAATTGCCAGACGAATGGTATTGAAAGTGACCAGAATGGCGACGGCCGCGAAAAGCAAAGTCGTCAGCCAACCAGCTCCCCGCAGGGTATCCACAATTCTGGCCAGCCGGTCAATCACCACCCGATTTTCTCCGTAGGTTACATTATCAATAATTCCCTTGAGATTTTCCGAATCTAAGTAACCGGCTATGGTCTGGTATTGGCTTGGGCTTTGAGCTTTGATATTCAAAGATGCCAACAGCGGATTAGCCTGCAATTCGTTCAAAGCTTGGGCAATCGCCTCATCTTCCTTGTGTCGGTCTTTGAAAATCGCCAGCGCCTTGTCCTGAGAAATATAATCCGCCGATTTCACTTCCGGTAATGATTCTAACGCTTTCTCCAGAGATAAAATCTGATCTTCGGTAGCTCCGGCGGAGAAATAGACACTGATATCAATCTTATCTTCCAGCGAAGCAATCGCGGATTTAGAGATTACGCCGAACATCAGCAGACCATTAAAAACCAACAAGGTCATCACCAAAATAGCCACCGTAGTGGCCGAGAGCAGCCCGTTGCGGGCGAAGTTTTGAAAACCAAACTTAATGATTCTAAAGAATGTAGTCGCCATGGGGATCATCCTTTATTATACGCCCATCGTCTAAAGTAATCACCCGCCGCTTTACTTTGTTTACTATATCTCTGCTGTGTGTGGCCAGAATTAAAGTAGTGCCCAATTCATTGATTTTCAAAAGTAGCTTCACAATTTCGTCCGCATTGTAGCTGTCCAGATTGCCGGTTGGCTCATCAGCGATGATTACCGATGGACGATGGATCATTGCCCGAGCGATAGCCACCCTTTGCTTCATTCCACCGGAAAGCTCATGCGGAAAAAGATGGCCCTTATCGGCAAGACCGACCAAATCCAACATTTGTGGAACTAATTCTTCAATTTCCGGTTGGGAACGGCCCTCTACTTCCAGAGCAAAAGCCACATTTTCATGAGCCGTTTTCGTTGGTAATAATTTGAAATCCTGAAAGACAATTCCTACTTTCCTACGCAATGCCGGTAGCTCACTGGGGAGCATGCGATTCACTTCGTGAGGACCAAAAATAATTCTGCCCTTCGCGGGTTTTTCCTCACCAATCAGCAGACGAATAATAGTGGATTTCCCGGCCCCGGACCTGCCGACAATAGAAACCAACTCCCCGGGAGCGATCTTGAAGCTGATGTCCTCCAGGACTTTTTGGTCGTTATAGTGCTTGGATACGTTATGAAAAGCAATCATCTTCTATAAGTTTAGCTCGGCCTCGATAAACTTGTCGAGGTCGCCCTCCAGCACCTTATCCGGCTGATGCGATTCTACCTCCGTCCGGTGATCTTTCACTTTTTTGTAAGGATTTAAAACGTAGGATCTTATCTGACTCCCCCATTCCGGCTTCACTTTCGTACGCAGATCCGAGAGTTTTTGCTTCTGTTGCGAAACCATCAACGCCATCAGTTTTGATTTCAAAAGGGCCATCGCCTTTTCTTTATTTTGTGGTTGAGATCTTTCTTGTTGTGATCCCGCGCTCAATCCTGTTGGTAGGTGGACGATACGAACCGCCGTCTCTCTTTTATTCACATTCTGCCCGCCCGGACCGCTAGATCGGGAGAATTCCAGCTTCAAATCCTCCGGTGGGATAACTAAATTTTTATGCTCCAGATCCGGAAAAATCGGCACGATTTCCACCAGAGCGAAGGATGTGTGACGAAGTTGTTTGGAAGAAAACGGCGAAATACGCACTAACCGGTGGACACCCATTTCATTTTTTAAAGTTCCGTAAACAAAATCTCCCTTAATTTCTATTGCATTGTCGTCGGTAACAGAAACTCTCCACCCCCGTTTGACGGCGTATTTGATATACATCTTCATCAGCATATTCGCCCAATCCTTCGCATCTTCGCCACCCACCCCCGCGTGGATAGTTAAGTGCAATGGACCTTGATCATATTTTCCTGTTAATGCTTTAAACATTGGAGTAATCGCTAATAATGCTAATTAAAGATAAATATTGCGAATAAATGGCTGGCTAAAGAAAGCTTTATTCATGAGCCGAAGGTGAGAATCGAACTCACGTCTCTACTTTACGAAAGTAGTGTTCTGCCACTGAACTAATTCGGCATCCTATTTATTTTACCCTATTTTATCAAATTTTCAGTAATTTTTCAATCACGTTTGAGATGTGTTAAAATAAAACCAAGGTCCAGTTTTTTATGAAAAAAATAATATTAAAGAAGTTGCTTCTCGTCCTTCTTTTGTGGGTGGTGAATTTTGGCGCTGTATCCGCTGATGTTGTTTCGGAGCCAATTCAAGTGAGGGTAGCGCCCGGGGAGCTTTTACCCATTCCAACTAAATTATCAAACTTTGGCGGGGGCAAGAGGGTGGATGTTCTCATCACACGCTCAATTGTTTCAGGAACCGGAAAGGAAATATATACAACGAGCGAAACTGTGGCGGTAGAAACTACGGCAAATTTCGTGAAAACAGTACAAATTCCTTTTGATACAACACCCGGAACATATCTAGCTAAAACTTCCATCACCTATGAGGGCCAACTAATCCCTGCCACGGCCCATTTTCCCTTCACGGTAGAGCGTAAGATTTTTGGACTTTTCCAAAGTGATTTCCTTTTCTATGGAGGCATTACTATTTTCGTAAGTATTCTTACGGCCTTGTTGGGATACGCACTAATCAAGCGCTATCGTCCGATGAGATTTGTCCCGCTTGAGTATTCCGACAAACCAAAGGAAGAGCGAATTTACTATGAGATCATTAGCGACACCATAGGGCAGATGCGTCAGCGCTCGGGTGACCTAGCGCTTGAAGTTGCTATGCATACAGAGGGGCTTGTGATTGAGGAAAAAACGGGTAAGGTGCTCTCTCTTACGGATAGCCCCGCGAAAATTATAGCAGCGCTTGTTGCCGGATATGAAAAAACCCTTGGCAAAAAAGTATCTTTCTCCTTCCGTCGTTCCTAAAATGTACTATATTGTGTTTTTATTTTAGTTAATTTTATTTTTATTGCTTAAAGATAGTCGACCCACGTCACAAGCCAGAAAAGGAATAAAGGACTTCCTAATCGTGACACATGGGTTAAGTATATCCCCCTCCCCGTGCTAACTGCTAACCAAGAATGTGGATAACTTTAAAAAACTTTTTGAGCGAGTGAGGGGAATCGAACCCCCGTCTCAACCTTGCCGGGTGAGTAGAAGTGCGAGCTTTGCGTGAGCAGGTGATGGGAATCGAACCCACGCTCTAACCTTGGGAAGGTTATGTACTGCCACTATACTACACCTGCGAATACTACTCGCACTTTCACTCCCCGGCTTGGGAAGGATACATAATGCCGTTATACTATACCCGCGAACTAATCCCGCAGTTTTACGGTCAAATCCTGCCAATAGAACTCCGGCGTAACGATAAAAACTTTAGCGTTTTTCTTAGCGTCCCGCAACCATTGCTCATAATCCTGCTTCTCTAAAAACAGCCGCCCCTGGAGAATTTCCTTTTGCGCCTGCGGCACCAAAACCAGAGATTCAAATTCCGACAAGTCTAGGCCATAAACTACCCGCGCCGTTTCTTCTAAAGTTTTTGGATCCAGCTTCTGGCTATTGAGAATCTTTCCCTGCACAATCTGATTCAACTCTTTGCCGACTCGCACATTCAAATCCTGTTGTACCAACGCCTGCTCCACTAAATTATCCAGCACCGCCCGCCGCAACTCTTTTTTAAACTCTCGTGTCCGGGGATCAGTGTCTCCGCTAGACGACAACGCTCGCACATAATAATTATAAGCCACGGCATATTCAACCTCGAAATGATTCGCGGTAATAATCTGGGAATTCACCAGAGCCACCGGGTAATATCCATAATGGACTAAGTAGTAAGCCCCCAAACCCACGAACAGAATCAATAGAAAAGTTGTGAAGTATCTTTGGAGCGACATCATTGTATTTTGATAAGTTTTTCCCCGGGATTTTTGTAATCAAACTTGGCTTTTAGTTCCTTAGCTAGATTTTCGTCGTGAGAAAAGTATTCCAGATCGGCCTTAACCCGATCATTTTCCGCGGCTATTTGCTTGGCTTCCAAAGAAGCAGTCGTCAGCTTCCGGTCCAATTCCGCGTTGCTTTTATAAAAATTGACCAGTTGAACCGACAAAAAAACCATGATTAAAATTGAAGCAAGAATAACACCTAATCTCATTACCTTAAGTTTAACAAAACTGGAAAAACAAATCCCCACTCTACACAAAGAGTGGGGCTACTTATTTTGCCGGGAATAACGCTGAAACAGAGCCGCCATATACTTTTCGTCATGCACCAGCTTTTCATGCGCTTCACAAAGATACATCTTCGGTAGAAAATTAACGGAGATCACCAATCCCTTCTCCGGCCGCTGCGGGGCGCTACATTCAGCGCAAATTGTTCCTTTTTTGAACTTACCAACGCCATACTCTTTATCCTCTTCGCGCTTATTTTGCTTACCTAAATAGGAGCTCAAAGCGAACAACCCGCCGAGAAAAGCGATTGGGACGATGATCACCAGCGCCTCAATCATGGCTTCACTCCTTTGCTATTGTGAACTCCCGATATTCTACTAAAAAATCCCTACTTTTTCAAGAGCTCCTTGAAGACATGGGCAGAAATCTTGATTTGCGAACTCTCACCTCTCTCCTTCAATCTTTCCTTGCCCCGATCCTGCTTTTTCCAAAGCTTCATCTTACGAGTCCGATCGCCGCCGTTTTTCCCGAAGTTTCCAAGATCTTTTTTCATAGCAGAAATAGTTTCCCGCGCGATAATCCTACCGGCAGAAATTGCCTGCAGGGCCTGGGAAAATTGCTGTTTTGGTAAAAGCTCTTTCAATTTTTCCACCGCGGAACGCGCCTCGTGTTCCAAATCTTTTTTCGGCAAAATTCTTGTTAAACCCGGAACGGTCTGCTCCGCCACGGCAATTTCCAACTTAGCCACTTCCGATCTCTCATAACCGACCAATTCGTAGTAAAACGAGGCGAATCCATGCGAGACCGATTTCAACCGGTCATCCAAGTCGCGAATTAGGTCCGACAACGGCAAAGTAGCGCGAATCAAAATCTTATTCTTAAGAGTGTCGGTGGTGATATTAGTAATTCTATATACTTCTTTCAGCTGCAGAACTGCCCCTAAATACTGCGCGGGAGTGACAATTTCTATCTTAGTCATCGGTTCTTCGGCTGTTCCGTAGTCATTCGGGAAATCTTTCGGATTAGTTATCAGTTTTCCATCTACTTTATAAGCAACCGACGGGAAGCTGTGCACGGTCGGTATCTTAAATTCTCTTTCCAGCCGCTCAGAGGTAATTTCAAAATGAAGTTTCCCAAGAAATCCGCCCTTGAATCCCCGTCCTAAAAATTCACTGGCGTCCGCCTCAAAAGTCAGCGCTGAATCGGTCAATCGCAATTTTCCAAGCGCCTGCTTAAGCTCGTCGTATTTATCGCCTTCTTCCGGATAAAAAGACACAAACACTACTGGCTTTGGCTCTTTGTATCCGACCAGCGCCGGGGCTTCGCCACCCACTAAAGTATCGCCGATTTTCAATTTATCTGGGTCCTTAATTCCGGTGGCAATATAACCCGTCTCTCCCGTTTCTAGAGCACCGGACGGCTTCAATTTTGGAGTGAAAAATCCGATCTCTTTGGCTTTAGCGGTAGTATTGGTGGCGATTAAGCGGATATCCTGATTACCCCGGAAACTGCCGTCAAAAACCCGGACGAAAGCAATCACGCCCTTGTGTTCGTCATACAACGAATCAAAAACTAGGGCCCGTCCGACGTTCATCTCGGACTTTCTGGGTGGAGGAACCACCCGGACTATGGTTTCCAAAAGTTTATCCACTCCCTCCCCGGTCTTGCCGGAAACTTTCAAAATTTCTTCGGCGCCTACGCCAATCAACTCAGCCAAATCCAAAATAGCGTCCTGAATCTGTTCCGGTTCAGCCACGTCAACCTTATTAACTGCTCCAATTATTTTTAAATTCGCCCGCTTGGCATTCTCATAGTTAGCCAAGGTTTGCGCCTGAATCCCCTGTTGCGCGTCCACTAGAAGCACCGCCCCTTCAACGGCAGTCAGCGCCCGAGAAACTTCATAGGCAAAATCAGAGTGGCCGGGGGTGTCAATCAAATTTAGGGTGTAGGGTATAGCGTTTAGGGTATAGGACATACGGACTGGCGCCATTTTTATGGTAATTCCGCGCTCGCGCTCCAAATCCATAGAATCCAAATACTGCGCCTGCATCAGACGCTTTTCCACAGTGCCGGTTGCCTCCAAAAGCCGGTCGGCCAAAGTGGATTTCCCATGGTCAATGTGAGCGGTGATAACGAAGTTTCGGATATTTTCAGTCATTTTGCGTATGGCATAAAAATATCGTATAATAAGGTTTAGGTCTATAGCCAACGAAAGTTGGCTTTCTGCCCTTTCTATGGAACCCCAGGGAGAAGTGAAATTGGCCCGAACCTTAGGTCTGGGCTCTATCGTTTTATTGGGAGTTGGAGCGCTTCTGGGAGGCGGGATCTTTACTTTGCTCGGTCCGGCCGCCGGCTTAGCCGGTCCCGGGCTTTTTTTATCCATGATTTTGGGAACGATCTTGGCCTTTTTAAACCTGCAAATGTACATCGCCCTCGGCACCACCTTCCCGGAAGCCGGCGGCGGATACCTCTGGGTGAAAAAGGGACTGGGTGATTTCCAGGGATTTCTCGCCGGTTGGATGAGTTGGTTCGCGCATGCCGCCGCCGCGGGATTATACGCGCTGAGCTTCGGTTATTACGCCTTTGAAATTTTTAAAGTCATCTTCAAAGATGATTTCGGTTTAAGTCTGCTATCTTTTGAAAAGATACTTGGCATCGGAATTGTAATAATCTTGGGGTACTTGAACTGGAAAGGCGCCAAGTCTAGCCGGCTAACCGGTAATATCGTGGACGGCGTGCTAATTGGCGTACTCGTTTTATTTATACTGGCCGGCGCGGTAAAGATTTTTAGCGCGCCGGCAATTTCTTTCGCTCAATATACTCCTTTCTTACCTAATGGAATTTTTGGAATCATTAGCGCGGCCGCGCTTTTCTATATCGCCTTTGAAGGATCGGAAATCCAGGTCCAAACCGGCGAGGAAGCTAAAGACCCGAAGCGCGCGCTCCGCGTCGGACTTTTGGGCTCTTGGGCGATTGTCAGCGTTATCTACATCTTAGTAGCGGCAGTAATCATGGGAGCGACTCATGCCGACGGCCCAATCGGGCATGTTTTATCCGGTTGGGGCGAAGGAGCGATCGCTAAATCCGCCGCCGGATTCCTGCCATTCGGATATTTTGTGATGCTAGTAGGTGGAGTGCTAGCTAACCTTGGCGCCCTCAACGCTACAATTTACTCTTGTAGCCGAGTGGCTTTCGCTTTAGCCCGAGATCGTAATATCTGGACGCGTCTCGCTAATATTCATTTAAAAAACCTCTCCCCTCATTTGGCGGTAGTAATCTCCACTCTACTCATCGCGATTATGGTCGGATTTTTGCCTCTTTTTGATGTCGCCGCCCTAGCCAGCTTGCTCTTCATATTGCTATTCCTTCAGCTGAATATTGCCGGTATCAATATCCACTACAAATGGCCGGACACCCAATGGGCTTATAAAGTACCGATGTTCCCAATCACCCCGCTCATCGCTGTTGTCGCCTACATTTTACTCGCTATTACGATGCTTCAGGTTAATCTAAGCGCTTGGGTCATCGCGGCTTTTTGGATGTTGCTGGGACTAATTAATTATTTTTCCTACGTACAAACAAGGAGCCGTAAAAGTTTTGAAACCGGTATCGTGTACGAAGAAGCGGTGCGTATCGGGCCAAAGACCGGTAAGCGGATTCTTCTGCCGTTGGCCCCATA
>ERZ1292625.3073-Hain-H41-01um-R1-3073-length-14145-cov-6_pt1 | contig 10767 bp, 7 predicted proteins | sample MGYA00564400_ERZ1292625 | MGnify/ENA primary metagenome ERZ1292625 (study PRJEB36523, sample SAMEA6512639) | groundwater metagenome | collected 2019-01-08 | study: AquaDiva: Metagenomics assemblies of 32 groundwater samples
TTAATAAAATGTTATCTTTTGTAAAATAGGTTACATTTCTAGGGCTTATTAGGGTAGTATTTGGTAAGAGTGATGTGATTTGAACAGATATTGATGCATATTGTACTGTTGCTTTGCCCGTAATGGCCTTTCCAGTAATAGTATTATTTGAAGAAGAGATACTAGATGAGTTGGTAGATAATATTATAATAAATAGTAATATTATTAGACAATTAATATATTGTTTCATATCTTTTTATGAGACTATTTATATTTAAATGTGTTTAGAATAGGATTCATTATTAATTTTTTGATTTCCTAACGAACCAAATAATTATTGCAATCAAAATTATTATTCCCACTAACATGTAAATATAAGAATTATTATTTGATTTTACTGGTTTTTCTTCTATGACTGGTTTATTTTCTGGTACGACTATATCGAAGGATTTATCGAATACGCTTCCTAAGCTAAATCCAGAGGCTGAAGGATTTACTGCTGAGAAAGATAAGATAACATTATGTCTCTCTCCTATTTTGGCTGTTGCAGGCATAGTAACTTTTATATTTACTTTGATGTTTTGAGTTTGTGCTGGGACATTGTAAACTTCATTTGAATCAATTAATTCAATAAATTCAGCTCCTTTAGTTATACTTACTTTAAAATTAAGATCATCAGTCCCAACCATGTTCTGCAATTCAAAAAATATTTCCTTTGATTCTCCTGGTTGAAGGTAAAGTGGTCTTTCGTTATCTCCATCCCAGTAAAATGAAGTCACTCCTGATGCTGAAACAAATGAGAGTGTTAAAGCTAGGGCTAAAAGAGAAAATAATGCAAGATTTGTTGATTTTTTGTTTTCCATTTTATATTATCTTTATTGTCCAAGGACCTTGAGTAACGTTAGTTGTATATGCTTGAGAGATTATCTCAGTTCCAATTGTTCTTATACAGAAGTATAATTGTTCTTGACCTGTTGAACCATCATTAGCAGAGTGATTACCAACAAGAAGAATAGATTGGTTTACAGCGTTAAAATAGCTTTTATTCATACTACTAGCGTTTCCATTAATTCCAATATCACATTCTTTATTGCTTCCTGTAAAGATTCCTACAGATATATTAGCAGCCCAGATACCATAAGCTGCATTCGTTTCTCCTATCAAGTCTGTTGCGTTAATTTGGACATTACCCGCAGTAATGTTCTTGTTACCCGTATTGTTTAATAGAAGAGGATCGTTTGATGCTGTTTGGTTAGAGGCTCCTCTAGATAAAGTACTAAATGTTAAATTACCTGGACTTGATACGAATGCTGATGTTTGACCAAGAGTGAATGTAGCAGTATGATTATTAACATTTGTACTGCTTAAATCTCCAATAGATGCGTTAACAGACCAGACTCCTGATGCATCAAAGTAATGTATGCTTACAGTACAAGTAAAGTTTGCATAATCAGTTGAGAAGTTAGCTGTATTTAAACACGAAGAATTTGATCTAGTTGTTTCAAGAGTTTTGTTTAATGATACTTTTGCATTGCTTCCATTTATATTTCCAAAACCATCTACATCATGAACTGTGAAATTAAGCATAAGATTGGTTATTCCATTTTCAGTAATTGAAGGAGCTGCATTAATAATCACCATAGTTATATTTGGAGGAGTACCTGCTATGCTAATATTTAATCCAACATTTTGACTTGTTGCTCTACCCGTTATAGAACTAAAAAAATCTGATAAATCTGCTGAAACGAATGAAATCATTAAAATTGAAAATAGTAAAAATCCAAAAATAAAACTAGCTCCTCTTTTTTTGTTTTCCATCACTCCATTAATCACATATTTTTATATTTAAACCTTACTGTGGTGCGATGTATTCTTTTTTCTCTCTATTTTCTGTTGCTTTTTTGTATGTTGTCCAAATATTTCTTTGATCCCTATTCAATAACTTAGCAATTTCCACATATTTCAGACCTTTTTCTTTAAGATATATTATAGATGATTCAATTATGGTATGATTTCTATTCCCAATGAATGAAAGTGGAAGTAATGGAGTGTTTTCATTTATCTCTAAGCTATAACTTATCTTTTTACTCGCTTTATTATATGCAGTCCAGATAGTTCTTTGATCTCTATTCAACAATCTAGCAATTTCCACATAACTTAGACCTTTGTTTTCTTTAAGATATTTACATACTGCTTCTAATCCTCCAAGACCTTTTGTAAATATACTTACAGGAATAGTATCATTTATATTTTCATTTATAATTTGAAGTAATTCTTGTTTGGTAATATCATATTTCTTTTGTATTTCTTCAAATAAGATATTTATTACCTCAGATTGTGGAACTGATTCTTTAATTGTTATTTCTGTTTTAGTTATTAATAATGCTTTTAGCAATTTATCTTTGCTTATTTTCTTTTTCTTTCTTGAAAGTGAACCAAATGCAAATGCTACTGCTAATATTTTAATTGTCCAAGGACCTTGAGTGGTGTTTGTAGAATACGCTTGTCCTATGTTTTCAGTTCCAATTGTTCTTATACAGAAGTACAATTGTTCTTGACCTGTTGAACCATCATTAGTAGAATGATTACCTACTAGAAGAATAGATTGGTTTACGGCGTTAAAATAGCTTTTGTTCATACTTGAAGCGTTCCCATTAATTCCAATGTCGCACTCTTTATTGCTTCCAGTGAAGATTCCTACAGATATATTAGCTGCCCAGATACCATAAGCTACGTTAGTTTCTCCAATCAAATCAGTTGCGTTTATTTGTATATTACCTGCAGTAATGTTCTTGTTACCAGTATTGTTTAGAAGAAGAGGATCATTAGAAGCTGTTTGGTTAGAAGATCCTCTAGATAATGTTCCAAATGTTAAATTACCTGGACTAGTTACAAATGCTGAAGTTTGACCTAGAGTGAATAATGCAGTTTGATTAACTGCATTCGCACTACTTAAATCTCCAATAGATGCATTGACTGTCCAATCTCCAGAGCCATCAAAGTACCAAATGTTAACTGTACAGGAAAAGTTTGCATAGTTAGTTGACCAGTTTGCTGTGTTTGTACAGGAAGGGTCTTTTCTCGTAGTTTCTAGCGTTCTATTAAACTGAGCTTTAGCATTACTAAAGTTAATATCTGTGAATCCATCAGCATCATAAACTGTGAAGTTTAATTTCGCAGCAGTAAATGAGTTTTCTGTTATTGAAAATGAAGAAGCAATAGTTACGTTAGTTATTATTGGTGCAGTGTTACCTCCTCCTACTGAGACAGTAAATGTCACATTAGCAGTATTGTTATTATTTCCTAAAGTATCATTTGCGTAAACTTTGAAATTATAATCTCCATTAGCAATTGATGTATTAGTTGCATTGAAACCAGTTCCAGAGGCATTTCCTTGCATTGTGTAGTTGAATAAACCTGCATTTAGAGAGTATCTTACAGTGCCATTTTCATTCAAGCTCACATTGAAAACTAATGAAGAAGTAGTATAAGTAGTTGCAGTTGGGCTGATAATTGTGACAACTGGAGAAGTTACATCAACACTAAATGTCACATTAGCAGTATTGTTATTATTTCCAGAAGTGTCGTTTGCATAAACTTTGAAATTGTAGCTTCCTGAAGCTATGCTTCCATTACTCCTGTTGAATAAAGTTCCTAATACTCCTCCAGAAGAATTTATCATTGAATAATTATTTAATCCATTATCTAGAGAATATTTTACAGAACCATTTTCATTCAAACTTACATTGAACATTAAAGGTAAGTTATTTGGCCCGTATGTTGTGTTTGAAGGGAAATTTATTGTAACTGTTGGTGCTGTAACATCTGGATGCGTTGTTATATTTGCAGGGTTTGAGGTTATTGCTTGCAAAATTGGTGTGAAGAAGTTGTTTATGTCTGAGACTAATAAGAAGCTTGGAAGAACATGCGTAGTACTTGTCGAAATATTAAATGAATTAAGAGACCAGTTATCGTTACTATTTCTTGCAGTTATGTTCTGATAGTCTGTGTATGTCCAGAGAGCTCTACCTTTTATGTAGAGTTCTTTAACTTCTTCTGCGGAGAGAGAACGGTTGAAAATCATAGCTTCATCTATAGTTCCATTGAACCAACCATATCCTGGTAAATGCCCTATCCAAGTATTATTGTTGTTACCAGTTCTACTTGCAGGTCCTGCACCACCACTTCCGACTTCAACTCCATCTATATAAACACGCATAGTTACACCATCATATGTCGTAAGAACGTGGTTCCATTGATTATTAGTTATGGCTTTCGTAGTAGGATTATATCCAGTACCTTCAAGTTCAAACCTAATAGTATTATCATCTCTTATATGCATACTATAAGAACCAGTAGTTTCATACAATTTTCCTATAATTCCAGGGTAATTGTTCCATGCAGTTTGATATACCCAAGCAGAAAGAGTAATATTTTGTGTTGCATTTAAACTATTTGAGTAAGATATATTTATCTCATCATCAACTCCATCGAATTGTATTGCTCTTTCAAAAACACCACCATTTACTGTTGTGTTTCCTCCAAAGATAGTACCATTTTTTGACTTACCTGTTCTGTCAACTACAAGTGTTTGGTTTTCTCCAAGTGAAGAACGATTATCAAAGTTGTAATATAACACTAATCCATTTTTCGAACTATCTAAGTCTGAAGTGTTATAATCTTTAGAGATATCCCAAGTTCCTATTCTTGCACTAATATTTGTTCCATATTTTCTATCGTAATTTTGAAGAGTTATATTTAGCTGGTTGGCATTTGAGCTAATATTAAAGAATTTTATTTCTTGAACACCAGAAGAGACATATCTTCTTGAAGTGTTTTGATATATTTGAGAAACTTGAGTATCATTTAATGAAGTGTTAAAAAACATGACTTCATCTAATGCTCCTTTCCAAGTCTGGCCTCCGTTAAACCAGTCACCAATACTTATCATTGTGTCTGGAGCTCCTATGCTTCCAGGAGTGTCTGTTAAATGGTAATATGTTGTGTTTATGTATAATCCAAGTCCAGAATCATTTTTTACTAATGTGTAATATTGCCAGCCTTTTCCTGCTGGGTTTATAGTTGTGTCAATTTGAGTACCGGCTAGTTCAACACCAATAAAACCTTGACTTGTATAACCTAAAGTAACCCATTCAGCATTTCCAGGTCTATTTGTAAAGATACCTATTCCGGCAGCTGCATCTGCGTCTAGTCTTGCCCAGACACTTGTCGACCAATTTTGATTTGTCCAGTCTATTGGAAGAAGATCTACACTTATATAATCGCCAGCACCGTTTAATTGGAAGCAATTATTAATTACACAGTTAGTTGAGTTAGTTATATTATTAGCAATAAATGTTCCGTTGTAATTATTTGCAAAATCATATGAAGTGGTTGCATCATCTTTGTCAAATGGGTAATATGCTAGAATATTATCACTTAATTGATGAGCAGAAGAGGTTTTATCAGTAGATAAGTGAGAGTATTGTGAGTTTGCTAATCCTTCAATGCTAATATTGTCTCCAAAGGTCGAACTGTTTTCTCTTGTAAATCTTAATGTAAATGTCTGGTTGGATAAGTGAGGGACTACCCATTCAAGATAATCTAGATTTCCATCTCCGTCTAAATCATAAGAATCAAAAGGCATTTCTTGTAAAATGTAATTATTGTTTGTTAATGAAGAACTTAAATTTGTAAAAGTATTTTCTAAGTCTATATATGGTATATTTGAGACAGCTATTTCAGAGTTTTCTATTAGATTTGTTTCTGAGATATTATTAACTTCTTTTAATTCAATTGAATTGTTTTCATAATTGTGCCAGAATAACTTAATTTGTTCAGCTGAATTTATAGATATTTTATTAGCTATGTTGGTTGAAGCAATTACATCCGTATAATATAAAGAATCTGGACCAGAAATTAAGATTTCTTTTCCTGCTTCAGTTTCTTTTTCTTGTGAAGTAGGAGCTTCTGTTTCGTATTCAATTGTATAATCCTTGGAATTGTCATCAAGAATTATATTAACTTCAGGATTGACTTGTTCTGAAGAGTCAGATATAGCGTAACCTGTAAATGCTTTTCTTAATTTGTTAAAGAAGTTTTTGAAGAAGCCAGGTTTGTTAGAGTTGAAATTACTTATTACATTACCTGTTATTAAACTAGAAACTCCTTGAGAATTTTCTTCTTTGGAAGTTTCAGTGACTTTGATATTTTTAGCGTTTTCAGGCAGAGAAAGAGTTAAGTTTTCTACATCATCAAATGAAATATTCTTTTCCCATTTGACTGGTTCTCCAACAGTTATTTTACTTCTTGTTGTTGAAATGCTGACTGTGTTAGAAGAGACTAAAACTAAGAATTCATTGCTTTCTAGACTTTCATTTTCTCTGTAGGCAATTATCTTTCCTTTTGTTGCACCTTTGAAGTTTTCTAAAGGAGTTAATGATATTATGTCTCCAGTGATGGAAGAGTTTAGATTATTACCTATAAATTCATAGAAGTAAGAATTTTCAAAATAATCTGTTAGAGTGAGATTAATTGTTTGATTTATTGATATTCTCTGAGTAGGTATTTCTTTTATTAGTTTTAAGGTGGAATTTGATATTTCCGTTATATTAGATATAGTTTCATTTAGTATTGTTTCGTTTGTTTGTGTTTGGTTAGTTATATCGGTAAGATTTAATATTTCTGATATGTTTGTTATTTTTTCTGTTTCATTAATTTCAGGTATATTTACTTCTAATGGAATTAAACCATATGTTAATGAATTAATATCAATTTCAGAATTGTCTAATTCTATTCTTATTGTGTAGATTGATTTGTTTAAGTTTAAATTTTCTAAGTCGCAAGTATCTTGACAGTAGTTAGAGAAGGTTATTTCTTTTATGATCTCTTCTTCTTGTGTTTCATTTATAATCTCATTAGGAGCGGAGGTAGATTCGCTTGGGGAAGGGCTCACTTCCTCTTTTGGGCTATCTACCTCCTTCTCCTTGGTTTGAGTGGGATTTGTGATGTCTTCAGTTACTTCAGAATTGTAGCCTGTTTGAATTGCGAAACCTGTTAAGAAACTATTTTGATTTTTTTCTGCTTTGAGAGAATTTGAATCAAGAATCAAAATGTCATCTAAGTATATTTTTGCTAAACCAGAATCCAACATTTTTCCAGAAATCTTTAGAGAAGTTAATTGACCTAGATTCTTTATTTGCCAGGCATAACTTGAAGAATTTCCTAAATTAAGATTTATATCTTCAGTGTAAGTTTGAGAGTTATCTTGGGTAGCGAAACCAATTATTTTCCCGCCTTGCGTTGCAAATAATAATATGAAAATGGAAATAAAAAATAGGCTTGCTACGGAAGAAACTATATTACTTTTTTTTATTATTCCTCTTTCACTTTCAATTATATTTTTACATTCTTTTATGTAAGAGTCATAGTAGTTAATCCACTCCTCGCAAGTTTTATCATCTTGTTTTTTTTGTATTAAATTTTTGTATTCTTCGTAAGAAATTTCTCGGTTAAGACATCTATTTTTTAAGTTTTGTAATTGATTTACAAAGTGTTTTTTGTAACCTTCACAGGTCTGAATTCTATTTCTATAAGAATCGATTCTACGTCTAGCTAAGTGAGCCCTTCCCATTACTTATCTTATATGTAAAATAGCTTATAAACCTTATTATTTATGTAAAATAATACTTACTATTTATGTAATTAGAAAGGTAAAGTAGTGCCTAAAGTGTAGATTTTTATAAATTATGTAGTGGGTAATTGGGAAGATTTATAAATTTATAAGTAGTGCCTAATATATTATTATAAAATGGCATTCATAGTTAAGAAAAAAATAAATGGAAATGAATATTATTATTTGAGAGAAAGTGTTAGAACTGGAAACAAAGTTAAGGCGCGGACGATTGCTTATTTGGGGAAAGATAAGAATGAAGCTGAGAAAAAGGCCAATTTATTTCTGAAAATACCTGAGAAGAAAGATTTAAAGGTGGAAGTTGTTGAATTAGTTCAGATGGAAAAGAAAGAATCTGAAAAGCTGACAATTGAAGAGATGGCTGTTTTTTGTAAGAGAAAAGGATTTGTCTTTAGAAGTAGCGAGATTTATGGTGGATTTTCTGGTTTTTGGGATTATGGTCCTCTTGGCTCTGAGCTGTTTAATAATATAAAACAGGACTTCTGGAAGTTCTTTGTTCATCAGAAAGATAATATGGTTGGAATAGAAGCTTCAATTATTTCTCATCCTAAAACTTGGAAAGCCTCAGGACATCTAGCTTCTTTTTCAGATATCGCAGTTACTTGTAAAAAATGTAAAAAAGCTACTAAAATAGATAAGTCTGAACTTGGAAAAGTTAAATGTGAATGTGGTGGCGAATATGAATCGCAGGGAGAATTTAATTTAATGTTTAAGACGAGTGTTGGAGCTTTGAATCCTGTTGATGCTTATTTGCGTGGAGAGACTGCACAAGCAATGTTTATGGATTTTAAGTTGGTTCATGAAACTGCAAGAAAGCAATTACCTTTTGGAATTTTGCAAGTTGGAAGATGTTTTAGAAATGAGATTGCTCCTAGAGATTTTATTTTTAGATTAAGAGAACTTACAATTGGAGAATTTGAATTTTTTATACATCCTGAAGAAATAAAATGTAATTTGCTAGATGATGAACATAAAAATGTGAAGTTAAGATTGCTTGATGCTGAAAGTCAGGTAAAAGGGAAAAATAATCTTAAAGAAATTACAATTGGAGAAATGGTTAAAGAAAATAAATTAGATGAATGGCACGCTTATTGGTTGGCTGAACAAGTTTTATGGTTTACGAGACTAGGGTTAGAAAAAGAAATAAAGATAAGAGAGCATATGAAAGATGAACTTAGTCATTATTCTTCTGCAACTTTTGATTTGGATTATGAATATCCTTTTGGAAGTAAGGAAGTTGGAGGTAATGCTAATCGTGGTCAATATGATTTAGGACAGCATGCAAAAGAATCTGGTGCAAATTTTGAGATTTTTGATGAAAAGAGTAAAAAGATGATTTTACCGAAGGTAATTGAACCTACTTTCGGAATGGATAGAGTTTTTCTCGCTATGCTTTGTAAAGCATATCATAAAGATGCTAAGAGAGAGAATATTGTTTTAAGATTGCCTGCAAGATATGCTCCTGTCAAAGCTGCCGTATTTCCAATAATAAAGAGTGAGGAGTATGAAATTATTTCAGAAAAGATTGTTAAAGATTTAAGAGAAGAATGGCATGTTAATTATGATAAATCTGGAAGTATTGGAAAGAGATATGCGAGAAATGATGAAATTGGAACTCCAATGTGTATTACAATTGATGAAGAAACTTTGAAAGATGATAGTGTCACAATTAGAGATCGAGATACAACTCAACAGGTTAGAGTTAAGATTAAAGATTTAAGAGAGGTAATGTGGAAAGTTGTAAATGAAGGCAAAAATGTTTTAGATTTTGGTAAGAAAGTTGAGACAAGAGTTAAATAACTGAATAGAAAAAATTATAAACTTCTTAAATAATTTATATCTATGAGTAAATTAATGAAATCAACTAGAAAAAATAAAGGAATAAAAAATCTACTTTCTTTAAAGCCATTTGATTTTGGAAGGGGTAATGAAAAATTAAGTAAAGAAATAGATAAGGGACTATATGGTAAATATTAATATCTAATTTAAGCAAATTTATATACTCGCTCTACATTTATTATTAATGATGGATAGTATATTTTGGTTTCCTTTCATGGCAGTAGGATTTGGATTGATGTTTATAATTGGGATTTTGGTATTTTTGTTTTGGTTATGGATGATAGTAGATTGTGCTAGAAGAGACTTTAGAAATAATATAGAAAAAGTTGTCTGGCTTGTTGTTATTGCATTAGGAAGCTGGATTGGAGCACTTGTTTACTTTATAGTTGTAAGAAGTATCAACCATAAAGGTTTGTTTAAGAAGTGATTAGGTTTTTAAATTAGCTTTCGTTCTTTAAGTTATGCAAATAAGTGGCGCTTTTTTTTATACAATTGTTAGTGTGTTAATTGTTAGCTTAGTCAGTTTAGTTGGAGTTATAGGGTTAAGTGTGAAGCATGAAAAGCTGAGCAAGGTTTTAATTTATCTTATAAGTTTTAGTGCGGGTGCTTTGCTTGGTGATGCATTTATACATTTACTTCCAGAAGTTGTAGAGAAGAACGGCCTGACCTTAAGTATTAGCTTTTCAATTCTAGGAGGAATATTAATATTCTTTGTTTTGGAAAAGCTAATTCATTGGAATCATTGCCATACTGAAATTATAAGTGATAAGAAACATGTGCATCCATTTACTTATACGAATTTGGTAGGAGATGGTTTACATAACTTTATTGATGGAACTATTATTGCTGCAAGTTACTTGATAAGCTTTGAAGCAGGTTTAGCTACAACTATTGCTGTTGTGTTGCATGAGATACCTCAAGAGATAGGAGATTTTGCAGTCTTATTACATGGAGGATTTTCCAAACGTAAAGCATTATTTGCTAATTTTCTTTCCGCGCTTTTAGCTTTTGCTGGTGCTTTGCTGGTTTTCTTTGTTCAAGGATTTATGGAAAGTATAGAATTTATCTTGGTTCCAATTGCTGCTGGTGGATTTATTTACATAGCTAGTAGTGATTTGATACCTGAACTGCATAAGCATTCACATAAGTTCTCAAGAAATATATTGCAGTTGATTGCATTTGTGGCAGGTATTGCAGTAATGTGTTTACTTCTTTTGTTAGAATGATAAATTTATAATGCTAATTTTTTCTAATTG
>ERZ1292625.3028-Hain-H41-01um-R1-3028-length-14314-cov-4_pt1 | contig 10762 bp, 6 predicted proteins | sample MGYA00564400_ERZ1292625 | MGnify/ENA primary metagenome ERZ1292625 (study PRJEB36523, sample SAMEA6512639) | groundwater metagenome | collected 2019-01-08 | study: AquaDiva: Metagenomics assemblies of 32 groundwater samples
TCCTCGTCCGAATTGAGTGCCCCAGAATGCGCGTTTTCGCCCTTCGAGATATGGCAGACGCCGGTCAGCTTGGTAGCCTCGGCCTGTTCGGGCACCATCTCAGTGAGGGCCGCTGCTCGGGCGGCCTTCTTGGCGGCCTTGCGCGCTGCCTTTCGACGCGCCTCCTCCTCCTCCGCATCTTCGCCCGCGCCCACGGTGGTCTTCGTCGTCGACACCAAACAAACAACGGTTTCGGCATCGGTAGGGTCGAGCGTGGTAGAGGCAGAGTGGAGTGCCATCGCTCCTCTTTCCTCCTTTTCCTGTTGATCCCGGTTTTTTGCTGCACGCCTCTCCTTTTTTTCTCGTTTCTCCTTCTTTGCCGCCGCTTCCTCGTCCAGGAGAACATGTTCGTCCTTCTTCACACAAGAGGAGGAGGGGTCCTCTTGGCGCAGTGGTGGTGCGGCAGTCACCTTGCCCTCGCGATCCTCCCCATCCTCCTCGAGGCTCGTTTCCCGTTTCTTTTCCTTTTTGACTTTTTTGTCTGTCCCCTTCGGCTTTTTGCTCTTTTTCCTCGGTTCGACGTCATGTGGCGATTCCGTTGCCACCGCGGCGTCCGGGTCCACCGCCGCGGACAGACTGGTGGTGGCTCCATCGACGACCACTTGAAGAGTAGATGGTGGTGGCTCCACGACGCAAGTAGGTGATGCTGGCTCAACACAACTTGGCACCGCGGCAGCAGGCTGAGACGGTGAACAGGGTCGTTGAGGCGGGTCTCCTGGAACTCCTGCACTGGCGATTTGGCGGCTGAGGTCATCGTGCCCCCATGCTCCAGAACGCTGCGGCTCGATGCGGCTGTTGCCGCCATGAGTAGGAGGATGAAGGGGACTCGAGCCCCCTGCGCACGAAGCAGTAGGGGGAGCGGCGGCCTCCCCGGGCACCGCCCTCACCTCTCCGGCCACTGCGGCTGCGTCGGCGCACGTCACCGCGTCGCAGATTGTGGCTGCTGATTCACTGATGCGGTCACTGCCGATCGCGGCTGGTTGCTGCGTGGCGACGAGCGACGAGGGGGAGGACTCCTCCGCGCCGGTTGGCAGCATCGTCGCGTGGGCGTGTGGCTCGTCGTGCGTCACAAGGACGATCACCTCGCGGGCCTCGTCCACCCGCTGCTGTTCCGGTGACGTGGTGTCGATCAAGGGCAACGGTGATGGACCCCGCAGATTGGGGGGAGGGAGAGGGAGTAGCCCTTTTGCCGATGGGGAAGCGGTCGCGCAGCCCAGTACGTCGTCGGCAGCGGCCGCTTGAACCTTCACCACGTGAGGCCGCAGCCGGCCTTGGATCGGGGAGGCCGCCGACGCCAGGATGGGAGTCGGGGGGTTCGCGACGTCACCGGAAAGGCCGAAGGTTCCAGGAAGACTGCTGCCTACAGTCATCGGCAACGACTCCCCTGCTGGATCGTTGGCGGCTGGGGGGAGAATCGTAGGTGGCCCGTCCGCCGACGAACTACTGCTAGCGGCTGGGGGGATGATCATGATGCCGGGCGACTCGATCGCCTTGGCGCGAACGATGGGTAGTGCCCCCGCTGCCGCTGCTCCTGCTGCTTCAGGAACCAGGACGGCAGTAGGCGGATACATGACGACGGTTCCAGGTCTCACGAGCCCGGTCGTCGAGGGCGTTGGCGACGAGGACGACGTTTGCGACCTCACCGAGCTGCCATCCGACGACGAGTGGTTCTCGCGAGCGCAGACGGCTAATATGGCAGCGAGAGGGTTCGCTTCCTCCTCGGGTGGAATCGCACTGGCTCTCCGCGATGACCCGTCGGGGAAGACGTCCAAGGGGTCGAACTTGGCGACCAAGTCCGGCCGATGCTCTTCCTCCGGCGGCCGCCGCCCGCCACCGGTAGACGGATTCGTCTCCCGCCGGCCCGGCGTGGCGCTGCCCACTCGCTTACCGGAACCGCTCTCATACGCTCGTCGCGCCTCGACCACGCGAGCCTCGACGATCCAGGTGCACGCCTTCGCCTCCACGCCGCTTGGCGGGTCAATGGGCGCCTCGCGGACGACGTTTGCGGCCACCGTGACGATGCCGTCCTCGTCGCACTCAAACCGTTCCATACGTCCCACGTCCGGCCGGCTGACGTGCACCACGCCCCCCGCGATCATGCCCGACCGCCACATCGGTGATTGGGCAAACACGCCGGCGGGAGTGACGAGTCTCCCCCAACCTGAAGGCACGTCCCGCTGCCATTGCCCAAAGAAGCCATAGGAATCCATCGAATAAAACTCGCCCATGCCGTGCCGAATCGTGACCAGGCGGTGGTCCGCTGGGGGTGCGCGATCGCTCTCGTCGGCCGGGTTCGTGAGCGATCCCGCGACCAAGGGACCCGACGCCGCCGATGGCACTGGAGTGGCCTTCGGCAGCGGCGGCAGTTTTAACGACGCCACCTCCCCGACATACACTCCTTCCATTGGCACCGCAAACACCTTGCACCCTCGCGCATTGGACCCAAGAGCGACCATGCCGCAGCGCGCGGCGCGGACGAGCTCGTCGTCAGCGGTTGCCGTGTCTCCCGGCGACGCTGACACAGCGTAACGACCCGCCGATTCCAAGGACGACGCTGCAGCAGATTGCCCCCCTCCTCCGCCTGAACCTTCAGCGAGTTGGCTCGTGAGACGCTTCTGCAGCAGCACGAGACATCTCGAGTAATGCCAGCAAACAAAGACCTTCGCGAGGTCGACCGCGCGATTGTCCTGCAACACTTGCGGCGGGGCAGCTGATCCTGGCCTCGGAGGTCGCTGCCCGGACGACGAAGTGTGCGGTCGCGAGTCAGCCGTCAGTAGCGTGAGGTTGTTGTTGGCAAGCGGAGGTCCTGCCGCTGCCGTTTCCAAAGGTACAGCGAGAAACGCATCACTAATAAGTTTCCATGGTATCTGCCCCAGAAACCGTTCGCGTAGTTCCAGTGACATTGTCGCCGGGTTCTGCGGCGTCGCCGTCGCGGGTCTCGCCCCTGGCACGAGGGCCCTTTTCTGCCTCTCTCGTCCGATCTGGGCGTGTAACGCCTCGAAGTGTTCCAGGATGAACTTGTGCCACGGCAGAACAAATGCGCCTGATGGGGCCACGGGCTTCGGCGTCGCTAGAACCACAGTCGCGCTGCCTCCAGTCCCGTCGCTTCCTGTGCCGTCGATCACCCTACGTTGCTGCAGCTGGCGCTTCTCATAAAACCGCCGTTCGCACCGCTTCTCCCACGACGTAAACAACTGCAGCTCGTAATGCGGCGTGGCCGAGGCGAAGCGCGTGCACGGCAAGGGGGTCCCATCGTCATACAGCACGGAACCAAACACCGTGCGCTTCGTGGCATCCGTCACGAGCTGCGTGGCGTTGCTCAACGTCGGCTCCACGGATTGCCACCACGTGTGCAGGCTAAGATGTGGGGACGTCGCCCCGGATGCCGCCGCTGTGTGCATGGACGAGTGCGGAAGAGGAGGCGAGGCAGATCGAGAGACAGGTGCGAACGGACACTACACTTTTTTTGAAATGAGGGGGAAGCCAACATGTTAAAGACAAAGATCAAAGCAAGAAACGGAAAGTTGTGATGGGTCCTAAGGATTCGTGACCCAATGACCCGATCGACGGAGGGGCGGGCGGCACCCAAAACGAGGGATAGACCCCTGTCACCTGATCCAAAGTAAAAAAACAGACCTGTGGCGCCTACGGTATGTGTGTGGCAACGTCGTGGTGGTCCATTCGTGGCATTCACGTGCTGTCAGAGCTTGGCGGGCATATCGGCCTCGGGACCTTGATTCGACAGCACGCGAATGACGTCCTCATAGACGTCGATGCCCTCCAAGAACGTATTGCGATGCAGGTACTCGTTGTGATCATGCAACAGTGAGTCCGTCTGGCGCATCGGGCTGAAACCGAAGGCAGGAATGCCGACCCCGCGAATGTAGCGAGAGTCGGTGGCCGCCGGAAATACCGCGTGCTTGACGGTCGGACAGTACTTCGACACTTGTTGAGTGAGAAGGCGGCACCAGGATGACTGCACCGATGAAATTCCAGACGGCACGGAAGGCCGGCCCCCCGCGCCGTTGAGAAATTCGACTTGAAGGTCCAATTCTGCGCACAATTCATCCACAAAACGGAGCATGGCCTCAAACTCATCGTGAGATACGCGGGTGTCGACGACGACGCGTCCGTCGGCCGGGATCACGTTGTATGCGAACGTCTTGCCGCCATCCGAGGTCACCCCGGCGTAGAAATGCGTGACGTTCACACTCGTCACATCGCCGATTTCGAGTTGCGGTTTCGCCGCTAACTTTGCCTCGCTGCGAACTCGCCAATGGTGGAACTTTTCGATCAATTTGCCTAACCGCTCGGAGGCGGTTCGCTTGGGCATCTTGGAGGCATGACCGACCGGTCCGACGGCCGTGAAGCGCAGCCAAAGTGCGGTGCGCTCGCCGTAGTAGATGACATACTTGTCGTCGCTGTGCGCCAACCCTTCATCCAACGCGACGCCCGTCTTGAGAGCACGGAACGCATCCGACTTGACAAACTCTGCCATGCCGTTGGACCCTCCGACTTCTTCATCGGGAACCCATACCGTATGGACAGTGCGTTTGAACGTCTCGCGCTGCATGCGCTTCAGAGCGCAAAGGTACCCTGCGCCGACGCACTTCATGTCCTGCGACCCACGCGCGTAGATCTTTCCATCTGCGCTTTCCCACGCAGTGAATGGGTCCTCCCCGGCAGGCAAGGCGTTCCATTTGTCGGCCTCAACGGGGACCACATCCATGTGGCAATTAAGCACCACCGACGGCAGTTCGGGCTGGGTCCCAACACGTGTGAGAACGACGACGGGATAGCCCGGCACAAACTCGTGCACCGCGACCGTGAGTCCGATTTCGGCGGCCTGTTGCCGCAAGAATGTGATACAGCCATCGAGGTCCGGCTTCGGGTGTACCGTCTTGATGCGCAGAAATGATTTGAACATCTCGACATCGGCGGTATCGGATGCTTTCGACGCTCGCGCGGAAAGTGATGCTGCCGCCATTATGAGTCGCCGTTCGATGCCTCTCGGATTCAGTACAACGTGAAAACTGTATGTGTGTGCTGTCCTCTGAAGGAGCATGCCAGGTTGTGGTGATCGTGAGAGTCCTCTCGTACGCAGACGCAACAAACCGAACCATGCTTTTTTTTCTAACAATTGTACGGAAACTAAACCCCGACATGCCGTATAACGTAGCGCTGGGCGGGGGGCGTAAAGCTGGACAAATGCAAGGGAGAAGGGGACTACTTTGGAGGGGGCAGGAGGGGAAGGGAGGCGAGTGAAAACAGCTACAAAGGGGAGAAAGAAGCAGTGGAGGGAAGGAAGGTGAGAGAGATGGCGGCGGAAAACGAGGCTGCATGACGAAATCCTTCCCTCCCTCCCGCGACGCGATATCAGTGACCCAATATGAGGCGACCTTTTCGGCTGGGGCATCCTCTGACACCGATCGAGACCGCTACCGCCAAATGCGTTGCGTCGTGCCGCGTCGGTCAGACGATTCTGTGGCCGCCCCAGTGGTCCCACGCATGCCGCCGGTGGCGGATGCGGCGGACTTACCGACCGCTTTACTGACGCCTCCTTTGATGGGGTCGACCGCGTCCGTCGGCACCGCGACGTATCGGCCGTCGTGGGTTCGGCGGATGAATGCCGGGATCGGGGCCGCCGTGACGTCCGCCGCCATCGTGGCGTCGTATCCGGAGGGATTGCGCACAAAGTTGTTCAGGTAGGATGACGATCGGCTCGAGGGAGCGGCCGCAGGGTCGCGTCTGCCCGACGCACCACTCCTCCGCCCTTGCAGATTGACGGTGGCGAGCCGGGAAAGTTGATGTGGGTCGTTGAGGCCATCGGAAGTGGCCGATTGCGATCGTTGCCGGAGGCCGCCTGCCGAGGTAGACCGTCCCGCTCGTGTTGCCGAAAACGTGGTGGATCGCCCTTCCCGGATCCCATCCGGTGCCCGAGCGAGTCCGCGCGCGGTCGACGGAGGAACCGCAGGCCCCTTGGAGTGTCGACTACGGGCTGCGTGCTCTGCGTATGGGTTCGACGCGAGCCCCACGCCGCCACCGTCGGATCGGTCATAACCACCGCTGATCGAGTCCCCAGCAACCTCTCCTGGCTCCGCGTCGTACCTCGGGGGGTCGTCATAGTGTTCGGAAGGACGACGCGGCGGGAAGGACGAAAGTAGCCCCCTCGTGTCCTCGTCACCCCTACCGCGTTGACGGAACCGATTCTCGTCGGTCTGCATTAGGGGATGCATGCGGACTGCTGGACCGCCCCCTCCAGAGTAGTGGAACTCACCTTCATGGTCATAGTAGGCCGCTTCCGGCCCCCCGCGGATATCAGATGACGGACCCACTGAATATTGGGCACCGGCCTGAAGACGTTCCCCTCCGCCTCCGGGGTACCACGGCTGCTGTGGCTCCGGCGGAGCCTGTGCCACGTCCAGCACGGCGTCTTCCGACACGAAAGCATTATGTTGATGTCGGCGGCCGCCATTTCCTCGTCCCCCCCTTTCTGGGTCGTCTCGGTCCTCCGCCTCGTCGTCGACATCGAAGGCGGGTGGGATGGAGGCACTGCTGGTATCGCATCCAATGCACACGGCGAGCGTTAGCACCGCGAGCGTTAAGACTGCGTGCTTTCGCGCGCCGGCGATGACGATGTGGCTGCTGCCACCGTCGCCAGCGGACGCGTTTCCCGCCGCGCTCTGATTCACGATGATGTGCTCTTCGAAACCGTACAGCCGTCGGTAATCAACACCCGATGCCATGGGGTGCGAGGGGGTCGCCGTCCGCTGCGCGATCGTGTAGTTAGCCTGCTGCTTCAGCAGCAATGCGACGCAGCGCTCCATGGCGTCCAAGTCGAACCACGCGGTGGGACAGTGATTGTCGAAGTACGTGACGCTGTTCAGGAAATTGCCGTTCACGTCGATAATTTGCACCGACCCCGAGGGCGTCAGTGCCAAGGCGGCCTCCGTCCCGGCGAGCACCATAGGCTGTAAGTTTGCGACCCAGCCTGGAAAGCTGCGCACGGCGTTTCGAATCAAATGTCGAAACAGCGGGTGCTTCGCCATCAAGATAGACACCGTGAGCGACCCCTCCAAGCAATATCGCCGGCTGGCATCGTCGTTGCCCTGAAATGGAGGCAGCTTCATGGGCGACGCGAGGAGCACGCTAAAGCTCGACACGTCCGCGTTGAGGGCGATGACGATGCCGTCGAGGAGATGCGGCATATGACAATGTTGCACCAGTTGACGGAAGGTGGCCATCTTCTCTGCCCGGGAGGCAATGTTGGTGATGTCAGACGTCAGTTGCAGCAGTCTGAGGTAAAGACGTCGCTCCAAGAACAGCTCCACGAACCGGCGGTCCGCGGCAGGGCGGTCGCGGCCTTTCGCAGATACCGCGGAATCTCCCCCGACGTCGTTCTTATTGCTCCTCTTCCTCCTTGCGAGCTCACCATCCGCCGCGTCCGCGGACACTTCGGCGGTCGCGACCGCGTCGAGGACGAAGAGGGTTTGAAGCAAACGGCACATGGCCGTCACGGCGTCCACATGATCGGCCGATCGATCCAGCACAATGTCTGCCGCCTCCACCAATGCTAACCTCCAGTCCTCCGACACGTGCTGATCGTAGAACCTCGGATACTGAGAGAAAACGACCCGCAGCGCGTCGCAGACGAGCATGACGGCGTACTTCGACGGAGACGTCAAGAGCACCAGTCGCGTGAAATTCAAGAACGGTTCGTGTAGAAAGTGAGCCGCGCCCACGGCCGTGCAATCCCGCACGATTGCGCAAACGTAGTTCATGTAGAGCGGATCCATTTGCATGCGGGTTTCATCGCCCCCTTCGTCTCCTCCATCTCCATCCCCCCCTTGAGGGGATTGATTGGACAGTCCGTTGTCGTTGCTTCGTCCGCCAGCATCGGCCATCGTCGTCGCCACAATTCGTTTGTCGGGAAGGCCGGTGAACTTGACGTTGCGAAGGGGACCCCCTTCGTGATCGCCTCTCGCGGGCGCTCCATACGGCGGAGGATTATCCGACGCCAGTTCACTGACCATCCCAGCGAACATGGGCATCGCACAGTCCATCAGAACATTTGGGGCGTCCAACCGCAGCGCTTCGGTGACGAGGTGCAGCTTGGTGACCAACGTGTACGTCACTTCGATCGCGCGGCGCCGCATGGACGGCGGCACGTTGTCAGTGAATAGAACCGCGTAGCGAAGGGCGATGTCCAAGGTCTTGTGCTCCACGAAGGTCGTTTGCATGGCCGCAAGCAAGCTATGCGACGGCGGGGGTTGCGCCCCCGTGCTGCTACTGGATCTCCATTGTAAATGACGAAGGGCGTCCTGTGAGATAACTTGCGATGAGGTGCCGATAATCGCGGCGATCTTTCCTAAGACGACCAGACAGCGATCCTGCAACTGTTGAAAGCCGTGCGATACGCGTAGGCTGTTGTGCTGCTGTGAGAGTTGAGATTTCGCCGTTATCGCCGAGTCCGACGAATCCGGTCCGCTCCTGGCTTCAGGTGATGAAGGAGGAATAACGGATGCGGGATTGGTGGTCAGGATGGACATGAGCGTGTCGATTAACTCTGGTTGACACTGCTCCAAGATGGTGGCCACTCGGTAGGCGTTGTTGTCGCTCTCGATGAGCTGACCACACAGCTCGATGAGTTCGATGCTCTCGGCGACGGAAACGGATTCCGGCAGCTCCTCGTTTCTTTTGGCCGGAGTGGGTCCATCGTTTGGAGAACGGGAGCGATCGGTCTCGCCGAACCCCCCGCTTCCCCGCTGCATGCTGCCGAACGACGTCCGAACGGCGTGAACGACCGTTCTCAGCAGCGTGGACACGCACGCGATTTCTTCCTCGACCCGGTCCATGGCTGGATCGGACCAAAACCCGCCGATGGACTTTTTCCTGACCGACGGTCTGAGGCGGATGCTCCTGCAAAAGCACTTTGGAGAGGGGGAAAAAAAGGAGCAACGTTGCGTATACTTGTTTTACGGTACATACTAGTCGAGATATCGGCGGAGTGTTTTCTCGATGTTCCGTCCCCCCAAAGAATATGGGATCACTGTCACACTACGGCCTCAGCGGGTGCGCATTGCCAACGTTGCGTTTTCCGGCATCGGCGCACCGCGTATGATGACGAACGCGGCTCCACATTTTTCGAGAGTCCATCGGTTGCTCACATACCGGTCGTTGGTTTCGGGAACCGCCAAAGCGGCTCCTCCCTCGTTCCCGACGGTACCCGCATCGGCTTCCGCGGCGGCCGCTAATTGGGCGGCCATACCCCGCTGGGCCCGTTTGCGCCTCGTCGAGCCACGACCGGTCATCCCCTTGTCTACTCCGTCAACGGACGCGGCCAGTTCCGTGAGCTGCGCCTCTCGTTCCCTCAGGCACTCACGGTTCGTCTCGGCGCGGGCAGCAGCCAGGGCCATCATGTCCAGCTGTTCCACGGGTGACAAAATACGTCGTCGACGCCGCAGTTCGTCCAGCGTGAATCCCTGCAACGCGGCGGTCGAAGAGGGGGTCGTGACACGGGCATGGCCCTTGCGTCCGCCAACTTTCTTGGCCACCCTCCGCGCTTCGATGTCTCGAGCTTCCTGCCGCATGGCTCGTGCCGCCGCGCGTTCACCGTCGTTCGAAGAGTCGTCGTCGTCCCCCTCGAGCCGGCCCATATCTTCATCCTCACTGAAATCACTGTCGGTGCTGTCGCCGTCGACCGAATCTCCGGCGGACCAGCTGCTGTCAGACTGCTGCTCACCCTGAAGAAGATCGGCGGGCCGGCGACGGACATTTTTTCGGCTTGTCGTGGAGGCGGACGCGCCCCCGGACGACGACGTCGCCGACATGACCTCCGAGGCGTCCGTACCTTCCGCGGGCTCATCGCTCGACGAGGACGAGGAGGAGGAGCTCCTCGTAACCGCCAAATCGTCGGTACCCCGCGGCCGTTTTGTTGTGGCATCGATCGCTGTGACCGGTGGGCGGCGGGAAAGCAACAAGGGGCGCCCAACATGGCGTCGAGGAGACGCCGCCGTTGACACATGGGTTTCGTCCTCCGCGGACAGCCCTTCGCGAATGAGTGCGAGCAGCCTGGTGGCCCGCGTCGATCTCACGGTCCGGGTGGCGGCTAGGACCTGCTTGTCACTGATGCCTGAGGAAGAGGACGACGCTGAATCCGTGGGCGACGGTGCCCTCTTGGTGGCGGCTTTCTCCTCGTCGCGCCTCCTCCTCTTGGGTGCGGAAGCGATCGCAGCAGGCATTCAAACTTTTTTTGAATTGAGACACCGCCGTCTGACTGGTATTGAGGCTGGTAATATTTTTTCAAGCCAGAAATCAAAGGATTCACGTAAGTGAACGCTGCCCCAAAGCCACTGTCACCACCTCTCGATTTGAGACCACGAAGGGGAAAAAACCCTCGATATCTCCGAAACCACTTCGGGATAACGCGCCCTGTGCCGAATGGAGGGGAAGATAAGGCCACTAGAGGAAAAGAGGAGAGAGAGGAGAGGGGTTCATCATGAATGCAATAAACATACCACAACGCGAAAAAACCCGGCAAAAAAAAAGCAACTCGTCTTGGGTCTCCTCATGCCACAGAGTTTTTCTGATCCGATCGGACACCGGTCGTCCGGTTGCTTCGCGGCGCACCGCAGCCAAAGATGGCTCCGCAGTCACATTGCGACACAAAGGGGGACGAGCACTTTCCCTGTGCGAAAAAGAATCACACCTCCTCCTATCCTTT
>ERZ1292625.3718-Hain-H41-01um-R1-3718-length-12014-cov-7_pt1 | contig 10762 bp, 11 predicted proteins | sample MGYA00564400_ERZ1292625 | MGnify/ENA primary metagenome ERZ1292625 (study PRJEB36523, sample SAMEA6512639) | groundwater metagenome | collected 2019-01-08 | study: AquaDiva: Metagenomics assemblies of 32 groundwater samples
TTAAGGTGCTTATTCCAGTTTAATTCTTATCATTTTTTCTTTTTTATTTCAAGCCCCAGTTCTTTGAGTTGTTTTTGGTCCAGATCTGCTGGCGCGTCCATCATTAAATCCCTGCCATCGCCGGTTTTGGGAAAGGCCATAACATCGCGGATACTCTGTTCTCCTTGCAGAATCATGGCCAGCCGATCAAGGCCAGAAGCGATTCCGCCATGAGGAGGAACACCATATTCAAATGCCTCAAGCATGTGTTTAAAATATTCTTTTTCCTCTTTTGAAAATCCTATCAGGTCAAAAATTTTTGTCTGGATATGCGGATTATGGATGCGAATGCTCCCGCCTGCTATTTCATAGCCGTTTAAAACCATGTCGTGCTGAAATGATTTTGTTAATTGCGGTTCTAATTCTATCACGCCTTTTGGCGAAGTGAACATATGGTGGCTTGGCGTAAAATGGTCATTTTCTCCTTTTTCTTTCTCAAAAAGCGGAAAATTGACAAGCCATACAAATGCCAATTCATTGGGGTCATTCTTGTTTTTTCTCAAATCAGGTCTGTCTGTCCCATATTTTTTTATGGCTTCATTATAATCAATTCTCGGCCATGGTTTTTGAATAATTTTTTTCTCAGGATATAATTTCTCAACCAAATCAGTGTACATATTTTCCATTAAATCTAAAACGTCTTTTTGTTCTATAAAACTCATTTCCAGATCAAGTTGCGTGAATTCCGGCTGCCTGTCGCCTCTTGTGTCTTCGTCCCTCAAGCATTTTGCAATCTGAAAATATTTTTCAAATCCTGCGACCATTAATAATTGTTTGTACTGCTGGGGCGACTGTGGAAGCGCGTAAAATTTTCCCGGATGCAAACGGGACGGCACCACAAAATCCCTTGCGCCCTCAGGCGTTGATTTTGTCAGAATGGGAGTGTCTATTTCCACAAAACCTTTTTCAGAAAGATAATCGCGGATGAACTTTATTATTTTGTGGCGCATTCTCAAATTTTTCTGCAATCTCTCCCTGCGCAAATCAAGGTAGCGGTATTTAAGACGCACTTCCTCGTCCACTTCGTATCCGTCTGTGCCAAATTCAAAGGGCGGGGTCTTTGCCTCGCTCAAAACCGAGATTTTTTTAACAGGAATTTCCAGATCGCCCAAAGGCAAATCTTTATTAATCATATTCTCAGGCCTTTTCTGTATCATACCTTCTACCTCTATTACCCACTCTGGCCTTATGGTCTCCGCAATTTTATGCACCTCTTCTTCATTCGGCAAAAAGACCATCTGAACCTTGCCGCTTGAGTCACGCAAATCAACAAAAATAAGTTTTCCATGGTCGCGCCGAACATCAACCCAGCCGGCAAGTTTAACTGTCTCTCCCACTTTATTTTTTATGTCTTTAATTTGTATCCGTTGCATTTGTTAAGTATTTTACCATTTTTTTACTTTCTTGGGAATAAACCCAGTTTTTCCTTGGGATAATCGCCTGATTTGATTTTTTGGGCATAATCCTTAGCAATCTTTGTCTTTTCCGGCATAAAGGGTTTTAGCCATTCTATTATTTTTTCTATTCCGGAAAAAAGATAATTTAAAACCTCTTCCAGTTTTGGGTCATTGTTTTTTGCCAATACCCAAGGTTGTATTTCCGTAATATAACCGTCCAATTTTTTCGCAAACAATAAAACTTCTCTCAAGGCCTCAAACAACTGAAAATTATCCATATAATTTTTGAAATTTTTATCAGTAATTTCTAACTTAGAAGCAAGGCTTCTACTTAGAAGCCTTGCTTCTAAGTGAATTTTATATTCTCTTATCATTGTAAAAACGCGCTCAAACAAATTGCCGATTCCATTGGCCAAGTCAGCGTTGTACTTTACTTCAAATCCCGTTTCTTTAATATCGCCGTGCTCAGAAGCCGGAAATTGCGAAAGTAAGAGGTATCGCGTGGCATCAACCCCGAATTTTTCTATCATATCAAGCGGGTCAATGATATTGCCAACTGTTTTGCTTATTTTTTGGCCGTTTATGGTAAAAAGCCCGTGCACAAAGATATTTTTAGGCAGAGGCAACCTGGCTGAGAGCAAAAGTCCGGGCCAAAAAATGGCATGGAATTTATTGATATCAGCGCCAATAACATGCAAGTCCGCAGGCCAAAAATCCTTGGGACTCAAATAATTTACAAGCGCGTCCGCCCAAACATAAATTATTTGGCTATCATCGTATGGGAACGGTATTCCCCAGCCCACCTTTTTTTTCTCTCTTGTTATGGAAAAATCAGAAATTCCGGAATCAATAATGTTCAAAATCTCGTTCTTCCTGCTCTCCGGCCTAATTCCTAATTCTTTATTCCTAATTCTCCGTTCTATTTCTGGCAAATATTTTTTAAGATTAAAAAAATAATTCTTCTCTTTTATTTTTTGCGGAACTGTGAGATGGTCAGGGCAAGCTCCGTTTTCCAGTTCTTTTTCCGTGAGAAATTTTTCGCACCCCACACAATATAATCCCTCATAAATTCCTTCGTAAATATCACCACTGGCGTAAATTTTCTTAATAAATTCATTGACTGTTTCTTTGTGCTTTTGCGAGGTGGTGCGGATAAAATCGCTGTATTCGATATTCAACGCGGACCATGTATCAATATAACTTTTTGAAATTTCATCAACAAATTCTTGCGGGGATTTATTTTCCTCTTTGGCTTTTTCTGCAATTTTTGCGCCGTGTTCGTCCATGCCAACGGAAAAAAATACCTCTTTACCGAGAGATTTATGATAGCGAGCCAAAATATCCGCATAAATAGTGGTAAATGCATGACCTATGTGCGGTTTCCCGCTGGCGTAATAAATCGGCGTTGTTATGTAGAATTTGTTTTCCATATCATAAAATCATTTTATTACAACAAAGATTTATTTGCAAACTCGGATAAATTGTAATAAAATTAAGACAATATGACACTTAGAAAACGAAGGGTAATTTTGATTATCTGCATTATTGTATTGATTATAATTATTCCAGCAGTAATACTCTATAACTATGGCTATAGAATAAACTCAAAATTCCAGATCGTACAAACTGGGGGTCTTTATATTTGGTCTCCTGTCAGAGACGCAAAAATAATCATAGATAATAAGGAAAAAAGTTTTGGCATATTCAACAAAGATGTCCTCCTGCAAAGTCTAATGCCAAAAACATATTCAGTAGCAGTTATAAAAGAAGGATATTGGCCGTGGTTTAAAAATCTAGAGGTTAAAGAAAGATTAGTTACAGAAGCCAGATCTTTTCTTGTTCCAATAAATCCAAATGGAGAGATTATTCCACTAGAACAATCAAATGTAGACCAAAATGCCGATATTATGAAGGAATTTAAAAAAATAATCAATATTCCAAAGAAATTCAAAAATGAAGAGGAAAAAAAACTATTCTTTAGCAGATTTACAAAAGACGAGAAAGGACGACTTTGGTGGGAACCTGAAAAAAACGAAGTAAGAATAGAATGGCTGGGCAAGGAAGACACCATACCGTATTATTTTTGTCTTGAAACAGGTAAATGCAACATGGACACGGTAATTATCAATACAATATCCGCTATAAGAAATGTGGATTTTTATCCAGGCAGAAAAGATGTAATTATAATGGCTTCTCAAAATGGGGTATTTGCCGTTGAAATAGATGGCCGAGGAAACAGGAATGTACAGCCAATATACAAAGGGAAAGAGCCGTCTTTTATAACATACAAAGACATGAATCCAATTTATATTCTTGATGATAATAATCTAATAAAAATAAATCTGGAATTATAACTATGAATCCCGTTAGAAACTATATTTATAGTTTTATATTTATGATAAATAAAAGAGATAATAAATTATATGCAATAATTATAAATAATCTACGGAAATGTTTTTTAAACATTTCCTGTTTCTAACGGGATGAAAATTCTCACAGTCATTCCAATTTCTAAAGGGATTTTTAAGAATAATCTCTCGTATTTCACAATAAAAGATGTAAAACCTGGATCTATTGTAACAGTGCAAGTAAGAAAGAAAAATGTGCCAGCAGTAGTTATTTCTTCGGTTCCAGTAAAAAACTTAAAAAGCGATCTAAAAAAATCGGAATTCTCATTGAAACCTATAAAATCCATTGTTTCTGATTCGTTTTTCAGGCCGGAATTTATTGAGGCATGCCAAGTTGCGGGAGATTATTTTGTTTCACCTCCGGGCCTGATAATAAAAAATTTTATTCCTGCCAAAATTTTGGAATTAGATAATCCTTCTTCCAACAATAAAGAGGAAAAGGAAAATGGGTATTTTGAGGCATCATTGCTGCAAATGACAAAAAGAGAAAGATTGCAAAATTACAAAAGTATTATCAGGGAAGAATTTGCCAAAGGTAAATCCATATTCTTTTGCCTGCCAACGTTATCTGATATAAATAGATTTTCAAATGAACTGCAGAAAGGCATAGAGAAATATTCTTTTGTGATGCATGGCAATTTACCTAATAAAAAAGTAAAGGAAATATGGATAAAAGCATTAAAAGAAAAGCATCCTGTTTTAATAATTGCCACAAAGTCCTTTTTTTCTCTCCCAAGAAATAACATCAGTACGATAATTATAGAGAATGAGAGTTCGCCTTTTTTTAAATCTCAGACCAGGCCTTATGCTGATGCAAGAAAATTTGCAGAAATACTGGCTTCAAAAATAAAGGCAAAACTTATCTTTGGAGATTCCATGATAAGAACAGGGACATATTCCCGCTTGAATCCAACAATGACCGTCTCCAGAATTCTCTCGGAAGCCGAGCAAATAATAATTGACATGAATCAAGAATCCAGCACATGGCAAAAAACAAAAAATTTTCCCTTAATAAGCCTCAAATTGCAGAAGATAATAAAAGAAGCCCACGAAAACAAAGAAAAAATCATTCTTTTCGTAAACAGGCGCGGCTATTATCCCTATACTGTATGCAATGATTGTATGCGCACTCTTTTATGCGAAAAATGCGAGACGCCACTTGTACTACACAAAAAAGAGGACGAGAAAAATGTAAAATTTATATGCCATAAATGCCTAAAAGAAACGCTTGCGCCGGAAAAATGCCCTTATTGCCAAAGTTGGCGGCTAATGACACTAGGTATCGGCATCCAAAAAATAACGGAGGAAATCGAAAAAATTTTTCCTCATATTAAACTATTCAGGATAGACAGCGATTTGATAAAAAATCCAAAACAAGGTAACGAAACAATAAAAAATTTCTTAGGCGCGCCCGGAAGCATACTCGTAGGAACCGAGATTTTGTTTTCTTATATCAATCATTCAGTAGAAAGAGTGGCTGTTATTTCGCTTGATTCTCTTTTTACCCTACCCGATTTCCGTACAAACGAAAAAGTATTCAACACCATCTTGAAACTGAGAAATCTATCGCAAAAAACATTTCTCATACAGACGAGGATGCCAGATAAAAATTTATTCAATGACGCAATAAGAGGAAATATATCAGGATTTTACAAAAACGAATTAGATGCCAGAAAAGAATCGGGGTATCCGCCATTCAAACTGCTGATAAAAATAACAATAGAAAAAAAAAATTCCAGCGAATTAAAAAAAGATCTGGAAAAAACAGAAAAAATGCTTGAAAAGTGGAGTCCATTGGCCTATCCCGCTTTTATACCAAAAGTAAAAAATATGCACATCTGGCATCTTCTTTTAAAAATAGACCCACAAACTTGGCCCGATAAACAACAGGAACTCCGCCAAATTCTCTTCTTTCTCCAGCCGTTATGCAAAGTAGATGTTGACCCAGAAAGTTTGTTATAATGTCAATAAATTATGCTCAAGATAGTGCAAAAAGACAATAAGGTTTTAAGGCAAGTTGCCAAAGAAATTTCTCCTGAAGAAATTAGTAGCGCCAAAATTAAAAATATCATTAAAAATATGAGAGAGGCGCTTTTTGCCAGTGAGAATGGAGTGGCCTTAGCCGCGCCACAAATCGGAGAATTAATACGACTTTTTATAGTTTCTATCCCTGAAATCAATAAAGATGGCAAGAAAACAAGGCAAGATCCGCCTTTTGTTTTTATAAATCCCAAGATAAAGAAAATATCGCGAAAGAAAAATATTCTTGAAGAGGGGTGCCTAAGCATAGAAGGAGTTTTTGGCAAAACAAGAAGGGCGGAAAAAATTACAGTTGAAGCATTAGACAAAGATGGAAAAAAATTCACTCGCGGCGCATCCGGACTTTTAGCTCAAATAATCCAACACGAAACAGATCACTTAAACGGCATTCTCTTTATAGATCATGCTATAGGATATGAAAAACAATAAACTAAAATTCGCTTTCTTTGGCACTGGAGATTTTGCTGTAAAAATCCTTGATATTCTTTTGCAAAATAACTACGTTCCTGAAATCATTATAACCGCTCCGGACAAGCCAAAGGGACGGAAAATGGAATTAACCCCGTCCTCTGTTAAAATCTGGGCACAAAAAAATAATATTAAAACAATTACGGATTACTCATTACTCGTTACAGATTACGATATTTTCATCGTTGCTGATTACGGAAAAATCTTACCTAAAGAAATAATAAACATGCCTAAATATGGAACATTAAATATGCATCCCTCGCTTCTGCCGAAATTCCGCGGGCCCTCGCCAATACAATCTTTTATCTTAAATGATGATAAAAAAACAGGCGTAACAATAATCTTAATGGACGAGCAAGTAGACCATGGGCCAGTTGTTATAATCTCAAATCTCAAATCTCAAATCTCAAATCTTTCTTACAAAGAACTGGAAGAAAAATTAGCGGAAACGGGTGGAGAACTTCTTGTAAAAACAATCCCCGACTGGATAAATGGAAAAATAAAACCAGAAGAGCAAAAACATAATGAAGCCACTTTCACAAAAAAAATCACAAAAGAAGACGGGTTGATAAAACCAGACGACTCGCCAGAATTAATTATGAAGAAAGTTCTGGCTTTTACTCTATGGCCAGGCGCTTATTTTCTTGCGGAGAAAAACGGTAAACAAATGCGCATCATAATAACCGATGTGGAAATAAAAAAAAATAAACTGATAATCAAAAAAATAAAACCAGAAGGCAAAAAAGAAATGCCTCTTAATGATTTTTATAGAGAAATTATCGGAAGATATCTAAAAATGGACCAAATATAATGCCAAATAATGAATTCTGTTTATAACTTGAAGGGGGAGATTGTTCGCTAGGGGCTGATTCGCTAGGCGGAAGAGACGGAGGCATCGGGGCTATATAACCTTCTGGCGGAGGCTGATATCCTCCGGGTGGAGGCATATAACCGTCCGGGGGTCTGAATCCTTCTGGAGGCATCATAAACTCGCCTTGCTGCGGCTGTTCCTTGAATTGTTCCATCCAAGGAACGCCCGGCGGCGGTTGACCTTCCTGAAACAGTTCTCCTTGCCCGGGAAATTGCTGTTCTTCAAACTTACCTGTTGGTGGTGGAAATGGCATCATTCCTTCTGGCGGAGGCTGATATCCTCCGGGTGGAGGCATAAATCCTTGCGGAGGCTGAAATCCCTCAAAGCCAGGCGGCGGACCCATTCTCATAAATCTTTCCCTGTCCTGATCAATTACCTGCATTTGTGTCTGCATTTGGCGCATCTCCTGCATCCTCATTTCAGCTTCATCTTTCCTCATCATTCCATTTTGAGACGCAAAATTCATGCATGTTTCAAGATTTTCAGAATTTCTGCAAAATTCTTCACATTCGCTAGGACCCCTGCATCCGCCCGGTCCTCCTCTTTGCTCCAATTTTTTTACAATTCCCATTTCTCTTTCCATCATCTGAATTTCTTCCGGAGGCATCATCCCGCTTTCTTTTGCAAACCTAAAACATTCATCTCTGTTCTCATCTTTACTGCAAAAAACATCGCATTCTTGCGGTCCTTTGCAACCGCCCGGTCCTGCCATGGTCATCATTTTTCTTATTCTTTGTTCTTCCTCAGGGGGCATAAACCCGTTTTCAACGGCAAAATTCATGCATTCCTCTCCATGATTAAAATCCTCGCAATAAGCAGCACATTCCTCCATCCCTTTGCATCCGCCCGGACCTCCTCCCTTAGATTCCAAAACCTGCTTTGCCTTTGCCTCATCAATTTTCGGACCCTGCGGGCCCCTTCTTGGTCCCGGACTTTTTTGCCCATCCGGACCGCCATACATCTTTATCCTCTGAATTATAAAATCCGCTTCTTCTCTGCTGATATTTCCATCCTCAACGGCAAAATTCATGCATTCTTCAATATGCTCGGGATTTCTGCAATAATTCTCGCACTCACCATAAGAACTGCAATTGCCCGGACCTTTTCTGTTTGCCTTCTCTTTTATTTTTTCTGCCTCTTTTTTGTCAACAAATCCTTTTCCGGCCGCCCAATTCACGCAAGATACCTCATTGTCGGAATTATCGCAATATGCTTTGCATTCCTCCTGAGAAGCGCAGTTTCCCAATTCTGATATAGGATAAGTAATATCAAAAGGATTTATCGCGTTTGCAACACTAAAAATTCCACCTACTATAATCAGGCCTATTATTAAAAAAAATAAATCTTTATTCATAATTATTGAGCAAAAGGATTCTTGTAAGCATCCTTGAAAGGATTGGCGCTATCCTCAATATTTGAAAAAGGATTTGCCGCCTCCTGCGCTTTTTTTAATGCCTCTTCCTGGGCTTTTTTCTGTTCATCTAAAACCTGTTGCCTGCCGGTTAAAATTCCTTCTGTCAATCCTGTTGACTTGCCCTCTGATAAACCCGCCTTTTTGCCCTGCGAGTTGCCGTAATAATACCCCCCAAAAAGGCCTATCACTAAAGATAAAATAATACCTATAATCAATTTAACATTGTTCATATGCTTATATTATACAATTATACAAAATAAAGAGATATTAATTTAAAAAATATGTGGATAATTAATTAACAAATGGCACAAAGGCAAAACCTTTATGCTTCTCTTCTTCAAAATTTTTTTCTCCTTTTTTAATCAAAAGCCATACAGAATCCATGACTGGAGAAACTAATCTGCCGTCAATCTTCAACTGCTCCTTCCATGGTTCTGGAATTTTTTCCGACGAAGCAGCGGCTATTATCCTATCAAAAGGCGCTTCTTCCGGAAGCCCGTCTGAAGCGCTGGCACAAATAATTTTAACGATGCCTTTTTTAACTAAATCATATTTTTGTATATTTTTTTTGCCGAACTCGCAAAGTTCTGGCATTATCTCCATAGCAAAAACCTTACCGTACTCTCCAACTATATTTGCCAAAAGAGCAGTTTGCCAGCCGGAGCCTGACCCAATATCTAAAACTTTATCTCCTTCCTTTGGTTGCAATAATTCAAGCATAAAAGCCACAGTGAGCGGCTGGGATATTGTCTGACCATAACCAATGGGTAGAGGCGCATTAACATACGCCTCATCTTTATATTCCTCTAGCACAAAATCTTTCCTGTCTATTTTTTGAAATGCGTCAATAATCCGGGGCGTCTTGAGATGCCCGGAATTTATTAGATCTTTAACAAGATGAATCATTTAATTTCTATATTTAATATAATAGCGTCTTCTATGGGATGGTCGTTGGCGTTTGTTTTAAGATTTTCAATTTTATCTACGACATTTATACCTTCTATAACTTTACCGAATACCGTATGTTTGCCGTCTAGCCATGTGGCTGAATCTTTAGTCAAAATAAAAAACTGGCTGCCATTGGTATCAGGTCCGGCATTAGCCATTGCAATAACTCCTCGAATCAATTTATATTGATTGATCTCATCTTTAAAGATATATCCTGGACCGCCTGTGCCATCGTCAGACCAATTACTATCTTTGCTGTTTGGATCTCCGCCTTGTATCATAAAATCTTTTATAACACGATGGAATTTTGTCCCCTTATAAAACCCTGATTTTGACAATTTTATAAAATTATCAACCGTCACTGAAGCATCCTTGCTAAAAAGATCAAGTTTAATATCGCCAAAATTAGTTTTCATAACTACGATTTTATTTTTCATTTCAATATCACTGTAAGAATAAACAGCTATTAAATTTTCTTCAAACTTTAATGCATTAAAGTAATACCACAAAACAATACTAACGCCAATTATAAAAATTATAAATATAAGCCAATGCCTGAAATCATGGCTATTGCTCATCCCGTTAGAAATAGGACGCGGACGAAATATCCCACGTTCTATAAATTACTATTGATAAATATATACTATCCATTGAATTAAATTTTATTTTATAAGCGTCCGCGATTTCTAACGGGACTCATAAAAAATTGATGTTAATTTTTTTAATAATCTCGAACCTTTTCTCACAAGAGAGATTTTCTTTTCTTTAATTTTAGTAAGTTCTTTCTTCACCTCTTCTCTGACATCATCAATGGCGGCATAAAGAGTCTCTTTTTGCGATACTGCCCTGATGCCTTTTTTGTCATGAGGAACTCTTATCTGAATCTCTGCCCTATATATTTCCCCTGTTTGATGATGCTTTGTGAATATTCCCACCTCAACCCATGCCTGAACACTGGAATCATACCCTTCTATAAATTTTCCCAGCCCGCCGATTTTATTATTTATATAATCATTGATCTCAGGAGTTAATTTTAAATTAGTGGCTTTTATATTAATTTTCATCTCGTTAGAGATAGGAAACGTTTTAATCTATTTTTAAGATAACGTTTGCCCATGCCTGATTTTAAATATTTTTCTCTCGACCTTACATCTTCTTCATTTAAAAATGCTTCATA
>ERZ1292625.4301-Hain-H41-01um-R1-4301-length-10759-cov-6_pt1 | contig 10759 bp, 9 predicted proteins | sample MGYA00564400_ERZ1292625 | MGnify/ENA primary metagenome ERZ1292625 (study PRJEB36523, sample SAMEA6512639) | groundwater metagenome | collected 2019-01-08 | study: AquaDiva: Metagenomics assemblies of 32 groundwater samples
TCACATTTCCTTTCGATTTCGACATTTTTTGCCGGTCCTTGTCCCGCACCAATCCATGAAGATAAACATCTTTAAACGGCACCTTGCCGGTTCGGTAAAGTCCAAGCATCACCATCCTCGCCACCCAGAAAAACAAAATATCGTATCCCGTTTCCATCACATCCGTCGGATAAAATGTTTCGAAGTCGCTCCTAATTTTTAACTTCTGATTTTTAACTTTTGACTTTGAGCTACCCGACTTCAGGAGGGTAGCGAACGGCCACTGCCCCGACGAAAACCAGGTGTCAAACACATCCGGGTCTTGCTCGTATAAATCGCCGCCGCACTTATTGCATCTCTCGCTTATATCAAGCTCAATAAAGCCCGTGTTTTCCAAACCGCGTATATCCATTGCTTCGTCTGGCGAGAGATTTCTTATCCTCTTCCTTAGCATCCTTATCACGCCTCCATGTGTCACTATCGCTATATTTCTATGGCTATGAGCGCTTTTGTGGCCGCTAAAAGATTCCCAAACCCTTTTCTCTAGTCCTGCCCAGCTTTCTCCGCCGGCAATATCAAAACTGTAATCTCTCCACATTTTCCACACGTCTTTTCCGTGTTCTTGTTCAATCTCATCTCGAAGTTTTCCTTGCCACTTGCCGACATCTCGCTCTCTTAAATTTTTATCAAAGATTACCTCGGCGCCAGTTTCCTTAGCTATAGCTTCGGCAGTTTGTTTTGATCGGAGTAAATCCGAAGCTATTATTAAATCAATATTATAAGCTTTCAGTTTTTTCGCTATTTCGTGGGCTTGTTTTCTGCCGGCTTCATTAAGAGGAATATCTTCTTTTCCCATCATTCTGAATTCTTTATTCCAATCCGTTTCGCCATGTCGAATAATAAACCACTTCGATTTTATCTTGGCGTTTATTTTTGATTCCCCGCAACTTATACAAAACCACGCCGGAATTCTGATGCCCCAAACAATCTGCCGGGAAATATTCCAGTCTCGGATATTTTTCAGCCAATGAGAATAAACTTTCTCCGATCGTTTCGGATGAATTTTTACCTTTCCGGTTTTTACCGCCTTCATCGCCGGCTCGGCAAGTGGTTTCATTTTTACGAACCACTGCGGGCGTGGGAGCGGCTCAAGCGTGTTCCCGCACTTATAACAAGTCGCCACTTGATGTTTATAGTTCGTCTCTACTTTTTCCAAAATCCCGAGTTCCTGCATCTTGGCGGCAATTTTCTCGCGCGCCTCGGCCACTTTCAGTCCGGCATATTCTCCCACTTCGCCGGTTAATTTCCCCGCCTCATTAATAATAATTTTAAGTCCCGGAATTTCATTTTTGTGTCGTTGCCAAATCTCAAAATCAGTCGCGTCATGCGCTGGTGTTACCTTAACCACCCCCGTGCCAAATTTAGGATCCACCGCCTCGTCGCCTACCACCTTAAATTTCAAAAGCCCCAAAATACCTTTCACTTCAATTTCTTTGCCGATATATTTTGTATACCGTTTATCTTTCGGATTTACCGCCAAAGCCGTATCACCAAATTTTGTTTCAGGCCTTACCGTTGCAAGCGTAAGAGGTCCGTATTTTATGTAATAAAGCGGATCTTCTCGTTCGACATATTTCACCTCCAAATCCGAAAGCGCTGTTCTATGTTTTGGGCACCAATTAATTACCTTTAAATCTCGATAGACCAATCCGTCTTTGTAAAGTTTTTCAAAAGTTTCATAAACCGTTTCAATTATTTTGGGGTCGAGCGTAAAAGTTTCCCTCGACCAATCGCAAGAAGCACCAAGCTTCTTGGTTTGCTCGTACATTTTCTTTTTGTTCTCCTGTGTAAAATCCCAAATTTCCTTCCACAATTCTTCTCGGCTCATAGCGAATCTATTTCGTCCCTCCTTATCTAGTTTCTTGTCAAAAACCACTTGGGTTTCAAATCCCGCGTGATCTGCCCCCGGAAGCCAAAGCGTTTTTCTTCCCCGCATCCGCCAAAAACGAATTAAAATATCCTGCAAAGTTAACCCCACCGCATGCCCCATATGCAATAAGCCATTGGCATTATTTGGCGGCATAATAATGCAATAGGGTTTGCGCTTATCAGGATTTCCGCCAGAGGCAGATCCGCCTTCGGCGGAAAAAAAACCCGACTTCTCCCAAAGCCTATAGATCCTCTCCTCAACCTCCTTGGTATCGTATCGCGGTTCGAGTTCTTCCGACATTGGCTTAATTCTATTCGATTTTCGCCCCTAACTCCAGTTTTTTCTTTAAATTAAAAGAGGCCGCAGTCAACCCTCGTCGTCCTGCGGCCTCCGTGGAGCAGTCCATAGATCCCTCAAGTAAGGACTGCCGTGTATGGGCCGTCAGAAACAGCCCCTCATTTTTTGCGGTCCCGGATCCCCGAAACCGGAACCGCACACTAGAGAAAACAAGCCCTGTTAGTCCTTCCCTTTTATGAGCCCGCTCTCTCTTACTAAAGAATATATTAACCCCAAAATTATAAAAATCAACCCCAGGCGAAAGTCTTAGTATTAAACCCATTCTCAACAAAAAAGAGGTGCCCGGCATCACCGAAGCACCTCTCGAGTTATGTCCTTCGCCTCTCGTGGTGGGCTAGGACACGGCCTGACCGTCGATCGCGCGGTAGTCGATTCCTTCACTCTGCATCATCGAGGAAGGAGGACTTTCGCTAATCGAAAACCAACCGTGAATCATCGAACCTCCAAAGCGACCCTTGGTTGCTGTTATGAAGACCCAAGATGTCAGAGGATCGCTAATTAAATAATACCAAAACCCCTTTCTAGTTTCAAATTCGTATATCTGTATCAATCCGTATTCTAGTAGCTAACCCCGGAACTAATTTAGGAATTTTGCCCCTCTAAACCATTTCCTAAATTAGTACCGGGGCTAAATCCCCAAATTCCCATTCGCCCGAAGCGGATATTTCTTTTTTCGCAAATACGCCATATATCCCGCCGCGGCAATCATCACCGCGTTGTCGGTATTATATTTCTTCTCCGCTACCAAAAAACTCACTCCGAATTTTTTTGTTTCTTTTTTTAAAGTCATTCTCAAAAACTGATTCGCCGCCACTCCACCCGATAAAATCACTGCTCGCGCTCCAAACTCACGGACCGCTTTCATTGTTTTTTTAGTCAAAACTTCTACCGCCGCCGCCTGAAAACTCGCCGCCACATCCGCCAATAAGCGATCCGAATGACCCGAATTCCACCCGAATGACCCGAATTTTTGGGTGTGCTTTTCGGATAATTCGGATGTATTCGGATTTTTTGGGTCGCGTAGATAATACAAAACCGCAGTTTTTAATCCCGAAAAACTAAAATCGTATTCGCCATCCGGCGAATTGTCGTAAATCATTGGTCGTGGAAATTCAATCGCGCGCGGATTACCCCGCTTAGCTAATCGTTCAATCTCGGGTCCGCCCGGATATGGGAGTCGCAAAAGCCGAGCCACTTTGTCGTATGCTTCGCCCACCGCGTCATCTCTCGTCTCGCCCAAAACCTTCCACGTTTTTAAATCTTTTACCAAAAGTAAGATAGTGTGTCCTCCACTCACGATCAGCGCCACCGCCGGGAAAATTTGTCTTACATCCAACGTCTCACGTCTTACGGTTTTTTGCGGTAGCAAAAAACTATACAAATGCCCCTCGAGGTGATTTACTCCAACTAATTTAAGTCCTTTATTAGTTTTTCTTTCTAGCTTATAAGTTTGCTGGGCAAAAGTGATTCCCGTCCAAAGTGCTGGCTCGAGTCCTGGTCCCACCGTCACCGCAATCAAATCCGCTTTCTTGTTGCCAATTTTTTTTAGTAATATAGGCAAATTTTTTAGATGCTCTCTTTTCGCTAAATTAGGTACCACCCCGCCAAACGGCGCGTGGATTTTTACCTGCGACGCCACCAGGTTTTTTAAAATTTTAAATTTAGGCGACTTCAATCCACCAGTAGCTTCCACTAAGGCCAACCCCGTTTCATCGCAGCTGGTTTCAATGGCGAGTATTTTCATTGAGTTTAAAAATTTAATTCACGAAGCCCTGTACCAAACTTTAAATCTTCCCCTAACTTCCAGGGTTTTTAAAGTTTTAGTATCAGGGTCAAACCAAACAAAATTAAAATCGCTAAAACTATTATTGAAATCAACACCAATGTTCCTCGCAAAGATTTTTTATAAACCTCAAGTTCCAGTTCTCGATTGCCGGGCATAAGCAAAGAGGGGACAAGCTCGTCCAGTATAAGTCCAAGTCCTAACCCCATAATTCCCACCACCCATAAACTTTTTCCCAAAAACAAGATTAAAAGCGTGCCGGCCAAAACTAAAATTATTCCGTAGTGGATGTGGTGAATTTGTAATCCGGTCTTGGTTCGCAAATACGGTTTATTAAATCTATTTCTCGCCATCCAAAATAAAAACCTCCAATACAAAACCGGAGCAATAAACGCGATTAAAAAAATTAATATTTCAGGTTCCATTTTTTCTGAACTAGTAGCCCTAAGGGGAATCGAACCCCTATTTACGCCGTGAAAGGGCGCCGTCCTAGCCATTAGACGATAGGGCCACCTAACTTGCTAAATATCTCCACTCTCGCAGCCGCAGTCTTTTTTAGAAAAATTTCTCTTTTTCTGGCTGACGTTTTATTCATAAACGTTTCCTTATAAACCAGCATCCATGGCCTATAAGCCTTCGTCGATTGAACGCTATTAGTATTATGTTTTATCAATCTTTTTTCAATATCGTCGGTGATTCCAATGTAGTGTCTGTCTAACTTTTCGCTTTTCAAAACATATAGATAATACATAAATTGTCGCCGTGCCCTCCAAAGGAGGGTCCTCCTCCGGAGGAAAAGGGCGTCGTCCTGACCATTAGACGATAGGACCACAACCGACCAAATAGTTATAAGTTAAATTTATGCACTTTTCAAGCTTGAGTTTGTAGTATAATTATAGAGAACGATATGTTTCCACTTCTTCTTATTTATGGCGACTGGTCCATCTTTATTTTACGGCTTATTTTAGGAATTATTTTAGTCGTTCATGGCTGGCCGAAAATAAAGGACATCAAAGGCGTTTCCGCTTGGTTTAACTCGGCCGGGTTCAAGCCGGGCCATATCTGGGCGCCTATCGTGGCGGTAGTTGAGTTTTTTGGCGGATTGTTTTTGATCCTTGGGATTCTGGTTCAGCCCGTCGCCTTCCTTCTTGCGATCCAATTCTTGGTTATTTGTGGCTGGAAAATTTATACCAAACAAAAATTCGTTGGCGGATTAGAACTAGACCTCATCCTTCTCTCCGGCATATTTGTGGTCCTAACAGTTGAAACCAACATCAACCTTCTAAATATGTTTTATTGGCTATAGCTCCGTAAGGAAATCAAATTGTCGCTAGTTTGTTCCCTAAATTTATGAAAAACCTAAAACCTACAACCTACCGCGCCCGTCCAAAGCCTCAGGCGGAGGCGGGCAACCTACTGTGCCCGTCCGCAGCTTCCGGCGAAGGCGGGGCACCTAATTCTAATGGATTCACCCTCCTTGAACTTATTATTTTTATGGCTATTTTTGCGCTCATTTCCGTTTCTTTCGTGGCCGTTCTTATTTCCATTCTCCGAGTTCAAAATCGGGAAACTTCATTAGCCGAAGTAAATCGCCAAAGCCAGTTCGTTCTAACAACTATTCAGCGCTACATCGAAGAGTCCAGTCTTATCGAAACCCAAGTTTCAGACACCGCGACCAGCACCCTCGTCCTCCGGATGGCATCGAGTAGTGACTTTGTGGATGGGACTTATAATCCCGCCCAAACCTTTATCTACTTCGCCAACAATAAAGTCTATCTCAAAGAATTTCAAAACGGCGACCCTCAAGCCCTCACCTCCGATAGGGTAGTAGTTGACCAGCTTGATTTCAAAAAACACGCCAACCCCGGAGGTCATGACTCTGTGGACATCGTTCTTGCTCTCCACTACAACAGTCCCAATATCCAAAAAAGATTTGCCCAGTTACTCCAAACGTCAGTCGGCAGAATCAACGCCGCCACCTTCGATTCCAACATTATGCCAAGTTCAACTAACCTCAGTATAGGTTCCCAAGGTTATCCATGGAACTCAATCAATGGGATTATTAATTTTTCAAACGGCAATGTCGGCGTCGGTGGCGTCGCAGACGCCAACTATAAACTTTCAATCAATGGTGGCGTCTCCGCGCTCGGCAACCCTAGCTACTTTGCGGGTAGAGTTGGAATTAACTTTGATCCCAACAATCCTGGTCCTAATGGTAACGGCCAACAGCAACTAACAGTTAACGGGAATATCCGCCTTATCAGCGGATCAATTGGAACGGTTTCCTGTAGTTCGGATTATATCGGTACCATCGCCCTCGATTATACTTCTGGAAATACCCGCTTAATTATTTGCACCGTAAAGGGTGGAGTATATAAATGGGCATATATCGTTGCTACCACGACTCAGGACACGAATATGTACTAAAATCCTATCTAAACCTATTCACAACCCCACCCTTTCGTATTCGTCAATTTATGGTTAAAATTAATTAACACTAAAACAAAATCAGTCGAAAAATATTCAAAAATAAATTAGCATTATTCGTATCATTAGTATGCCATTCGCCTGCCCGAACGACCAAAGTCATTCAGCCAGTCCGACAAGCTCGTTCTGGCGGGTCGGGCGGGTATATTGGTATCGCTGTATGAGCGAAGCGAAATAAAAATGTTCAAAGAAAAAGGTTTCATCATTAGTATTATTGTAGTGGTTGCTGTTTTAATAATCGGTTTCATCGTTTTTGGAGGCAAAAAAAACAACGTTCCAAATTCAGACACTCTGCCTCCCGTCGATAATTCTCAAACTGGCGCAAATAATCCCGCAAATCAAAATCCCGCCCAAAACCCTAACCAACAAACTTCAACTAGAACCAAAGCTCCAGATGTCGTGGTACCAGACGCGAATGCGACTAACCTTCCCAAAAACGTCGCCAAGCCGGAAACAGTTATTCCCAGTGGCTCCGCTGCGATTAGAATTTTCGAAATCAAAGCCGATGCTAATAAATTTACTCCCGATACGTTGATTGTAAATAATCGCGACACCCTAAAAATCAAACTCACAGCCGTCGATAAAGATTACGATTTCACCCAGCCCGATTACGGTCTTCTAAATTATCTCGCGAAACAGGGCCAAACTCGAACCATAGAATTCGGAACCTCCGCCCCCGGCAAGTTCACTTTCTACTGTGCTTCCTGTGGTGGCCCAGATAAAGGTCCAGTCGGCTATCTCGTCATTAAATAAAAAATATTTAATTTCCTACAGGTATGTCTAAAAAAATTGCCATCATCTTCTTCGCTGTTATCGTCATCCTTCTAGGTTTAGTCGTCTGGTTTCTAGTCCAACTAGTTGGCTCAAAAGAAACCTCTACTTTAAATTCCCCCTCTCCATATTCAGCTGTATACCTTTCAAGCGGAGATATCTATTTCGGAAAACTCTCTTGGTTTCCAAAACCAAAAATGACGAGTGTCTGGTTTATCCAAAAAAGTTTAGATAACCAAAACCAACCCCAGCTTAATCTCTTGCCGTTCAGTTCCGTCTCTTGGGGTCCGACCGATGAAATATTTCTTAACTCCAAAGAAATTATTTTCTGGACTAAGCTAAGAAACGATAGTCAAATCGTAAAAGTGATTACCCAAAGTGCTGTCGGCCAGCTTCCCCAAAACTCTCTTCCCCCAGATCCATCGAGTGAAAAATCCCAATCTGCATCGCCAGATAAAACTAAAAACTAATCTATCGACATCACAAGTCGTCAATATCTGGACATCCGACGTCCCGAGAATTAACCCCATTTACCCCCAATATTAGGACGTCGGATGTCCAAAGGTTTAACCTTTTGTGCATTATCCGCCAAAATTCAATAAATAAAAAATGTCTAACCAACCTCAAGCTGGCAAAAAAATCCTCTTTGTTGTATTAGGTGTTTTCTTGTCGCTCTTCCTCGCCCTCTTCCTCATTAATCAAGTGAAGGCCGTCCCTTCTACGCCCGGCTCCGGTTCCGGCATTATAAAATACAACCCGGCATTTCCCAACAGCGTTAGCTTCAGTACCTCAACTGTAATGATTGGCACCTCCACTCTCGACACTACTCTTTTACCCAATCCGCCCACCTCTCCTAGCACAAATCCCAAGCTTTTTGTAAACGGCCAGTTTGTAGTTAACTCCATCGTTGCTAACGATATAATCGCCAATAGTATAAACGGCGGTAATTTTACAGGCAAAATTGATGCCAAAAATGTTCTCCCGGGAGTCTTTAATCAGCCAGACTCCGGCATCTATGTCTTTCCCGGCTATCTTGGTATTGCCACCACCACTCAAGTAGGTCTCCCGCAAGCCCTATCTGTCTACGGAGGAGGATATTTTAGGGATAAAATTTCAATTGGCACGGCAAATGACGTAGGTTCGGCGCTTTTGGCTGAAAACATAGAATCTAATTCCGATGCGATTACTGGCCGAAACTCGTCCGATATAGGTGAATCTGGGGGAGTCGGTGTTCGTGGTATCGGGAGCAATAATGGAGGTATGGGAGTTATAGCCGAAACACTCGATTCAGTTAATGGTTACGATTTTGTTGGATTTGGCCCCCGATCTTATTTTGCCGGGAAAGTCGGCATAGGTCCCGGAGTAACTTCTCTCGCTTACCAACTTGAAGTCGGAGGCACCTCTATGTTTGAAAACATATTGGAAGCCAAGACCGCCACCACCACCCAAATTCGTTGGAGAAGAAGCACCGGAAGCACGTTCGCTGATCTCATCTCTCCTGTCGGTAGTGGCCGCGTTGGTATTTCTGCTAAAAACGTAGCTGCTGGCGCTGGTGGAGGGCTATCTTTTTATGTTTCGCCATCAACAGCGGACACCTTGGCAATGACTATCATAGATACTGGTAATGTTGGAATTAATACGTCCAACCCACAATATAAACTTGACGTTAATGGCACCTTCCATGCCGCCACCTCCACCTTTACGGGCCAAATTCAAACTGCCACTTCCGGCATCAGGTTTTTTGACGGCTCGACTCAAACCTCGGCTTTTATGGGTGGCACCACTGGCTCAACTGGCCGGGTGGTCTTTTGGCAAACCACCACCACCTTAGGTTTTGATAGTAATTTCTTTTGGGACAATACCAATAAGCGCTTAGGAATAAGAACCTCTGTTCCCAATAGACCCCTAACCATCATTGGCGAAAACACAAATAACGAACTTATCAGTTTCGCGAAAAACGATGGCACGCAAAAATGGTACATTAACACAAAAGAATATTCGGGTTTTAATGGTCTAAATTTTGGAGAAACCGGAGGCGCTGATTACTCGCTCTTTCTTAAGCCCGGAGGTAATGTCGGCATAGGTACTGGTAATCCCGCTTCAAAGCTTGGCATATCTGGAAATGTTACTATTGGTTTAAGTTCCGGTTTTTCTGATCCCAATTCTCCTCGCGCGGCGCCGGCAGGAGGTTTAATCGTTGAGGGTTCGGTTGGTATTGGCACCTATACCCCAAGTTATTCACTTCATGTCGCCGGCAACTCAATGGTCACCGGTAGTTCCTCTGTGGCGGGAACCGCTTTTCTTAACGGCGATGTTAATCTGGGGAATGCCGGTTCATTTACCGGAGACAAAATTAATTTTGTAGGAGGAGTAGCGAGTAATATTAATTTTTATAATGCCGGCCCCGGCGCCGGCATTACCTACGACATTAATGGCGCCGTGGGTGGCGTGGGCGCCAATGGTGGCGGAATAATTATTAAAGGAGGAACGTCCGATGGTGGAGCTAGTCCGCTAAATAGCAACGGCGGCGACGTCTCTTTTCTTGGCGGCCGAGGAGGGGAAAGTAATAGTTCTAGTCTAGGAGGAAATGTTAATATTACTGGTGGTAGTTCGAAAGGGACTGGAGGAGGAGCTATTATATTTAATACTTACGCTCCCGGTGTATTTGCTTCCCCCACTGAGAGAATGAGGATTTCGAGAACTGGTAATATTACCACAGGCGCCGGCACCGTCGGCATCGGCACCACCGCTCAAGTCTCAAAACTTGGTGTCGCTGGGAACGTAAGTATCGGTTCTACTTATGCCGCCTCTGACGCTCCCTCTAACGGTTTACTAGTCGAAGGCAATGTCAATATTGGTGATACCGCAGCCATCGCCAAACTCCAAGTAACTTCAGCCGGGTCATCCGCCATTCGTCTTAAAAAAACAGCCGGCGTTGCTGGCAGCGTCGATCTCTTTGTGGCTATTGGTGGCACCGGTGATGGTAACGCTATCTGCCGAACTGTTGTTCCCGCTAATTCAATCTGTCTAGGCTATTGGACTTCAGGCGGAGCTACAACGGCTTGTACAGGAGTTTCAATTACTGGCGGCCGCGCCCTCTGCGCCGACTTCGGCGACTGATCCTCCCCTAATAAATATAAGGACGTCCGACGTCCTTATATTTATTCTTGATGTATCTGTTTCTGAAATTCAATTAATTTTTCTCTAAGCAGCGGATATTTTTTAAGTGTCGCGTCTTTCTGAATAATTTCTACCGCCGCTTCGCGGCTAAATTTAATTAGCTCCGGATTTTGAAGTGCCTGCATAGCCAAGTCTGGCAGCCCTGCTTGCGCCTTCCCCAAAAACTCTCCCGGGCCTCTAATCTTCAAATCTTTTTCGGCCAACTCAAACCCGCTTTTGGCTTCCACTATTGATTTAAGCCGGTCTTGGGTGGACTTCGCCTCGGAATCAGT
>ERZ1292625.4305-Hain-H41-01um-R1-4305-length-10752-cov-3_pt1 | contig 10752 bp, 22 predicted proteins | sample MGYA00564400_ERZ1292625 | MGnify/ENA primary metagenome ERZ1292625 (study PRJEB36523, sample SAMEA6512639) | groundwater metagenome | collected 2019-01-08 | study: AquaDiva: Metagenomics assemblies of 32 groundwater samples
TTGTAACAAATGCTGGTTCTGGTGGTGATACTTTTGCTGCTGATGATATTGGAACTTCTTTTATGACTTTAACATTATATGATGTAAGCAGGTCACTCCCTGAATATGATGATGTTGATACTGCTGATGGAATCTTGAATGTAAGATGTGGTGCTGTATGCACCCTGATCCAAGTAAAGTATTCGCCTGAACCTACTGGCAATAATGAATCTATTTCTTTCTGTGTTATGGTATATGATGGTAGTTTCATTCTTTTATTGTCTGGCACTACCTTTTCAGGTATGGTGATTGTTTTTTGGTAAACTGTAATATCTCTGCCCGTGGGATCTGTTGCTGTCGCATATACAAGGAATGAGCCTGACACAATTACTGGATTATTGGCTGGCACATCACATGTAAGATAAATATCTGATGGGAACGAATCGAGTTTTTCCCTGGTGTTCCTATTAACAAGATCATATGAAATCAACGGAATGAATGTGTCTTTTGCTGTCATTGCTTCTACTATCTTACCAGATGTATATTTTAATTGCAAGACATCCTCAATACTGCATTTGATTAATATGTTTGGTGAAAGCGATAACTCAAAAAATCTTCCAACGGAATAACCATCTAATAATCCAGTTCCAAATGGATTGATTACCAAAATGGCTATGATGATAACTGAAATTATAATGGATGAATATATGATCAGTTTGCCGAATGATTTTGTCATGGTTTTGGTTTTTTACCTATTGTTGCTATCTTGTAGATTATATATAAAAATACCAATAATCCAATACTGTAGAAAATCCAAGAATATTTTGGTTCTCCTGTACAGTTAAGACCGTTCAATATGATGCAATCAATCAATCCCTTTAACAGATCCAGATAGGCATTTGGTGTAACTGGCGGTTTATCATCTTCAGTTGATGATTGTACACATTTATTATTCATTACTTTATATCCAGTTGGGCATTCCAACGGAACTTCTGGAATATCTGGTGTCTTGGTTACAATAGTACATTGATTATCGACAAGTATCTTTCCCTCTGGACAAATTATCTTGCATGTGTTTTCGACTAATGTTTTTCCAGTAGGACAGCCTGTGTATGGTTGCGGTACATTTTCAGAATTTGATGTCTTGATGGTATTATAGTACACCCTAATGGAGTCGGCAGGAATGTTTATTTTGTATTTTTGTGTAGGATAAGATTTGTAGTACATTGTCAGTTTTCCAGAGACTTGGAACTCATGATATAGATTGTATTCATTATCTGGAAGATTGTTCTCAATATCGCTTGCCTTTATGGATAATGTGATTAATGATTCCTCATGATTGTTTGCCAGTGTTTTTTCACTGGTGGATTTTATCGTCTTGTACGTTGTTATCTTTTCCAGTTTCTTGTTCTGTGATAAAACCTCGAATGTGAGTTGTGATGATTCAACTACCCAAATGTTTTTGCTATCACATCTTCCTTTCACTGTTAGGCTGAAAGTGTCTATAGGATCTTTGACACCCTCTATATCAACCAATGATAACTGACCCCAAAATGCTACAGGATGCCTTATGATCATCTGTGACTGTTTGGTGTTTTGGAGTGATCCCTTTTGTGCAATTCCACTCGTCTTGAAATAACATGTTGTATCAAGAACTTCGTATGAAGTGTCTGCAACTGACAATAATTTGACTGAAAGTATTTCTTCACTATATGATGTAGTGATGTAATATAAAACTGGAATAATTGTTATGGCAATAAGAATTAAAATAAACTTGTTACCAAGAATCTTCTTCCATGACAATGATTGTTTGCCAATTCCGTTCTAAATAAACACTTTGGGAAAGAAAATCGACTAATATGTATTGATTTGAAGGTGGTATGTAGCCCATATAAAGACAGAAATGCTTCCTGCTATTAGTTTTGGAATAATGCCACTGAAATTAAACTTTAGTTTGACAATTATCAGGAAAACTGTAACCATAAAAATCTTGAATACCTCTTCGGCAGGTGCAACAAGGAAAAACTGTGTCAATACCTGGTTAATTATCTGCTGTGGAAACAGTTGAAAACTGATATCTGGTATTGTTATTGGTGACTGGCTAAAATTAGGCAAGAAGGACAGATTTTGGCTACGTAATAATACAACTAGTCCATTGTAACCTCCATGTATGATAATTACTGGCAATGCCGAATTGGAATAAAAGAAAATACCCATCATTATCGTGCCTGACAGGAATATTCCTATAACTGGATTATTTGCCAATATTGCTGCATAAGAAACAATAAAAACTGCAAAAAGTCCTGTTGGTATCAGTATTATTTGCTTTAGATTAATGTCTTCGAGAAAGAACATTTTTACATTTCCATACTTGAAAGCACCGCCACGGCTTCCATGCTCATAAGTTATCAATGAAAGCAACAATAACATTACCATTGATATGGTAAAAACTATCAAGAAAATTGATATTGTACAGAAATCTATCGCAGTACCGCAACTTTTTGACGAATCTAGAAGAAAGACGACACTTGCTATTAATAATATGCTAAAAAACAGGTAATTAGAATAGCCTACTCCCCTTTGAACCTGCCTTAAAGTTCTCAATGATTACGGTTTGGACTCCATGATAATAAAGATTCATTCTAGGCTAGGCTTGTAATATTTAATGTAAGTTCAGTGATTTGGGATACATTGCATCATACATCTCTTCTACTTCTGAAATACTATCTAGGTCACAAAAATGTCCATTACAAATAACAATTCGTTTACCATTACGTTTTTGAATTGAGTGCTTTTCATCAATGCCGATCATTCTTTCGACTCCTTTGGTGTTCTGTCGTTTACTACCTCACAATAATATTTGCCGTCTTTCATTCCGATTAATTTCCAAGTTAATTTATCGCCTATTTTACAATCAAGAAATCGTGCTACTTCGTCAGGTAATTTAACTTTCATTGGCAAACTAAATCAAAGTCCTCTCTTTTCTAGTTTCATACAAATCTAATTCAATATTCTTACCTTTTCTTATTGCCTTGATTTGTAATTGTTCATTATCCAAAGTGTGTTGAACGTGTTTATGCCTACGAATAATTATTTTTCTAGTCATGGCGTATTCCATTGAAAACAAGGTCTGACAAACTAATCCGTTCTCCTGTTGTTTGGTATGTTTTCAATTATACAGTTAGGACACATGATTCTATTTTTTGTCGTTTGTTGTAATTCTGGAATCTCATATCTCATTATCGGGTGAACATATTGAAAATACATTATACAACAAATTGGATATTTGTAATATAACCCTCTCCCTAAATGAAATGGATAAATCTTCCTATCGTGTTTTCTTGCAGTTTCTAGTTTCATGGTCATTCTACGTTCCTTCCATTCCGTTAACCGTGTTCACCATCTGTTCATCAGAGTTTTGTATCACAGTAAAATAGTCAAATTCAGCATCATTAAGATTCAACTTTCTACTATGAAAAATTAACTCTTGGTCGTTTATTCCATTGATTTGTTTTCCTACTGCAAGACTGATTTGCAGTCTATAATAAGTTCCATCTTCTTTTATGATGGTGTTCCAGTTACCTATTGTCTGCTCTAAAATATCTTGCTCGTATTGCAAGATTACGCCTAAAGGTTCTAGGCTTGAATGTAGATAGTTTCTTTGGTCTGGTATCTCTATACAGAGTACATAGCCCTGCTCTTTTTTCTTGATATAGACATTAGCGTGGTCGAGTTTCAATTCTTGCCCTCGGTATGTTTCTCATAGTCCTCTAGTGAATCAGTTTCAAATCCACAACTACAAGTAAATTTTGATATGATGTGTCGTTTACTCATGCTACAAACACTCCATGACGACTGTTTGTCATTGATAACGCCTTTGCTTATCTCTTGGTAATTCTTCTCTGTGCATACAATCTGTACACCTATCAAATTGGTACAAGTCGCCTAATCTATTATTGCAAACTGGACAATATCTATCCAATTTTCAGATCTCCATCTTTTCATAAGTCGTATTCCCAACTTTATTTGTCAATCCTAATACGTATTCACCATTAATTTCTGCTGGATTCGTGGTGTTACCCTTTGAATCAACCAAAATAATTCTATGACCTGAGTGTTTAGCGATAAACTCAGTCCAGTCTTTTACCTGTTGTTCACATTCATCTGGGTATTTTGATTCAATATAACCTACAATAGAGTATTCATACTCACTTGATTTCTGATAACTATTGAATGATTCTAAACAATCCTTACACTCTAGATGATAGTTTAACCCCATTACGCAACAACTCCACTATACAAGATGTTAATTTTGTTTGTTGCAGATTGTTTATGCATATCGTTTCCTATTCTCCATTGAAATTTTATCTTTCATATCATTAGCACTTTCCATCGCATTACAAAACATCGGAATTATCCCCATTGGATAACAGTCTGGCTTTTCTATTATGCGTGGAAGTTTGTCCATGGTATCCCAATGACCTTTTATCGCTTCTTCCATAGTTCTGTACCTCATCTGAAATCCTAACCACTCATCTTTTTCTTTATCTTCAATCATGGTTTCAAACCACATACAGGATTCCGTGTTAGACCAATCTAAATTATCAGGGTGTGGCATTTGCAAGTGAACCGTTGAAATTCTAAATCCATCTTCAAATGATTGCAATTGCCATACATCCTTATGGAATTTTGCACCACAGGAACATATTGCGGTTTTTCCATATTGTTTTTTATCTGGATAGATGTATTCTGACGGAAGATCAAGATATTCCTTAAATGTAAATTTAGTCCAACATCTTGAACATTGATTAGAGATTTTTATCATGTAGTTCATGCAAACAACACCTCGTAGGAAATGTTCATTGTACGACCTCATGTGCTGACATTACCTGCAACTGCTTCAAATGACCTTCATCTATTACTGCCATTTTATCAGTGAGAATTTTTCTATTTAGGGTTGCCCAAAATGAAATCTGATAGAATAGATTACCTTCAATAGTTGAGAATAGAACAATGCCATGAGGGAATGAGTGATGCTCTGGCTTTTTGGTTACTTTCATTTTATATCGACCTCAAATCTAGTTCCACATTTGCCACACTGACATTTGCTTTTCTTTGTGGCAAACTCGTGACCGCATTTCTTGTTAGGGCATTTAGCAATAAAAATTTGTGATGAAGTCATTGAAATCTACTCCAATGCTTCAAGATGATACACATTGATTTACCATCTAATGCTTTATGGTCTATCAACTCATGTTCAAAAACAATTAACTCAGATAATGAGTTTGTTTTGCTTGCCATTTCTTCAATCAGTTTATAATTCATCTTGTTATAGTATAACATACCTTAGTATATAGGTGTTATGGTATAACATTTCTAGTCACGCTTGACAAAATAGCAGGCCAGTCAACTACAAAAAGCCTCTAGGTTTTGATTATTGTATTTTTCTAATCTTTTAGAAATTATCTCACAATATTTTTCACTAATTTCAATACCAATGAAATTTCGCCTAAGAAGTTTTGCCATTTTTAGAGTTGTACCACTACCTGCAAATGGATCTAGAACCAACTCACCAGTATGTGACCAAGATATGATGTGATCTTTAGCTAATGCTTCTGGAAAAGTTGCTGGATGTTCAAATGCTATAACATCCTTACTCCCCAAATACAATCCTATTGTATAGGCCCAAATATTATTTCGCCTACCGTAAGCTAATGTTACCTGCTCATCGTTTCTGATAACCATTTTGTTTGTTTTTTTATCCCTGAATGTCCTTTTTGATTTACCGCCAGCAGTTGAGTTTTTCCTATCTTTTATTATATTAGCTGTCTTTGGTGGCCCCTTTGAAAAGACAAACATATAATCAAAATTCTGTGAATATCTATTTGGGTTCGGCATTGATGGCGATCCTAGTTTTTCAAATATCATGGTATCGTGTAATCTAAACCCAACTTCTTTGAAAAACAAGGCTTGTTTGAAACTTGTGCCTGACTCTGAGCCGTTTTCAACCTTATCAGCAACCACCCAAACAACGACACCCCCATCTTTAGTAACTCGAAACAACTCTTTGGTGATTGTTTCAAAATCAAATGTATAGCCATTATAGGCCCTCAAATCATCATAAGGTGGACTGGTTACTGTAAGATCCACAAAATTATCAGGTAGCTTCTTTAATTCCTGTGCTGAGTCACCTTGATTGACTGAATTGATTTGTAACAAACGTCTTACCTATCCTGTATTTTCCTCATCCAAGACCTCTTTCATGTGCTCATGTAATGGACAGAGAATATCTTTACTCATGGTTCCACACTCATCGCATTCTTCAACTATTTGGTCAAGATCATCATAATCATAATCTAATTTTATGTTTGACATCTTCATTACCTATCCAGTTGTTTAAAGATGGAAAACTTTGTTTCGCCTTCATGTGGTGCAAATACTACAATTGCACAAGGAAATCTAAGACCTTGTGTATTTTTCTCGCCCTTGAAATAGACTTTACCGTTAATGAATCTAACCTCTTTTGCCTTCATAACGTAATCTCGCCACCAATTAGTATTTGATTTTACTGTACAAAGCATAACGATAATAGACCCAAATTTAACAGAGTTTTCAAAGAAATACTTGGCAAACTTTTTGGCTTGTACAAACTCAATGTTGGCAAATGATGTTTCTGTTATGTCTTTTGTAAATACATTATCTTCTTTAGTGTAATATCTTGGCAGTAGTGCGTTTTCTGGTGTAGCACAAAGATCAATATGAAAGTTAAATTCACTGTATAGTGGAATCCAGATTTCATCAGGCGTACCATGTTCTTGACTTAACGATTCCATTTTTGTGACGTATTTAGAGTGCATTAGACCGAATCACCGTTATGTTTACCAGTCACTCTCTGCCAACTCCTCAGTCATATCCTTACCGTCTAAAATATCACGAATCCATGAAGATACATATCTTGCATTATTGTAATCGCTTCTTGCTATTGAACCAACTCTGAGTATCCATTTAATTTGTTGATTTGTTAAAGTTACTGTTTCTGCTGTTTGCCAATCACTATCTGTCATCTAGCAACCACCCATCATTTGCAGACAGTCCTCAGAACCGCAGGTTTCGCATTTCTTTTCTGTGAACGTTTGTTATCGTTGTTCAACCCAATTCTCTCCTAGACCATTCTTTGTAACGCTGTTTATGTCGTTTGCATAGATCATCGGTATTGTATTTATGATTGTGCCAAAAATCATCTACTGTCTTACAGGTTCCATTACAAGCCACGCACAAAATACGTTTGTTATCTTCTGTTTTAGACATGTTGTATTCCACCATACTTATCAACTATGATTTTGCAAAACTGACAGTAATGTTCACCAGAACCATCAGTATCGCTAGCCATCTGTCTATTACACTTAGGACAGATTTTCATAGCAACAAACCTCTAGTGTATTGTGTCAAGAGCAAGCCACCATTATCTGAGAAAAGAACGCCTTTGTTATTGCAGGCGGAACTGCATTGCCTATCTGCTTTCTTACTGAACCCTTGTTACCGAAGAACTGATAATCCTTTGGAAATCCTTGAAGCAATGCCAGTTCTTCGTTTGTGAGTTTCCTGGCATATTTGCCGTCAGTAATCATGCAGTCAGGTGTTGCATAATCCTTTGCTGTAATTGTGCAGTTTGGACTGTCAAGTGTATTTGGCTTATGCTTTTTGAACATGACTGGGTTTTTCTCTTGTAGATATTTCAAGGAGTAAATCTTGTAGTTTGTGATCTGCAAATCACGGCTGGCTAGAACAGTCTGGCTTGGCTCGTCAACTGATCTAGTCTTTTCTATCTGATTGTATTTCTGGTAACCGTCTACCGAGATAAACCACTGGCGGGCATCTGTAATCACGGTGTTGCTTGGTCTGTCGATTGAATACTGGCGTATTTTCCTATCTCCCTTGCCAGATCCAATAGTTGTTTTTCGGTCCTCAAGAAACCCATCACTTAGATTCAAGGCTTCTCTCACACTCATCCATTTACCTAAAGTCTTACCATAAAAATTCTGAATTGGTTTCTCTGCATGAGTCGGCACTGGTAAAGGCAAGTTTGTAAAGAATCTTCTTAGCCTTGTTTGTGGAACGCCATAATCTGCACAGTTTATCAGGTATGAGGTCTTGTATAATTTCTTCTTGGAATCCTGAACATTTTCCATAAGGAAAAACTTTGGCTTGTTGTTCTCTATGATCTGCCAAAAGTTGTTTATTTCACACATATTAAAACTGCGATTGCTGTTAGCCCTGCTAAATTCAGGGCATGGTGGGCCACCGACAATAACATCAAAGCCAGTCAATGAATCAGCATAGTCAGATACCTTTCCGCAGATTGTTTCCGTGTCAGGATGGTTCAGTTTGATTGTCTTGCAGCAGTCCTGCTCATGGTCAATGGCAAGTGTGGTCTTGATTCCAGCCTGGCGTAACCCCTCATCTATCCCACCAGCACCGCAGTAAAGGGATAAGACCTTCATTGCTCTCTACCGAATCCCTGAATTGTAGTTTGCAACCCTAAAAGTTCACCATAATCTTTTAACATCTGTGTCGATGCCTTGGAACCTTGTTTTACTCCACCATGACTAAAATACCATCTTGGATGTTTTGCATAAATAACATTATCATAATTATCATGTATTGAGTCAAAAACTAATTTACCAAGTGTGATTATTGCAAGAGGTTTTACAATACTGATTTCATGTTCAAGATATGGAAACCAATCGTAAACCTCGTCATTTGTTGGTAGACGATTATTTCCTTTATCATCTACATATCTACCCTTTGCCAGATTTGTTATGTAAACTTGATTTAGTCTAGGTTTAATTGAAAATTCATCTGATTGAGAAAACCCCAAACTGCCTAATGTTCTTTGGAGTAATCGACCTGAACCATCTTTAGTAAATGGAACTTTTGTTATCAATGCACCCAATTTTCCTGCTGATAATCCAACAAACATATACTTTGCAGGAACATCACCGTACCCATCACATTCAAGGGTATGTTTACCACATCTGCAAGGTTGATCTAGTTTTAGGCTCATGTTTAACGTTCTGCCTCAACAGTTGACTGCCTCTTTGATTCAAACCAATACCAATCTAAAACTTTCAATTCGTATTCATAACGTCTACTAATCCACTGTTTGATTTTTGAGAAAAAATTCATGTTGGCGTACCTTCTATGTCAAATGTCAATTCTCAATCACCGCATTAGTTAATAGAATCTCTGAGCATCTTTGACAAAGTTGTTTTAATATTGACATATCTTCATCATCCCAGTTCTCAACTAGAATAAAACCGAATGGTACTTTACAACTATCACAAACTAGAGTTATTTTTTCATCAGTCATACGTTAGACTCCTCTTGACAAGATGTTACATCGGTAGAGTGTGCCCGTTCACACTCAGTTAAAAATTCAGAGCATTTCTTAGAACATAGAGCAATCACTTGTTTGCCACAAACCTCACAATGACCTTTTCTTTCTGACAATCCTTTAACAACATCAGACAGTCGATGAATTTCCATTACCCTGTCTGCTATTCTACTTCGTAAAACTAGATCGTGTTCTTGCACTTGTGGATATTCAGTAACCATCTTTTTTGCTTCGGTCTTTAATTTTTCATACTGTTTATGCTGTTTTTTATTTGCCTTACCTTTTCTGAACAACAGATCGTGCAAGTCTAATAATTCATCGATTATGTTTTTTTGTAATAACTCACTCATGCTCTACCGAATCTCCTTTTCGTCAACTGCTCTGGTTCTTTGATTAATGGTTTAGGATCTTTTACACATTCGATAGTCATTTTAATTCTCATACCATAACAACCACCATAACATAATGCATCCATTTCTTCATTAGTGATTGTTCTGGTCAGAAAAGTAATTTTTGTATGTGGTGTATTGAGTGCCTTGTTACCCTTATCCTTTTTGGCAATATCCTGCATCACTCCGAAAAATTCAAACTTTCGTAATTCTTGAATTTCACTCATGATTGACCGAACTCCGATGATGTTTTCTGTGACTCTTTGACTATTGAAACTATCAAAACCACACTTGATAGAAAAGCAACAGAAGTAATTATAATTTCTGTTATCATATATTCCTTGTTTCTATACAACTACTTAAGACTTTGGATTTGTATAATAAAAAGAAAAGAGGGGTTTGATTATGTCGAACCGCCCATAGTGCATTCTTGTGAGTTTGATGCACCAGAGACAAGTTCAGCAGAATCATATACTGCTGTTATCGCTGCATTTCTAGCACTTATTGGCTCAACTTTCAATTGTACACAAATAGCACCTGATGTTGTTCCAGTTATGGTTACAGGAATGTTCACGACATTAGATCCCGTTGTTGGAACTGTGATTATGTTTGCTCCATTCACTGTCGATTGTGTGTAAACATGTCTGAATATTGACTGGCCTACGGTTCTATCAGGTGTTCCAGATGTGGTCGAATAGTCAGATGATGTTGTCATGTCAGAAAGATAGACTCTCTCGACACTGTTTGGGAAGGCTGCGTTTGGAATGTCTATGTATGACTGTTCCTCTGCAACCTCGTTTGTAGAATCGGTTCCATTGACTTTGACCTGTACTGCCTTTACACCGTTTCCGGCTGGCTGCGTATCAAATGTCAGTTGCCATAGGAAACTCTTTGTGACCTGGCCTGTACCAACGTTCAGTTGTGATGCTGGTGCGGATATCTTGATTGGCGAATATCCGTGGAATCTTGGATACCATTCGTATGTTGGAA
>ERZ1292625.4306-Hain-H41-01um-R1-4306-length-10751-cov-79_pt1 | contig 10751 bp, 7 predicted proteins | sample MGYA00564400_ERZ1292625 | MGnify/ENA primary metagenome ERZ1292625 (study PRJEB36523, sample SAMEA6512639) | groundwater metagenome | collected 2019-01-08 | study: AquaDiva: Metagenomics assemblies of 32 groundwater samples
AATTCGTCTGGATTCATTTCACCAAGACCTTTATATCTTTGAACACTAACTTTCTTTTGTGCTTTTGCTTGGGTTTTTTCATCACTTTCTTTTTCGTTTTCAACTTCCATTTCTGAATTTTCGTTTTTACCGTCTATTATTTCTGTTTCTTCAAATGAACCAACTCCTCTTTCTTTAAAGAATTTTTCTTTATCTTCTTCCGCGTAAAAATAAAATTGTTCTTTTCCAAGTTTTACTTTATACAAAGGTGGTTGGGCTATGTACAAAAATCCACCTTCAATTACTTGAACAAAGTATCTATAAAAAAGTGTGAGCAAAAGCGTTCTTATGTGCGAGCCGTCAACATCGGCATCTGTAGCAATAATTACTTTATGATATCTAAGATTACTTAAATCAAATGTATCTCCTATCGCGGTTCCGAGCGCGATTATAAGATTTTTCACTTGTTCTGACGCGAGTATTTTATCAAGACGAGTTCTTTCAACATTTAAAATTTTCCCCCTCAAAGCCAAGACCGCTTGCGTCTTTCTATCTCTTCCTGTTTTTGCAGAACCACCGGCTGAATCTCCTTCAACAATAAATAATTCTGAGTCCTCGGCACTTTTACTTTGACAATCCGCCAACTTGCCCGGCAACATCATTCCTTCAAGTGCTCCCTTTCTCAAAACACTGTCCTTTGCCGCCTTTGCCGCCTTTCTTGCTCTCAAAGCCAAAATAACTTTATTCACTATCATCTTTGCATCATCCGGATTTTCTTCCATAAAATATGACAGCGCGTCTCCAAACACCGTTTCAACGGCTCCCCTCGCCTCCATACTTCCCAATTTTGCTTTTGTCTGTCCTTCAAATTGGATTTCTCTCAATTTTACAGATATGACTGCCGTTATTCCTTCAATAACATCATCACCTGTGAAATTTTCGTCTTTTTCTTTTAATAAATTATTTTTTCTCGCGTATGTGTTTAACGTTCTTGTCAGAGCTGTCTTAAAACCTGTGATATGTGTACCACCTTCCGAGTTATAAATATTATTTGCGAAAGGAAGAATTCTAGACGATATATCATCAACATATTGAAGTGCGACTTCAACACCAACATTATCAACTTCTTTATTTATATAAAAAATATTTTTATGTATTTTTTTAAACGGCTCGTTATAAAAACTAACAAAAGAAACAAGTCCTCCTTCAAAATAAAAAGATACTGATGGAACTTCAAGAGAATCGTCTTTGAGGAAAAATGTTGATGAGTCATCAATTTTTTCCTTACATTCGCGAGCATCAATAACAGTTATTCTCAAACCATTTACTAAATATGCCTGTTGGCGCATATGACTAATGATTTTTATCCAATTAAAAGATATTTCTTTGAAAATTTCTGGGTCTGGTTCAAATATAACAACTGTCCCGCGATATTTTGAAGCACCAACTTTTTTAACACTTGCCTTCTTTTTTCCTTTTGAATATTCTTGAACATACTTAAATCCATCACGATGCACTTCGGCCTTCATATAAATTGAAAGTGCGTTTACAACTGATGCACCAACTCCGTGTAAACCTCCTGATACTTTATAACTTTGCCCACCGAATTTTGCACCCGCGTGTAATGTCGTCATTATTGTTTCAAGCGCAGAAACTTTTGTCTGTTTGTGTATATCAACGGGTATTCCTCGTCCGTTATCAACGACACGCACTCTGTTGTTTGGTAGTAATGCAACTTCAATATGGTCGGCAAAACCGCCCATCGCTTCGTCGCGACCATTATCAAAAATTTCAACTATAAGATGGTGAAGTCCGTCTGGACCAGTTGTTCCAATATACATCCCGGGTCTCTTTCTGACAGGTTCTAGCCCCTCAAGAACAGTAATATCGGACGCTTTATAACCAGCGCTTTCGTTCTTTATTTTGCTATCTTTTTCTCTCTTTGCTTTTGCGGGTAGTTTGTCCTTTTTTGTAGCCATATTTTAGTGTTAAAAAATAAAAATATCGCTGTTTTGCGATAGTGTTATTATAGCAAAAATTCCTTTATTTTGAAAGGAATTTTCATGATTTTGTGTGTATAAAAAGTGGTTAAATTACCTTATTTATATAGTAATCCACGGGTGCAAAATCATCGGTTAAAATTGGTACATCTGTTTTAATTTCTTTTTTCCAAACACGCTGTAGATATTTATTTATTTCTGCATCATCACTACTGAAAATTTGTTTGTCTTTTGTTTTTAATGCTACCAAAATTATATTTTGAACTTCTTCCCCATTATTGGGCTCATCAACTGGAAATATATAAACTTGTGGAAAAATATTTTTGTATGTCGAGTATTCAGCTCTTAAAAATTTTCCCTTCTCACCTTCAATTGAAGAAATGAGATTTAAAACAACAATTCCATTCTCATTTAAAATATCATATTTTTTTTGTACTGCTTCCTTTGTGGTTAATTGATATGGAATAGAATATCTGGAACTAAAAGCATCTCCAAAAATTACATCGTATTTTTCTTTCCCGCCTGGGCGGGCGAGTGTCTTATTTAAATAAACTCTTCCGTCTTCATGATAAATATTCATTCTAGAATTTTCTTTCAAATTAAAATATTTTTTTGCGAGTTCGGTAACTTTCGGGTCTATTTCAACAACATCAATTGTTGCATCCGGATATTTAAGTAAATAATCTTTTGGGTATGAATATCCGGCTCCACCAAATATCAATGATTTTTTAAAATTGGGATTAAAATATTTTGCGAGATGAAAATATTTTGAATATTCATTAACCAATTCATCACTGTCTAAAAACATTGACGAATGATTTTCATTATTTATTCCCATTACACGAATAATTCTATCCGTTTTTACATCCTTATGTTCAGATATTAAAATACGATTATAGGCGGTATCAACATCAATAAAACCTTTTTTTTCAGATAAAGAATTAAATTCATTAACTGACATCCACCCAGCCAAAACAAATATCAAAACAAATAATTTTCCATTCAAATGTTGTTTTGAATAAATTAATATGGAAACAATTATTAAAACAAAAACCAAAATAAGCAACATTTTATTTGTCCCGAATTGTGGAATTAAATAAAAACCAGCTAAAAACGTTCCGAATATACTTCCGGCAGTAGATAAAGCATAAAGAGTTCCTATCGTTGAACCTGATGTATCTAAACTATTTATTTTTAATTTCGCGGCATAAGGAGAAACCATTCCCAATAAAACACTCGTTGGTAAAAATAAAATGAGCGATGCTAAGACAGAACCAATTTTAATATTTGCTAAATTAGTTTGCAAAACAATGAGTAATGGTTCTTTAATCAAAATTGTTAACCCAATAAAAATTGCTGATAAAAAAACAATCAGCGATAAATTAGAAAAACTAGGATTTTTATCCGCGATTTTTCCACCAAAATAATAACCCAAACTTAAACTGCCTAAAATAATCCCAATCAAACTTGTCCAAACAAATATTGATGTTCCAAAAAATGGCCCAAGCACCCTTGAGCCAACAAGTTCAAATATCATAACAACTGCCCCACAAACAAATACGGATATTTCTAAAATATATTTTTTGACCTTCATTTTGTTTTTAACTATTTTCACTTTAAATTTTACAGTTAACTGTAAAATTATTTAGTTTTTGTTTTTTGTATTTTATTGCTTTCTTGTTTTTTTGCTTTTTTAATTCTTACCTAACCTCCCACCCTTTTTTGACTATTTTGTCTTCTATTTTTTTCATCACTTCCCCTACTTCGTCATCCGTCAAAGTTTTGCTTTGTGACTGAAAAACCAATCGAAACGCGTATGAAACCTTTTTATCTTTTTTGTATTTATCAAATAATTTACTTTGAACAAACAAATTTCCGGCGTTTTCTTTAATAATATTTAAAACTTCTTCGCTTTTTATTTCTAATGGAACCCAAACAGCAATATCTCTCAAAACAAACGGATATTGTGAAATATTTTTATATTTTATTCTAGTGTTTTTATAATTTTCAGAAAATTCATTAAATATCTTTTCATATGTATTAACTTCTGGAAGTTTTTTTATTAGTTTTTCTAAATCAATTCTAAAAATCTCTTCATCATAAAAAACATCAAATTTATCTTTATCGGTAATAAGAATTTTCACATTTAGTGTTTCTTCTAATTTTTCTTTAATATTGTTTAAATATTCTTTCAGATCTTTTTTCTTTTTTACACCCACAGATAAATAGAGTTTCTCTCCATTTTTTTTATAAATTTTGCCTATTTCAAAAATCTTAATATCATCAAGAGCTAGCACATCAGAATATTTTGAATTGAATTCTAAATTGTATTTAACTTGTTCTGTCGCTGAACTTCTTAAATATTTTTTATCACCAGCTAAAGGATTCAAAAGCTCAACTTCCCCATTGTCTACAAATGCATAATTATAAACTTCTGAAAAACCTTCAGTTATAAAAAAGTTTTTAATTAAACTTGAATAGTAAAAAATCTTATCAACTTTAGGTTTTGATATTTCTTTTGGCAAATCATAAGAAATATTTTCATAACCAAATATTCTTCCTATTTCTTCCGCCAAATCTTCTTTTATTCTAATATCATTTCTGTAATAAGGAATTGTCAAAACATATCTTTTTTCATTATCTGTAAATCTTCTATAACCAATAATTGTTTTGAAAGAAGGGTTTTTTTCTATATTTTGAACATCAACTTTATTTCCATTAAGGCGAGATGTGTGTAAGACCTTTTCGTCTCCTAAATACAAACCACAGTGGTCAACTCCTTCCTGAACTTTTGTTCCTTTTATAAAATCTATTGTTTCGTAATAAATTTTTCCATTGCCGGTATTTAGAAATATTAAATCACCAAATCTTGCTTCTTTCCTAGAAATTTCTTCACCAAAAACATATTGGTCAATTGAAACTCTTGGAATTTGAATTCCTGCCTGTACAAACAAATATGCCGTTAGAGATGAACAATCAAAATAATTTGGCGCGTCAAAACTCACGCTCGCGCCAAATTTATATGGCTTGCCTTCAAGTTCTGGAATAATTTTTTTAATTTCATCAAGTGGTTTTATTTTTTTGTATTCAAACCCGAGTTTGTCTAAAATTTTTTCAAATTCTTTTTCTTTTATTTCAGTCCCTAAAATTTTATTAATTTCATCAACCGAAACACCCATCTTGTATGGATTTGATTTTCTCGGATATTCATCCAAAATATCTTCACTCATCTTACCGCCGGATAATTCCGAAACGAGCTGAGACAATCTCTGCATCGCCGTATAAACCAACTCTGGACTTATATCTGCTTCAAATCTTTTTGACGCCTCTGTTTGTAACCCTAATTTTTTAGATGTTTTTCTTATACTTTTAGGATTGAAATTACATACAGACAAAACAATCTTTTTTGTTTTTTCATCTATGCCCGTATCTATTCCTCCTTTTATTCCTGCAATATCAAGCGGTTTTTCTCCGTCGTGAATTACTAGAGTATTTTCGTCTAAAACATAATGATTTTCATCAAGTGTAGTTATTTTTTCTCCCTTCTTTGCTAACTGTATTGAAATATTTTTTTTATTGTTTGTCCCTGTAATTAATTTATCAAAATCAAAAGCATGAACTGGCTGTCCTGTTTCCATCATTACAAAATTAGTTACATCAACAATATTATTTATAGATTTTTGTCCAAATTTTAATAATTTTTCTTTAAGCCACTCCGGTGATTCTTTTACTTGAACATCAATCACAAGTCGTTTTGTTGCTCGCCTACATTCATTTGGATTTTCAATTTTTAAAGTTAAAAAATCTGATGATTTTAAATTTTTATCTGTTTTAACATTCTCTACATATGAAAATTTTGTTTTTAAATCAAAAAGCATTTCTACCTCACGCGCAATTCCAAAATAAGAAAGCGAATCGTGGGCTCTATTAGGCAATACATCTATATCAAAAATAAAATCATCTTTGTCTTTTGAAACCTCAGAAATTTCATATGAATGCATAGTTAAAACATCCTTAATCTTTTTTGAATCTGGAAGTTTCCCGTTAAAATATTCTTGAAGCCATTTATATGAAATAAGCATGATTGATTTTTAATGAGCGAAGTGAATATAAAAATCATCACCCCGCCCTTTTTATATTTAAACGTTTTCGTAATGAGCGCCAAGCTCCACCATATTCTTTTAATTTTATTTCCCTATTACGCGCTAACTTTTCTGTCGCGTAAGCTTCATAATACACCATTTCGCAAGAATAATTTTTTGCATGCTGTTTAAATCTTCTCTTTAAATCTTTCGAGAAACCAAAATAAAATTTATTATTTCTTTTTATAACATACACATAATACATAAATAAAAGGGCGGGGTTAAGAAAAATATAGTCGTTGTCTACCACCAGACAACTCCCTATTTTTCTAAAATTGATTTGTTAATCTCAAGTCCCCCGAATAAAGCATTCTTATGTCTGGAATTTCATATTTAAGCATAACCAATCTGTCTATTCCTACTCCAAATGCAAAACCTTGCCATTCTTGTGGATTAATTCCACAATTTTCTAAGACATTTGGATGAACCATCCCTGCGCCCATTATTTCTATCCATCCAGTTCCTTTGCATATTGAACAACTTGAATTTATTTTCCCTGTCTTGAGCGTCGTCGAAAGATTTTTTACACATTTAAAACAGGTTGCATCAACTTCAAGTCCGGGTTCAACAAATGGAAAATAACTTGGACGAAAACGAATATCAATTTTTTCTTCAAAAAATTTTTCTAAAAACTCTTTCAAAACACCCTTAAGGGTTGTAAGAGCTGTGTTTTTAGTAATCATTAGTCCCTCTAATTGATAGAATTGCGCTTCGTGTGTCGCATCTGTTGCTTCATATCTAAAAATTTTACCGGGAGCAATAATTTTTATGGGAGGTTTATTTTTCTCCATATATCTAATTTGGACGGGAGAAGTGTGAGTTCTTAATAACGCAGATTCTCGCAGATTTTCACGCAGATTTACGCCGATGTTTTTATCTGCATTTATCTGCGGTTTTTTATCTGCGTTAATTTGCGTCTTAATCCAAAAGGTATCCCACATATCTCGCGCTGGGTGATCCGCGGGGATATTAAGTGCATCAAAATTATGATATTCGTCCTCTATGTGTGGACCGTCCGTTATTTCAAACCCTAAATCATCAAAAATCTTGCCGATTTTAAGCATCGCTATAGTGAGAGGATGATAATGTCCTTTTTCTTTGTTTTTATTATCTTTGGTCATAACAAGGTAATTTTATATTAAAAATACAAGTTTTCAAAATTAAAAATAACAAAAGTATTACAAAAGAACCATTCTTTTTTAAGATGGTTCTTTTGTAACATTTTAAACTTTTTATATCCATATTATGGATTATGGATGAAAAAACAATTAAAATTGCTTTTTCATTTATTTGACCTTTTTATTTTTGCTCTAACTGACGACGGATTAAAGTACAAATGCCGGCAGAAATAGCGATGAGTTGTAACACTATTGCATCATTATAAAAATGCTGTTGAGAAAATCCCCAAAAATTTCCGCCATCCCCGGCAAGCCAAGCACCCACCAGCGCTAGACCGCCCCAAATTCCAAATATAATGGAGGCGCCGTGTACAATTGTTGAATATTTCATATTTTTTCTCCTTTTGGAGTTCAATTAACTTTTAGTTTTTATTTCTTGTTTATTTTCTCCCAAAGCCAGATGATTGCCAGTATTCCGACAATTAACCATACGACCGGAATAAGTACCATAAACAGCGACCAGAAAAAACCACCGCCACCCATCATGCCTCCCCATCCTCCCCATCCTCCATATCCGCCCACGGAATCAAAATCCATCATATATCTACCATCTGCTAAAACGACACTTGGAATAAAAAACAATATTGGATAAAGATATAATATTAATTTTTTCATAAAATTTTTACTTCATATTATTGATAAAAAAACTTTCACAAAGATATTATGGATTCAAATGCTCCCATGGAGCATAATACAAAAAAATAATTATGGATTCAAATGCTCATTTAGAGCATTTAAATTCCCAGAGATTTTAAATTTTAATTGCTTTTTCATTCATTCGACCTTTTTTAATCTTAACGAATTTAAAACTACACTAATACTGCTTAAAGCCATCGCCACTCCTGCAAATATTGGGTTCAATAAAATTCCAAATATAGGATATAAAACACCTGCGGCGACTGGAATGAAAGCAGCGTTATAAAAGAATGCCCAGAATAAATTCTGTTTTATTATTCTTATAGTTTTTCTGGAGATATCAATTGTATCCGCAACAAGAGTTAGGTCGCCTCTCATTAAAGTAATATTGGCAGATTCCATTGCTATATCTGTTCCTTCACCCATAGCTATTCCTACATTTGCTTGTGTTAATGCAGGCGCATCATTTATTCCATCACCAACCATGGCTACAATTTTTCCTTGTTCCTGAAGCTCTTTAATCTTCTTTGACTTTTGGTCTGGTAAAACTCCACTAATAATATTTTCTATTCCGACTTGATGAGCAATCGCCCTGGCTGTTAAATCATTATCGCCTGTTATCATCCAAACATCTATTCCTTTATTTTTTAACAATGCGACTGCATCTTTTGATTTTTCTTTCAAAGTGTCAGCTACTGCTAAAGCACCAGCAATTTTTTTGCCCACAGCAAGAATTATCACGGTCTTGCCATTATTCTCCAAATCTCTAATCTTATCTTCATAAGAAGAAAAATTAATTCCGACATCCTTCATAAGAGTTCTGTTGCCCAACCACGCTTCTGTTTTAAGATTATTAACAATAAGAAAACCGTGTAAACCTTTTCCGGGAATTGATTCAAATTCTTCCAATTTGTAAAGATTTAAATTTTCTTTTTTAGCTTCGCTTATAATTGCTTTATCAAGTGGATGTGATGACTTTTGGTCTAAACTTGAAGCATACTGCAAAATTTCTTTTATAAATTTATTATTGTATGTTTGTTTATCTATTTTTAATAAATCAGCGTTAATATCGTCTTCTTTTCTTTCATCACCAAAAAAAATTATATTCGTCAACTTTGGTTCTCCTTTTGTTAGTGTCCCCGTTTTATCTAAAACAACTGTATCTATTTTATTAGCTATTTCAAGAGAAGAAGCATCCTTAATCAAAATTCCTTTTGTTGCTGCACTGCCGGAAGAAACCATTATCGCCATGGGTGTCGCAAGTCCCAATGCACATGGGCAAGCAATTATCAAAACTGCAACAAAATTAATCAGAGCAAAATTGATTGAAGGTATAGGACCAAAAAAGTACCATACTATGAAAGTTAAAATAGCTATAACAATTACTACAGGAACAAAATAAGAAGAAACCTTGTCGGCAAGTCGTTGGATTGGAGCTTTTGACCCTTGCGCTTCTTCTATCATTTTAATAATCTGGGATAAAATTGTGTCCTTGCCTATTTTAGTTGCGCGGAAAGTAAAAGTACCAAATTTATTTATTGTACTCCCAATTACAACACCGCCGGCAGTTTTATAAACAGGCATTGATTCCCCAGTTATCATTGATTCGTCCACATCTGAATTTCCTTCTGTAATTTCTCCATCAACTGGAATTTTTTCACCCGGTCTGACAATAATTAAATCTCCGACCATAACTTCTGAAATTAATATTTCAATTTCTTTATCGTTTCTAACAACCTTCGCCGTTTTTGGCTGTAAATCGATAAGTTTTCTGATTGCCTCATTCGCTCTGCTCTTCATCAATACCTCAAAATATTTACCAAGAAGAATAAGCGTAATCACGATTGCAGAGACATCAAAATATACAGGTGGTATTATTCCATCAATTAAAAAAAATGTTGGAAATATCGTAATAAACGCGCTATAAAAATATGCCGCCAAAGTCCCGATTGCTATCAATGTGTTCATATCGGCGGTGTGATATTTTATAAGAAGTTTTAATCCGCTATAAAATTGCCATCCCACCCAAAATTGCACAGGGGTAGTAAGAACAAGAAGAGCCCAGTTATTGCTTAAAATTTCGGGTACAAAAGAAAACCAATCAGAAAAACTTCCCAAAAATATCAGTATGGAAAGAATACCGCCTATTAAGAGTTTGGTTTTTAAAATTTTAATTTGTTTCTGTCTTTCAATTTTTTCTCTATCCATCATTTCTTCTTTTTCTTCGCTCTCAATTATCGGTTTGTAGCCGGCATCTATGATTACTTCCAAAATAGTATCAATACGCAGAATTAATGAATTAAAAACAATCCGAGCTCTTTGGTTTGGAAAATCTACATCAATATTTTTTACTCCTTCAAGTTTTTTTAAAGCATTTTCAACAACCATTGCGCAATGAGGCGAGTCCATTCCAATTATTTTTAATGAAACCAACTTTGTTTCTTCATTATTTAAGGTCTGTATCGTTTGATTTTTTTTATCATCAGGATTGCCTTTACCTACATCAAGATGATAACCGATAGAATCAACTGTTTTTGCAAGATTTTTTTCAGAAATTATATTTTCATCAAATTCAACGAGCGCTGATTCTGTAGCAAAATTAACAGAAGCAGAATGCACCCCAACTGTTTTTAACAACGCTTTTTCTATCGTTCCCACACAACTGGCGCAATGCATTCCTTGTATTTTAAAATTTTCTTTTTTCATTTTATTCCTCGTTATTTTATTATGTCATCTGATTAATTTATACCCTCCAGGAACTCCTCTTTTTGATAACACAATTTGCCACAATTGATTTTTTCTTGCACGGAATGATC
>ERZ1292625.4308-Hain-H41-01um-R1-4308-length-10750-cov-7_pt1 | contig 10750 bp, 10 predicted proteins | sample MGYA00564400_ERZ1292625 | MGnify/ENA primary metagenome ERZ1292625 (study PRJEB36523, sample SAMEA6512639) | groundwater metagenome | collected 2019-01-08 | study: AquaDiva: Metagenomics assemblies of 32 groundwater samples
AAAATTACTTCGGATAATCTTCGGAAGGGAAATTCAGACAGATATTTAAAACGGAGGATTTACAAATAGAAAAAGGATAATTGCTGCATTATACAAAGCTTAATCATAAGAAAAGAGGAAGAAAGAGCCCTCCACCCCTCGTCCGTTCCTTATCGTCGCAAAAGTTACATTGTGCGACTATATATAAAATCACTTCTCTTGGTTGGAGAACTGATGCCTTTAAGTCGTGCTCTGGGCGTCCCTAGTTCACTAAGAGCTCTCTTTTTATCCTCCATATACATAAGTGTCTTATCAAACCTTAAAGAAGCCTCCCCTCTAGGGAAGCATTAAAGTCAATACCGTTTTAATGTTATCCACAAAGGGGGTAAGTGAGGCTGAAGAGCTATTCTTTGTGCCTGTTGAATATATCAATCTACATCAGTAGATTGTTCGGTTTTCCTTTGGGTAAGACCTTGCGTCGCTTTTCGTGAAAACTACCTATAATATTTGTGAAAATCTTTGGCACCCTATAGGACAAAGTGCTTATTTTTGAAGGTTTCTACTTCCCCTCTCCCCAACCTGGCATATATGCCAGAATTTCAAATTACAAATTTTAAATTTTAAATTGAATTTATTATCCCCAGTGGGTTGCAAAAAACATACCAATAAAAACCAGAATTCCCACAAACAGATACTCCCTCACGGTTTGTGAAAAAAGCCTGCCTTCCAACTTAGCTTGCCCCAAACCCAAAAGAACATAAACCGTCCCGGTTAAAAATAATGAACCGACAATAACCGTAACCGGCCAGAAAAAAAGCGCAATCCCCGTTTCGGCAACTATCAAACTGAATATAAGCGCCATATTGAATATATTTTTAGAAAATTCGGTCTCGAGGGATATTGTCCATAAGCCTTCCATAAAAAGAGGAAAGGTAAAAACAAACATGGCGGAGGCGGTAATATAAAACGGATATCTAAGTGATAGTATTGCGTCGTAAATTAGGAATGAAGTAATTAGAGTGAGTACAAATCCAACTCCCCTTGCAGCCCTTAAAAGCGCAATTGTTCTTATAGCACTAACCGTAAAAATATTACTTGTAAGACACAAAACATATATCCCCAATCCATAAAAAATCACAACCGGAATCCTTGCGAATACATTTGACGGAAGAAGAAACCAAAAAATCCCGACACCGGCCGTAAAAAGCGTAGGTAGAATCAGAGTCAATAAGGTCATGTTTCTCCCCAACCCCTCCTTCAGTGACCAAGTGAAAAGCATTATTGCAAAGGCCGTTAGTGCTCCTATTGCCAAAAATCTGAATTCGTTATCCAAAGCTCCTATCCCAATAAAACCAAGCGAAAGGAGAATGGAAGTGACTATAAAGCGCTTTCTTTTAGACATTGGGAATATCCAAATTAGTGAAAACTTTTTGGACATCATCCTGTTCCTCAAGCGCTTCGAGAAAACTTAAGGCCTTGTCACTTTCTTTAGAGTCGGTCACTGTTTGCAGATTTTTAGGTTTCATTATAAGTTCCGTTTCTTTGATAACGTATCCCAATCCCTCAATATTGTATCTTACTTCGGAGAGCTTATCCGGAATTACGTAAACCTCAACTCCGTCATTGGTTTCCTCTACATCCTCCACCCCAAGGTCTATAAGCTTCAAAATTTGCGATTCTGGATTGTCCCCTTTTTCTACCAAAAGAAAGCCCTTATTTTCAAAATTAAAAGAAACTGCCCCGGGCCCGGCCAGGTTTCCCCCATTTTTCTCAAAAAGATTTTTGATTTCTTGAGACGTCCTGTTTCTATTGTCCGTTGTTGCTTTGACAATTACGGAAATACCGCCCGGTCCAAAACCCTCATAGGCAACCTCTTCCAAAACTTCGTCGCTTATTTTTGCCCGTGCAATCGCCCTTTCGATATTGTCTTTCGGCATATTCACAGCACGTGCCTTATCAATCTCTACACGCAGTTTGAAATTGGAATTTGGGTCATCCCCTCCTCCTGTTTTAACGGCTATTGTTATAGCGCGGGCTAATTTTGAAAAAACATTTCCACGAGCAGCATCTTTAACCTCTTTTTGCCTGTGAATAGTTGCGTAGTGGCTGTGCCCCGACATATCAAACGTATTATATCTCAAAAATGGGGTCTTGACATCATAATTTACACATTTATACTCGAGTGTAGGAAATGGAAGCCTCCCTTGCCCAAAAAGCCGTCGCTTACGCCCTTAGTGGAAACTGGAAAGAGGCGATTTTGTTAAATAAGCAAATTCTCAAGGAAAATAGCCAAGACATTGATGCACTGAATCGGTTGGCGCGTGCCTATTCAGAACTTGGAAAAATTGACATAGCTAAAAAAACTTCGGGAAGGGTCTTAAAACTTGACCCGTTCAATAAAATTGCCGTTAAGGCTTTGGGTAAGTGGAAAGGAATTAAAAAGGTAGACGGCACGCCTAAAAGTATCTTAAACCCCGAAGCCTTTCTTGAGGAACCGGGTAAAACCAAGTTGGTTTCCCTTCTTTATCTGGGTGACCCTTCCTCCATCTCAAAGCTTGATTGCGGTGATGAGGTTAAACTCACACCCCACAGCCACCGAGTCAATATAATATCCCAAGAGGGCAAATATCTCGGCCGGCTTCCCGACGATCTTTCTGCCAGGCTTAAGATGCTTATAAACGCCGGCAATAGTTATCAGGTTATTGTTAAATCCATAGAACCCAACGATATTAAGGTCTTCATAAGAGAGGTAGCCAGAAGTGAAAAAACTGCTAATATGTCGTCCTTTCCGGTAGATAAAATTGACTATATTTCCTATACTCCTCCTGAACTTGTCAGGAAGAAAGAAACACTCCTGCCTGAGGGCGACGAAGAAGAAGTTAGTTAAAATCTCTGGGCAAATTTTTTTCCTATTTTAATCTGGATATCGAATCTGTCTTCGGCACTCCCCTTTCCTTGCTCGCAGGAAAAAACTTTGGCAATTTTACCGACAACCGTGCTGTCTTTGCCCAAAACAATGCAGTCCGAATCGTCCGACGGTCCCTTGGTTGTTGCAAGAATTTTTGCGCCCAAAACTTCAATTGTCGCCCCAACACTCTCTCCAACTCCATAGGTGCCGGTTAAGTCAATAATTTCAACCCTTGTTTCTTTTTTATTTATCAAACTTTCCGCAAAAACGTAAATCAGTTCCTGGGGCAAGTTTTTGGTCACAACATATCCATCCTCCCCGTCTGCCAGTTTGGTCTTTCTTAAATAAGAAGTTTTAGATAAATCAATTAGCTCTCTATCAAAATTTTTAACCGTCAGTGCTATAAAAAATAGCCGCAGTTTGTCTAACATTCCGAGATTTGTTTTATATGGAGCAAAAAGTGAAAGAAAAGGCGTCGCAACTTTCCCATCGCTAAAACCTTGTGCCAAACTATCCGCCCAAAGAAAAGTCGGAAAATGAAAATCGCGGGTTACCGTTTCTGAAAGAAGCGCTCCCCCCAGCTTTTCGTTTAAGCTTAGCTGCCACAAACTTTTAGCTTTCCATTTGCCCAAACTCCGAGATACCTCAAGTTCGGTTGTTGGCGGTATTACAAAGGTGGTAATTTTTTTTGCTTCAAAATCAAAAGAAGATACGTAAATCTCTCCCGCCTCTCCCCGAACCACCATATTAATTTTGTCTTTATTTAAAATCAGGGTTAGGGCGACGAAAAGTACTACCAAAAAAACCACCAGAAAAAGGACAAAAAAGACACCTTTGAAGTTAAAATTCTTCTTTGTGTATTTGCTTCTAAATCTCGAGACTCTATGATGTTTAACCCGGGCAGGTGACATGTATTTTCAGCTTGCAATGAGCCTTGAAAAATGGCCTTTGCCCATCTTTTTCAGCATCTCCTCCCCCAAGCCGTGCGAAAGAAATATATGCCTTAAATACTCGCCCGCCATAATTTCCGGAACCAAAACATAAGTTGCTCCGGCTTCATAAAGCTTTACGGCGTCTTCTTTTGTACTTGCTCGGGAAATTACAAGCGGTTTTGACTTTAAATTCCTCACGTATTCCAAAATTGGCAGATTATCTGAAAAATTAGAAACCGTTGAAATAACCATGCGTGCCTTTTCTATCTTTGCTGTTTCCATAATTTCAGTATCCTCTACGTCGCCAAAAATAATCGGCGTACCTTCAGCGGAAAGAGCGGCAAATATTTTCGGATTATAGTCAATAACAACAAAGGGCAAGGCTTTTCTTCTTAAATATGGTAGAAGTATCCTTCCGGTTCTTCCCGCCCCCACCAAAACTATATGCTCCGAAAAATCATCCTTTGGCAAAAGTATCTCTTCCCGTGTCTTAGCTCTTTCAAAAATCGAGATTAGATTTTTTACTTTAGAATAAATCTTCCCGGAACCAAGTATGAGATAGGTGGATACGGTCATTGTTATAACGCCGACCAAAATGACAAGGGAAACTTCCGCTTCTGTTACGTGACCCATGCCTTGCCCCATAGCCATCAATATAAATGAAAATTCCGAAATTTGGGCCACAGTAACCGACGTCAAAAAAGAAGTTCTCTTTTTATATCTCATAATTCCCATAACAATCATCACAATTAGGGGGTTGCCGATTAAAACAAAGAGGGAAAAAATTATGGCCGGGGTTATAATTGTCCCAATATTATGAACCAGAAGATTTGTCCCAAGCGCCAGGAAGAAAATAATCAAAAAAAAGTCCCGCAAAGGCCTTGTTTTTGATGCAATTCCAAGATGCTCCGGCAGATTTGAAAGGGCAACTCCGGCCAAAAAGCCCCCTATTTCAAAACTGAAACCTAAGGGCCCGCCCACAAATGCGGCAACTCCCAAGCCCCACGCCAAAGACACCACAAAAAGAAGTTCGGAAGATGAAGAGAGAAATTTTTCGTAAAAGCGTGGTAATATTTTCTGCGAAAGTGCCCAAACTAATAAGAAAAGTATAAGAGCCTTAATTCCTACAAAAACCAATGTGCCGAACGAAGCCTCCCCCCCTTTAATTCCGGCCAAAAACATTAAGATTAAAACTGCCACAAAATCTTGAACCAAAAGAAGACCAACGGCAATTTTACCGTACAAGGTGCCCAAGTCCCCCTTTTCCGAAAGAAGCTTAATTATAATAATTGTTGAGGAAAAAGTGAGGGCAACAGAAATATAAACGGAGGGTAATATCCCGAAACCCAAAGCAGATGCTATCAAAAATCCGAGAACTGACGTAAAAATAATCTGCCCCACTCCAGTTATAAGTGCAGTCTTGCCGATTGTTGGAAGCTCTTTTAAATTCATCTCGAGCCCAACCAAGAAAAGAAGCAAAGTAACTCCAATCTTGCCCAAATTAGAAATTGCCTCGCCGTCTTGGATAAATCCAAAAAATGCCAAAAGCAGTCCGGCAAAAAGATAGCCGATAAGCAGCGGTTGTCTTAAAAATTTAGCGAGAATTGCAAAAATGGCCGCAACAACCAGAAGAAGCGCAATCTGTGAAAAAACCATATGTTTCCAGCTTAATTTGTTTCACGCAAGTTTTCAAGGTCTGCGGGGAGAGGACTTTCAAATTCAATCTTTTTACCGCTTTGCGGGTGGATAAACGAAATTTTACTTGCGTGCAGGAATAGTCTTGGGCACCATTTGCGGTCGTTTCGGGCGGTTTTACGGCCTGCATAAAATTCATCGGAAACTATCGGATGGCCTATGTGTTTCAAATGAACTCGGATTTGGTGGGTTCTTCCCGTTTGTGGGTAAAGCTCGAGAAGGGAAAAAGAAGCAGGATGCTGGAGGCTAGAAGCTAGATTTTGATGTTGGATGTTGGAAAAGTATTCCAATACTTTATATCTTGTAACTGCTTCCCGTCCGCCGGGCAAAACTCCGAACCTATCGCGGCGCCACGGAAGTCTGCCTACCGGGGCTTTTATCTCCCCCTCTTTCGGTTCTACCTTCCCATGAACCATGGCAATATAGGTTTTATTGACTTCCCTATTTTTGAATTGTTTCTGGAGATTTTCAAAAGCCTCTTTTGTCTTGGCAACCAAAAGCAGTCCGCTTGTCTCTTTATCCAGTCTGTGCACTACGCCACTACGTAGTACAGAAGTTTCGGCAATTGGATACTTAAAGTTTTTTCTCAACCAAGTTTGTACCACCGGCTGACTTGTGGTTGTTGCAGCATCATTTACAATCCAGCCGGACGGTTTATCGATAACCAAAACGGATTCGTCCTCAAATATAATCTTCGGTTCCATATTCCCCTATTCTATCATCTAATCCTACTCAAGTAAGTCGGAGGCGTAGCTTTCGAAAAATGTGTTTTGACAGAACTTGAACGCCATGAATTCTAATAAGTAAAATTTGTGCTGGCAAAACGCCAAACGACGAGTGGAATAGTGCGTAACTAAATTTGACTCGAGGAGTGTTTTTGAGAAAGCTATGCCGAAGACTTTTATTACTTCTCTCTTTTGGCTGCACAGTTTTTACAGAGGGTTGCTTCGGGGTAAATCATGAGTCGGTCTGTGTCTATCATCTTCCCGCAATCTTCACAAATGCCGTACTTCCCTATTCTTACTCGTGCCATGGCTTTTCTAGTCTGAATTATTTTTCTGGTTATTTCCTGTCGTATTGCCGAAGTTCTTGCGTGGCCAAACTGCTCCTGTGCCTCTGTGTCAGGGGAAGCATTATCGCTAATTCTTGAAGTATCTCTAAAAGGATCCTCCTCTTCTATATCTCTTTTTTTCTTTCTAAGACCGGAAAGTCTATCCTGCAAAAAACGGCCAATAGGGTTCAGTAAATTTGCAGGAAATCTAAGCTGGGTTTCGGATTTTTTATTCATAATTACTCACTTCTGGCAAGTTTATAGGTTAAAAGAAAAAATAAAAATGCCAGAACTGCCGATATTATTGCTTCAACCTTACCAGCAAAGGATATCACAAATGGAAAAAAAGTAGAAGATAGGCCTCTTAATAAAAAGAAAAGCGCAAGTGTGATTACCCCGGAAATTCCTACCCTACCCGATTTATACCAGTGGAAATTTTTATACTGCGAATCCAAAAAATAATAAAAAGTAATTAAAAGTAAGACCACAAAAAAGGCTAAAAAGGAAATTAGGCTGGTATTTTTAACAGAATCTGCCAAAAACACCAACGCGAGCCAGGGAGAAAGGGCTGCAAAAGTGGCCTCAAGTGTTTCATAGAATCTTAAATTAAACTTAATCAAACTTATTGCGAAACCTACGGAGATTCCTAAAATCCCCGCCCAAAACCACCATGAAGAAAAAAAGAGCCTGGAAAGAATAAACCCAACCGCCATCAAAGAAAGCATATAGAAAGCCGTCGTAAAAATTATGCCTGACGTGTAATCTTCTTTAAGTTTCCGCCAGAAAATAAAAAGAAAGACGAATATGCCAAGTAAATTAACGAGGATATTGGTCAACATTTGGGTAGCGTTAAGTATATCAGTATTTGACTTTGCGTGAAAATACGGTATATCATAAGCGCTTTTTAATCCTGACAGAGGTTGACGATAATTTTTTGAAATGTGTCGAACCAGCACCAGAAAAAAACATGATTCTAGTAAGAGATTGTTGTGCTGGTGAGACGCCAAGCGACGAATGAATTCAAATAATAATATTAGATTTACGCGGAGGAGCATTTTCAAAAAATTCGTCGGCAACCGAGGGCCGTTTTGGTCAATATAATTTGACTTTGCGTGAAAATACGGTATATCATATTTCTTACTGATGTTGGAGACCCCACATGTGGTTGTGGCCGCGGCCATAGCCTCTAAGATTCCCAATCCGCTAATTTCAATCCCTTTGGCCTTTGCCAGTCATTTTATCCTCGAGAAAGTTCCCCACTGGAATCCCCATCTTAATACCGAAAAGAAAAAATACGGCAAACCAACAGTTCAAAGTACTTATATAGTCGTTTTTGATACGTTAGCCTCGCTTGTTTTGGGAGGATTCATCGCCTATCAAGCCTTACCAGATACCACCCATGCTGCAGTTATCCTTGCCGCTTGTCTTGTCTCCGCCTCACCTGACTTAATCGAAGCTCCTTACTATTTTCTAAATATGAAGAATGAGTTTATAGAAAAAAGTTGGATTCCGTTTAAAAAATCCCTTCAAGCAGATACTTCTATCTTGCCCGGCCTCGCAACCCAAGTAGCCACTATTCTTGCGGCTTTTTGGTGGATCCTAAGTTGATTTACCATTTTCCAATTTCCAGTTAATTCCGAATTATTAAATTGATAAATTTTTAATTTGGTAACTGATTGGAAATTGGAGACTGGAAACTGGAAATTCTAATTTGCTCTTTCTATATATTCTTTAGTTCTTGTATCCACCCGGATTTTCTCTCCCACTTTAATAAATAGCGGAACTTTAACTTTTAGACCGTTTTCCAAAGTCGCCGGTTTATAAATATTCGTGGCCGAATTACCCTTAACTCCGGGATCGGTTTGTGCAACTTCTAAGACCACCTTAGGAGGCAATTCTATTGACAAAACCGTATCTGGAGAGGCTTGTCCCGAGCTTGCCGAGGGAGACCAAAAAAGAATGTCGACACTGTCGCCTTCTTTCAAAAAAACTTCTTGGCCATCCAAAACGCTGACGGGAATCTCAACTTGTTCATAAGTCTTAGGATCCATAAAAACTATACTTGAGGAGTCTTTGTAAAGATATTGAAGCTTTTTTTTGTAGGTATTAACTTCGTCAACCGCGGCATTAGACTGATATGAAATTTCCTCAAGCCCTCCGGTTTCCAAATTCCTAGCCGTAATTTTGACGTATGCACTTCCCCGCCCCAGCTTAATCAAGTTGTATTTTATAACCTGATACGGCTTGTCATAGTGCAAAAACGCCGTTCCATTCTTCAAATCCGTGGCATTAATCATAATGTGGGTATTTTATCACATTCGAAGAACGTGTCGGAATCACATTCGAAGAATGTGTATTCCCCCAAATTTTGCTATAATTGAAGCTGGTTCAATAAGCCGAGGTGGCGGAATGGCAGACGCGCAGGTCTCAAAAACCTGTGAGGGTAATACCTCATGTGGGTTCGACTCCCTCCTTCGGCACAGCAGGAGAGTGGTGGGTATATCGCATGCCGCAATCGGGCGTGCGGCAAACGAAGAATACGGTATATTCGGGCAAAACGAAATGCGTTTTTCATTTAACAAGTAGTTCGAGCCGACTTTTTGAGCAAAGAACTTTAGTTCTTTGCCATTCTCTTTTCCACGCGCGATTCTTGCCGCATTTGCGGCCTCATCTATGAATTCCCTCAGAGGTTCGAGCCAACTACTTCCTTCTCGCCTCACTTTCTCAATGTTGGATTTAAGTTGCAGTTTTTTCTGAAGCAGTTGGTCTTTCTTTAATTGATAATCTTCGGAATTGATACTCTCATCTAAATATAACTCAAGTAATCGGTTTAGTTTCTTTTCAACTGCTTGTAGAGAAATTGTGAGTGAAGAAAGTTCACTGGAAATATTTCCTTTGGCTTCAATCACATCTTTTTTAAGTAGATCACAAAATCCTTGGTGCCAAGAATGTGATAAACCAGATTTCCACACAATTTCTCTTAGTTGCAACTCACAATCTTTTTCTGAAATATATGGTTGAGAACAATCCTTAACTTTTTTAGTACAGCGATAGTAAACATAATTTGCAACTCTCTTGGTTTCTTTGTAATATTTCTTGTGGGTTTCTGCTGTGATAGCGCATCCACATTCTTTGCATTTCAGTAAACCTGTGAAATCAAATTTATGTTTTTTGGGTTGGGTGTTGTAAATGCTATTTAACCGCACCTGAACCCTGTCAAAGAGGTCTTTGGTAATTAGTGGTGGATGTTTAGCTTCGTACGAAATTCCTCCGTAGGCAAAAACTCCGTGATAGAAATTTCTTGTTAACATTTTACGAATTTGATTGTAATGGAGTGGCTTTCCATCTTTTAATTTAACACTACATCTAAAAAGGTAATCCCTGATTTCCTTCATGGTGTTAAATTTCCCTGAGGCAAAATCACGGAAAACTATTTTTACAAGTTTCGACTCATTGGGTTCTAAAACCAAAGTACGAGTGTTACGATCATTTTTGTAGCCGAAGGGAGCGTAACCAGGCCATTCTCCTCTTTTGGCTTTGAAATGCAATCCTCTTTTTACGTTTTCTGAAAGATTATCTACATAATATTTTGACTGGCCAAATGCGATATTTAGCATGAATTTACCCTGTGGTGTGTTTTGAAACCAGAAAGTAGGAAACTTAAGGTCTTGTAGTTGGCCAGTATCTAACAGGTAGATAATCTTTCCTCCATCAATTGAGTTACGAGCAAGACGATCAGGATGCCATGTAATTATTCCATCTGCAAATCCTTTTTTGACAAGTTTCAGCAGATTGTTAAAGATAGCTCTACCAGGTTCTTTAGCTGTTTTGGCTTCTGTAAAAGTTTCAATTATTTGAAGATTCTCCCGAGACGCAAATTCCTTTAATTCATCAATCTGCTGAGGAATAGAAAGGATTTGTTTGTCTTTCTCATCAGTTGATTTCCTGCAATATGCGAAGTAACGAAGATGTGGACTATTCCTCATATTTTAAGAATATCACTTCTTAAAATATAATTTTTGTAATATTTTCTTTTAACTATTTGTTTGATTTCGTTTTGCCGAATATACCGTATTCTTCGCTTGCCGCACGCCCGATTGCGGCATGCGATATACCCACCACTCTCCTGCTGTGCTCGACATATTGTATCATTCGAACTCACTTCCACGCAAAGTCGCAAGTTGT
>ERZ1292625.4311-Hain-H41-01um-R1-4311-length-10742-cov-4_pt1 | contig 10742 bp, 9 predicted proteins | sample MGYA00564400_ERZ1292625 | MGnify/ENA primary metagenome ERZ1292625 (study PRJEB36523, sample SAMEA6512639) | groundwater metagenome | collected 2019-01-08 | study: AquaDiva: Metagenomics assemblies of 32 groundwater samples
CTGCTTCTAAATCTCCTCTTGTCTCATATCCATTTCCAATTCTCATATATTTTCTCCGTCAAGAATTATTAAAAAAGTAACCAAAAATTGATTACATTATCGATAATATATTGTATGTTACATACTGTCAACCTTAATTAATCCAGAATCAACCGATATTTTACAAGGTAACCATATGAAAAGACGATACAAAAAGGGTGAGAAAATAAAAAATAAGCGAGGCCCAAAATTCAAGGAAAAATACCCTCAAAATCAGCACAATTCTTTGATACAACTTTTGCACCGGAGGCTTGAAAAATACAGGCTCAGCAGGGCATGGCTTGCAATAGAGTTAGGAATATCTCGGCAGGCATTTCACAAGTTTTGGAACTCACGATTCCCTGAAAAACAATTGCGCGCATTATTTAATTGGCTACGCCGATTTACCTAGGCCGCGGCGCATATAGCATTTGATTTTATTCGCTCGGCCTTTCTTTCGCTCGCAGAATCGGCGCGGCAGCAATTGGATTTTAAGTTTATTTGCGAGGCACAGCCGCATCTCAGCAATCGAGCGTGAGGCAAATTTTACGGGCACTTCGTTTCGATGCAAAAGCAATGACTGAATATGGGTATTCATCTTGTCATAATCCATAGCGTCGGTGTGGCTTGCACCAAGCAGGTGGGCCAATTCGTGCGTTTGGATTAATTCGTAGCGGTAAATCCGGTGCTTTATATCAGGCGATTCGAAGTAATGCGCTTGAGCTATGGCGTTTGCGAGGGGCACATTCATTTTTGGATCAGTGCCATTTCGAGCCGCTAGGGTAATATTTTTAGAAAGTTTAGAAAAAAGCTGACCGCGCTTTTGGTCAGTAACTCCTTTTTTGTGTTTAATTTGTGACCATTTAGAATGTCCGCTCATAACTTTGCTAGGATTTGCACTTGATCAGTCAGCCTACTAAAACTACCTCGCCCGTACGTCTTATCGATAATGCGGGCCAAAGGAAGAAGTCGTCCCTTAAGCATCGCGTTCACAAAAAGCTTAAACACGTCATCCTTGTCTTTAAACTGATCCTTGTTGGCTTTGAAAATTTCATCAATCATTTGATACAGATATTCGCGTTCGTTTGGATACGATTTAGAATCTCCAAGTATCGCGTTGCTCCTAAGCTCATCAATTCTGGCCTTACGAACTCCTCGGACGTAATCATTAGGTGATTCAGGGAGGATTCTCTCAAGAAGAACTATGTCCGATTGAACTTTCTCAAGATCTTTTTGGACCTCCTCGCTTGTATAGGCCATGTCTGTAAAGTGTTTCATTGCGAACCTGATTGCCAACTCCTCGGTTACCGCTTCGTTAAGCCCTGAAAAGTGAACGAGTCCACCGCTCTGAACTTGTATTCCAAGTCTACGATTCTGGATAGTCCCTTGTTCCGCCCCTTCAGTAAACCTTATTTGCATTGAGGCAAAGGAGTTAAAATGAATCATTTCATGGGAAACCGTTTTGGCCCTACTTCGCTTACTCCCTTGTCCTTCGGAACTGAAAACAGATATTGATTGGTGGTCTAAATTAAAAGAAGCAAGAGTCCCGTCTTTGGGAAGGATTTGATCTAGCAAATCTTTAGGCACTTTATCTTTGTCTATAAAGTGAACTTGATCAGGTCGGATATCTAAGGCCGTCGCGTCGTATTCTGCTAAAAATTCATGCATACGGCTTGATATATCCTTGATGCATTGCTCCAATTCAGGCGATTTACTCGCTTCTATTTGTTGGTCACCGACTTTTATAAGAAAACGCGTATCAAATATTTGTTTAAAGTGTTTCAATAATACCTCTTCATTTTCTGGGCCCGCACCCACAACTCTTTCTATGGTGGATTTTTTCTTTTCCATATCTTTTATTATAACTTGAGAGAAGGATTTTTGGGAGGAATAAGGTTGATGTGCTTATAGCCGAAAGGGGTAAGGACACGACCCTTGGAAGTCCGAGCCAGGAGACCCAATTGCATTAAGTATGGTTCGTAGACATCTTCAACCGTGGCTTCTTCTTCAGAAATAGCTGCTGCGATTGTTTTTAAGCCCACCGGCCCGCCACTGAACTTTTCGGCGATAGTTAGGAGTATCTTTCGGTCTGTATCTTCAAGGCCCTTGTCGTCGACCTCAAGCATCTTGAGGCATTGCTGAGCGAGGACAGGCGTAACTATGGCTGTGTCATTCATTTGGGCATAATCACGAACTCGTTTTAGGAGGCGATTGGCCACGCGAGGGGTAAATCGTGAAGCTACCGCGATTGCTCGAATGGCTTCTGGTTCGGCTTGTACTCCAAGCATGCTGGCTGAACGTGCGATTATTTTTGAGATTTCAGCTTCGTTATAAAAATCTAATCTGAAACTAACACCAAAACGAGAACGAAATGGAGCTGAAAGAAGAGAAATCTTTGTAGTGGCCGCAATTAGAGTAAACCTGGGCAGGCCAATTTGTAGAGTCTTAGCACTGTTGCCCTTGCCGATAACAATATCAAGGTTGAAGTTCTCCATGGCCGGATAAATAACTTCCTCGACACTTTTATTTAGACGATGAACTTCGTCTATAAACAAAACATCGCCATCTTGCAGGCCAGTGAGAATTGAGCCTACGTCGCCAGCTTTTTCCAGAGCTGTGCCCGAAGTTATTTTAATCGAAGTGCCAAGCTCTCTGGCGATTAAATAGGAGAGTGTAGTTTTACCTAATCCAGACGGACCATGTAAAAGTAAATGTTCAATTGGTTCATTTCGTTTTTTGGCCGCGCCAATGATGACCTTTAAGTTGGCTTTTATTTTTTCCTGACCAATATACTCATCAAAGGTCTTAGGTCTAAGGGCTTGATCGAGAAGTTGGTCATCGACTATGGCTGTTGGCGTAACTGGCGAGGACTTGACATTCATGGTTATTTAGATTAGAATATAGTCTCATAAGAACCTCTTTAATCTGTAGGCAATTGGACCGCTTTTTCAACATCGAGGTCCAATCGGGGTACTATCTTGAAGGGTGGGTTGGCTCCGGCTGAGCCATTCCTCTGACCTATCCTGTCCTATTTCCTTATGGAATTAGGCATTTGCCTACAGATTAAAAAGGTTCTTTTATTTTGGCTGGCTGGGCGCACGCTCTAGCCTTCGGCTATCGAGCGACTCTTGACCAACTGCTTCGTTAAATTTTCCGCTTACTCCTCGCTGTACCACCAGTACAGCTCGTCGCAATGCTCAGCTTCGCCTCGTATCTGGTCAAGCCAGCTTCGCCAACTGTAATCATCTAAAAAACCAACAACTATTACGTATCGGAGAAGTACTTTTAAACCCAGTAGCGGAAGGGGACCCTCTGGGGGAACCGACGGGACTGGTTCCCTGGGTCTGGGTTTAAAAGTACTTCTCCGATACGGGCTACCCTAATATTCTCTCAATTTCATCAATTGTTGTTGTTCCTTCTAATAATTTCAAATAAGCATCCTGTTGCATCGTAATCATTCCTTCTTTTACAGCCAGTTCTTGAATAGAAGATATTGCGGGGGATGTCATGATTAATTTTTCCATATCAGGACTTATTTTAAACACTTCAAATATTCCCACTCGGCCTATGTAGCCGGTGCTGTTACACTCATCGCATTTTCCAGAGCCATAAATTTTAACTGAATCTAGAGCCGGCAGTTTCAATAATTCAGCAACTGGTCCAAGCACGGATTTTATTTTTTCTAATTCTTCGGAGGTTGCAGATTTTTCTACTTTACACTTTGGACAAAGTTTTCTGACTAAGCGTTGAGCCATAGCTAGACGAATTGCTGGGGCAATGATCTGTGCGGTAATTTTGAGGTCTATTAAGCGGGGGATGGTTCCAGCAGCGTCATTGGTGTGGATGGTGGAAAGTACAAGGTGCCCGGTAAGTGCGGCGTGGAGAGCAATCTCGGCTGTTTCGCCGTCTCTAATTTCTCCGACCAAGATGATGTCTGGGTCCTGGCGAACAATGGCGCGTAAACCGTTAGCAAATGTGTAGCCCTTGCTGGCTTCAACCTGAGTCTGTGATACGCCAGAAATATGGTATTCAATCGGGTCTTCGATAGTGATGATTTTACTGCCAGTCGAATTCAAATAATTAATAAAGGCGTAGAGAGTCGTTGTTTTGCCAGAACCAGTCGGGCCAGTCGTGAGGATGGCACCGGTCGGCTTGGCTAGTTGGGCTTTAATGGTTTCAAGCAAGTCGGGACGCATACCGAGTTCTTCTAGTTTGCCCTGTATAGAACGTGGGTCTAGAAGACGCATTACAATAGTTTCACCGTATTCGCTCGGTAAAATTGAAACGCGGACTTCAATATCGACTCCACCTTCTCTAATAGTGAAACGTCCATCTTGTGGTGCACGCTTAATGTTTAATTTCAGACGAGATAAAACCTTTATGCGATTAACAACTTTGTCGTAGGAGTCTTTATTAATATCTGTAACGTCTTCAAGCATGCCGTCGAGGCGATACCTGAGGCGAGCCTCGCTTTCGGTTGGCTCAAAATGAATATCGGAGGCTTTTATCTTTAAGGCTCCGGCTAGAAGTATTTCTAAAAGTTTAGTGACAGAAACACTGGCTACTTTAGATTGGAGGTCTTTAATAGAATTAATTTGTCCTTGAAGAGCAGTAAGTTCTTCTTCTTTGATATCTATAGAACCCACTTCAAAGGTATCTACATGTTTTAAGCTCCCATACCGTTCCCAAGCATGAGCGAGCCCCAAAGGTGTGGTTACAATCATAACGATAGAGAAACCTCGATTTTTAAGAGTCTTTATTTCTTCTGATTCTTCGGCTTTGGCAGGATCTGTTGTCGCAACGGTAAGAGCAGTGCCACTTTTGAGGATTATGGCAAAATTACCAGCCCGTGAAGCCTCTTCAGAGACAAGAGATAGGGCACCAGTGTCTATTGGTGCATGGAGTAGGTCAGAAAATGCCAAGCCGAGACTTTGGGCTGTCGCTTGGAAGGTGTCAGAACTTTCGTGAGCATGAATTTGGCCCAGTTTTTTCTCTAAGGCTTCTTCTGTTTTTGATTGGGATTGGTCCGATGAAGACATGTTCTTATATCTATATTGTATCACTTGATGACCCAATCTATCTAACAGCAGGTGTTTGTAAATGGTTTTTTGTGGATAAGAGTTTTAAACATACTTCTAATGTTGACTTGGGGATAGGCTTCTGGTATTATGATTGGGTAAGTTCGCTCGATAGTAAACAAGGTCCGCATGAGCGGGCCCATTTCTTTAAATATTAAACAACTAACTATTAATCACCATGTTTGACATGAAGCAATTCGCATCTGCCATGAAGCAGATTGCCGAGGAAAAGGGTATTTCAGAAGAAAGTGTGTTTGAAACAATTGAAGTTGCCATTGCTGCTGCTTATAAGCGTGACTTCGGCAAGAAAGGCCAAATCATTAAGGCCAGAATGAACCCAGAGACTGGGATTTTAGAAATGAGCCAAGTTCACTATGTGGTTGAAGGTGTCGACGAAGAGGGTAATATTACTGGACCCTTGCCAACTAAGGTTGTCGAAGAGAAGCCTGATTTTCAAGACCTTGAAGGTACTCGACGTCGTCGACCAGGCGAAGAACCAGTCCAAGAAACGGGTGAAGTTAAAATAAAATTTAATCCAGAAAAGCACATCACCATTGAAGATGCTAAGAAATCAAACAAGTCCGCGAAAGTGGGAGATGAAATAGTTACCGAACTGGAACAGAAAACAGAATTTGGTCGCATTGCTGCCCAAACTGCAAAGCAGGTTATTATTCAGCGTTTACGAGAAGCAGAACGCGGTGCAATCTTCTCTGAATTTAAAGGCCGCGAAGGTGAAATAGTGAGTGGTGTCGTTCAGCGACGTGAAGGCGCTTTAGTTTTTGTCGACCTCGGTAAAACTAACGGCCTCGTCCCTCCAGCCGAACAAATGTTCACTGATAATTATAGACTAGGCCAGCGCTATCGGTTCATTATTGTTAAAGTGGAGGAAACTTCTCGTGGCCCAGTCGTTTTGCTCTCTCGAGCTCAACCCAAGCTTGTGGAAGGTTTATTCCGAGTTGAAGTTCCAGAAATCGATAGCGGTAGTGTTCAGGTTAAGGCGGTTGCTCGTGAGGCTGGTTCCCGAACCAAGATTGCTGTTTCTTCAAACGAAGAAAGTATTGATCCAATCGGTTCTCTCGTTGGGCAGAAAGGTGTCCGTGTCCAGACTGTTATCAATGAATTGTCCGGTGAGAAAATTGATATCATTATGTGGAGCGAAAAACCAACTGAATTTATTGCCAACTCGTTTTCTCCGGCCAAGGTCTTGCAAGTAAAAATCCTAGACGAAGAAAGAAAGCATGCCTTGGTTGAAGTCTCTGATGATCAGTTCTCACTAGCTATAGGCAAGAAAGGGCAGAATGTTCGTCTTGCTGCCAAATTAAGTGGTTGGAAGATTGACGTGCGCTCACCAAAAGAAGTCCTTAGTTTTGACGAAACTTCTGAAGACGGAACTCCCATTGTCCCAGAAGCCGAAGCTGCTCCTACTGAAAAATCAGAATAGCCATGACATCAACACAAAAGAAACTCGAAGGAGATAACTTAGAGATGACTGTTGAACTAGGTCGTGAAGATTTGGTTGAATACATTCGTTCAGCCGAAGACGCTCTGGGTCAAGACTTGGTTGTTGATGGCTTTCGGCCCGGCAAAGCTCCTCGCGAGACTATTCGTAAGCAGGTCGGAGAAGCCAAGATACTAGAAACCGCTCTTCAAGCGGCTGTTCAACGCAGTCTGGGTCAGGTTATTACAGAAAATAAACTTGATGTAATTGAGGCTTCAGAGATTTCGGTCAAAGAAAATTCTGCCGAGAAACTTATTTATACAGTTAAGCTCCAACTTTTTCCTGAGGTTAAACTCCCAATTTTAGCCAGTATAAAAATTAAACGCCGTGAAGTTGAAATTTCAGAAGACGAAGTTAACAAAGCTCTCGAAACCGTTAAGGCTTCTCGGGCCATTCTAGTTGATAAACCAGAGCCAGCCGAAAAAGGCGATAGCCTTGAGGTTGATTTTGAAGTCAAAGACGGTGGTGTATTAATCGAAGGTGGGGAAAGCAAAAATCACCCAGTGGTTATTGGCAAGGATAACTTCATACCAGGTTTTGAAGACCAACTGGTGGGTATGATTAAGGACCAGCACAAAGATTTTTCTTTAGTGGCGCCCGCCGATTTTGCCAATAAGGCTATTGCTGGCAAGAAGTTAGACTTCTCTGTCACAGTAAAAGATGTAAAAAGGGTAACTCTTCCCGAGCTTAGCGATGAGTTTGCTAAATCATTAGGCAAATTTGAAAATCTAGACCAGTTGATGCTAAACGTTAGAGATGGTTTGACTGAAGAAAAGAAAGACAAAGAAAACCAGCGTGTTCGTTTGGAAATAATGAATGCTATTATCGATCAGGCCAAGTGTAAAGTTTCACCTGATATGATTGAAGATCAACTGACCACAATGATTCAGAATTTCGATCAGGATTTACACCGTCATGATATGGAGCTGGGCCTTTACCTATCTAAGATAAATAAGACTCAAGAAGATATTAAAAAAGAGTGGCGTCCTGAGGCTGAACGTCAGGTTAAGATGGCCCTAGTTTTGCACACTCTCGCTAAAGAAAATAAAATTGAAGTAACTCCCGAAGAAACGGATGAAGCTCTTGAAGAACTTGTCCAAGCCACAATGCTTAGAGATGGGGGGGCTAGTCCAAATATAGACATGAATCGTATGCGTTCTGCTATCCAGTCAAGACTTCTTAATGAAAAGACATTTTCGTTTCTCGAGAAAGCTTGTGTCGCAATCTAGCAGGTATTTACTAAAAAGCTAAAGACCCTCCGCCAATGGCGGAGGGTCTTTAGTATCTACCGAGAAGCCGTAGTGCTTGTCGCCGAACCTACTTTAATAGTAAAATAGATATGGTCCACGCGTTTCCTAGACAGAAGGCAGGACATAAAAGCAACTCGACTACGTACTTCCTAGTATTTTAATTATACACTAATATCTAGCATATGTCAATATGTGGCAATCTTTAAGAATTTCTCAACTGATTCTCCGTCTTTCTCTGGCAGTAGTATTCCTTTGGTTTGGTATCGATAAATTCTTCCACCCAGGCTATTGGTTGAGTGTTTGGGTGCCTCAGTCGATTGTCGATATAGCTGCCGTATTTCACATTTCAGCTAACGCTGTCGTTTTTAGCATTGGAGTGATGGAGCTTCTGGTTGGTATCAGTCTAGCCACCAATATGTTTGTCGGCCTGTTTGCTCTTATCGGTGCTTTATTTTTAATAACCATTCCGTTTTTCTATGGATTAAGTGAGGCCATTATTAGAGACTTTGGTTTGATTGGGGGATTGTTGGCTCTAGTCTTTTGGCCGAGTCGTACATTTCGCAACTACTAAAACTGGATAAACTTTAATTTTTGTGGTATAACATTATGGCCCTGAAGGGGCCTATTTTATGAAAGAAATATATTTAGACAATGCAGCCGCCACTCCGATTGAGACTCGGGTGCTAAGCGCGATGGCTAAGGCTAGTGGTTTTTATGGCAACCCGTCATCTTTTAATGATTCTGGTAGAAGTGCCAGAAAGGAAATTGAAAAATCGAGAGGTATAATTGCTAAGTTTTTAGATGCTCGCCCAGATGAAATCGTTTTTACGAGCTCTGGTTCCGAGGCAAATAATATTGCCATTATGACAACTCTCTCAGGTCTTAAATCTGGAAATGTTGTTACTACACCGATTGAGCATCAGTCTGTTAGTAATGCCTTAAAGCGGTCAGGCTTAAATATTAAATATGTCTCAGTTGATCGGTATGGATTTGTGGATTTAAAATCTTTTGAACAACAACTAGGTCGTCAATGCAAAATGGTGTCAGTTATGTATGCAAATAATGAAATCGGTACCATTGAACCCATAAAGAAAATTTCTCAAACCATTTCTAGATTTAATCAGAAGAACGGGACTAATATTTTATTTCATGTTGATGCCTGCCAAGCCGCTCTATTTCTAGACATGAGTGTTCAAAGATTGAAAGTGGATTTTCTTACTTTTGACGGGTGTAAGTTGTATGGACCACATGGTATTGGAGTGCTTTATGTAAAGCGAGGAACACATACCCAAGCATTAGCTGGTTGGGTAGGGCAAGAAAAAGGGTTGAAAGCCGGCACGGAGAATACCCAGTCCATAATTGGTTTGGCAAAAGCTGTAGCGTTGATATCCACCAAGGACTCGACCAAGATTGGTACGGTACGAGATTATGCTTTTGAACAGTTAAAAAATATTCCTGAACTAATTTTCAATGGTCCGGCTGGTTCGGGGCGACTACCTAATAATATAAACATTTGCCTTCCAAAATTAACGAGTGAAGTCCTTTTGTTGGAGTTAGATAAATACGGCATCAGAGCCGGTAGTGGTTCGGCATGTACTTCACACTCTGTGGAACCATCTGATGTTTTAAAGGCGATTGGCGTGCCCCCGAAATATATAAATGGCGCCCTGCGCTTTTCTTTGGGCCGAGACACCACCAAAAAGGATATAGATTATCTCGTTAGGGTTTTGAGTAAAATTATTCCAGAATTAAAGAAGCGCTACGCTCGTTTTAAGTAGAAAAGAAACTCTCGATTCTTGCCTTTCTCTCCTTGAATAGGGGATTCTGTTTCACCTAACAACTCTAGACCAAGTTGCTTTATTTTAGTTTTAACTTCATGGAGGACTTCAGGGATAGATTCATCTGGGAGCTTGCCCTTGACCAGTCGGTGTTGGGTAGCTTCGTAATGGGGTTTAACTAGAGTTACGATGTGTCCTTCAGGTTTTAAATTAATTAGGGCATTGGGCACGACTTTTTCTAATTTGGTCCAACTGGTATCGATGGTTATAAAATCAACCTTCTCTGGTAGCTCAACATGCATGGCGTTCTTTTTTTCCATCACTACGACACGTGGATCATTTCGCAGTTTCCAATCCAAGACACCGTAACCAGTTTCAACGGCATAGACTTTTTGAGCCCCAGATTGGAGCAAGCAGTCGACGAAGCCACCTGTGCTTGAACCAAAATCAGCGCAGGCAAGGCCTGTGACATTTATATTAAATTCTTTGAGGGCATGCTCTAATTTTTCTCCTGCTCGAGAGGCGTATGGCACGTTATTGGGGTCAACGATTAGATTCCAAGTTCAGCCTTCTTTCTTTTTGTGAATTTATTAGCAGTGAAATAGTCATCTTCGTAGTAATCAGCTTTATGATATAAATCATCTTCAACAAACCTGTTTTTATTAGAAAATACCAAAGAGACAACATTTTCTGCTACTTCATGTGGCATGAGCCAAAAAATTTCATTCGCATTTGTTTTCTGGAAAACAAAAGGTCGAGTTATGAGCTCATGGGGACAAATAACAGAACTTATATTTAGAATAAAAAAGGATATGCTGGTATTGTTTTTAAGTTCTTCCTTCATTCTTAATCTCACCCTCTCCATAACGGTCCACCAAGATTTATGAACTGCTGGCCTAAACTTGTCAGCAATTCCTCCAAACACCAATGATGTTACTGGTAAACCAATCTCTTTAAGTGATTCCACCATTGAAAAGAATGCTTCGTAAGAAAGCTTCATGACCCGGTCGTCTATACCATCACCATCTTCGTCGTGAGATACATGAATATTCCCGGCATCATCTAATTCAAATGGATATACTCCGACCGAGTGAATGTAAATAATCTTTTCGTAAAAATC
>ERZ1292625.3731-Hain-H41-01um-R1-3731-length-11998-cov-4_pt2 | contig 10741 bp, 20 predicted proteins | sample MGYA00564400_ERZ1292625 | MGnify/ENA primary metagenome ERZ1292625 (study PRJEB36523, sample SAMEA6512639) | groundwater metagenome | collected 2019-01-08 | study: AquaDiva: Metagenomics assemblies of 32 groundwater samples
CCCCGGCGCCGTAACGCTGGCGCTCCCTCCAGGCGGCCACGCGACAGCGTACGGCGCAGTACACGTCGACCGCAGGCCGCGCGCGACACCATGCGCACACGCGAGGGAGCGCAGCAGGCGACAGCTCCACGATCAAGGCTCCACCCCGAACGCGGCGCGGATCTCGCGGTGCGCCTGCGCCCACTCCGCCTCAGTCCCGTTGCGGCTCCGCCTGGCGCGCTGGGGGACGGATCGCTCGCGGATGTGCGCGCGGAGCTCCTCCCGCACGTTCCCCAGGTGGCGCACCGCGACGGTTACCACCTGGTCGCTCCCGAGATCTCCCCCGAGCACGCGAACCACGCCGATCGCGTACTCCAGGCGATCCATCATGCGGCGGAGCTCCCGCAGCGATCGGCGGCTCCACTCGGTCGCGCGCCGAGCTGGCGCATCCCCGATCGGGAGGGCGCGAACGTCGGCAATCGTCACGGGTGCCCCCCCCCCCAAGCGGCAGGAGGAGCTGGTCGTCGTCCAGCTCGAGCACGGCTACTCCCCGCCGGGCTTTCGGCCCAGCTCGGACAGCGTGTGAGGTTGGATCTCGCGCCGAATGCACCGCTCAGCGGCCTCCCGCCGATCGTCCTCGGTCGTCCTCATCCGCGGGGGAGGAGCCGGCACAGGACGAGCGCGCGAGCGCGAATGCTCCACCATCCACCGGGCGGCCAGATCCTCGAGCACGGCTACATGCGCGGTAACGGTCGCGGGTTTCCCGTCCAGCTCGAACGTCTCCACCACGCAGCCCACCAAGCGCGCGACGCGGGGGCCCAGCCGATCGAGATCAACCACGACGTCTCCGGGTTGGAGTCTCATCGCCCCGTCTCCTGGTCGATCTCGTACCGCTCGCTTGGTGACAGGGCCCTTTTTGCCAGGACCATGCCGCCTTTAGGGCCCCTCACCCAAGCCTCGAGCCTGGAGAGCTTGGGGGTACGCTTGGCAGCTTCCACCGCGCGGCGCTTGGTGCCGAATGGGCCCCATGACACCACGAGATCCGCGCCGTTCGTGCCAGGAACGCACCAGCGGAGCACGAAGCCGGAGCCGGTCAAGAGGCCCACCCAAGGATCGCCGCCGTAACGGCCGACCCCACGAGAACACCCAGGACGCAACCGATCTTGAACGCCGCACGGATCTGCCGATCTACGCGGTCGCGTAGTCGAACCATGGACGCGAGCCGATCTTCTGCCTCGCGGCGCTCGAGCTCCCTTTCATGGGCGGCGCTCATCCGCGCACCGGAGCGGGCTCCCGCCGTTGCCCCCACCCGGTTGCCTCCGTAGTGCCAAGATCCGAGTGGGGGCGGGGGGTCCGGCGTGCCTGGGGGCCTTCGCTCGGTGACAAGAGCCTACTCTTTGGGAAGGTCAGCGGCAAGGGGAGCGCCTTCGCTCCGCCCCTGGCATCCGGACCCCCCAAGACTTGAGTCAAGAGCCGAGCGTCCATCGCCTCGCTGAGGCCCTGCGCCCAGCCAGAGCGGCGGCCACGCTCGAGCGCGAGGAGGCGCCATGCGCGCGAGCTGGCATCGTGGGCAGCGCGCTCGAGGCACGCATGCTCATCCAGGCGGCGCGCCACGATGGGGAAGCACGGGAGCCCAGCCCGGAAGGCGCGGCGCGCGGAGTCGAGCGCGACGGTAGCCGCTGCCTCATACTGGCGCACCGCGACCAGCTCCGCGCGGATGCGGACGGGGAGCGGGCTCATTCGCCCACCGCGCGCCAAACCCGAACCCGACCGCCCAGGTAGCTGTAGACTTGGAACGGTCCCCCGCCCCCGTAAACGTCCGGTTCGGAAACCGCCTCAGCAGGCACCCCAGCCCACGGATCGGGGCCGTGCTCGGCGAAGATCGACAGCCTCCCGTCGCAGTCGAAAGTGAAGTGAACGCCGTTACTCTCCCCGACCGCACGCACCTGAGCGGCGAGCTCGAGGAGCCGATCGCGGTCGATCGTCGCGTAGAGCTCCTGCTCCTCCTGCGCCCACTCGGCCGGAGTGGCGATCGGCTCGTTGTGCTCCGCCTCGAGCTGGGCGAGCTCGGGATCAGCATCCACGATGCTCCCCTCAGTCGCCGCCAGTCGGAAAAAATGCCCGTTCGCGCAACGGCCGCCCAGGTGGTTGCGGCGAATGATGCCGCACACGCACACGTCGCCCAGCGCGCGCGGCGCCTTGGGGCCGCTGGTCTCCCCGGTGGCCCAGGTGGAGTGACACCGACAGCCCCCGCAGGCGCCAGCCTCGGGGGAGGAGCATCCGCAGTCGAGGCAGGGGAGCGGATCGCCGGGGGGTTGACCGTCCCCTTTCGGGTCTGCTACAGTCTTGACTTGTCGAGGGACAACCTGACGATAATGTACCTTATCGGACGTCGTTTCGTTGGAGGACGTTGACGAGATCCCCGGGGGGGGCCGCTTATTCATGGTAAACCCGCTGGTGAACCGTACCCGCGGGAGGATTGTGACGGGGGCTGGGCGACATGCCCTGGAGCCTGATCTCGGGGATGCCTCCCTCCGACTTCGACTCCACCCCCGCCACGCCAGCGGGTACTGGTGGACATTCTATTGCACGAGACCGCGAAAGATTCAACCGCTCGCGCGGATCTTCTTTCGCCCGCGTAGCGCGGACTTCCGTAGCCGTTGGGCAACGCCGATAATCCGCGCGCGAACCTCTTGCAGCTCGCTGATCTCCCGGGCCGGAAGGTCGATCCGGCTCAGGAACGTGTCGAGCTCTTGCGCGACGAGCTGGTCGACGCGCTCGAGCCGATGGGCCATCATCCGACGGCGATACGCGACCAGGCGCTCCACGGGCCGCTACTGCCGGTGGGCCTCCACCTGGTAGAAGACGGCGCATGCGCCGCTGTACTTCCGATCGGCCTCCACCCACCGCTGTCTCGCCCACAGCTCCCGTCCCCGAAGCAGGCCCGGCGCCAGCAGGGCCAACGTGAGGGTATCCGTAGCGCCGCGGGTGAACGCCACCCCCTCCACCGTAAAAACTCCCGTGTAAGGCTGTTCGTCCACCGTTGCGGGCGGTCGGGCCGACAAGACACCGCCCGCGTAGGCGACCGTCCAGATCTCCACCGGCAGCACGTCCCCCGCCTGCTCCTTTCGGTCGGCGCAGTTCGACAGGACTACGGTACGGCCCACCTTCCAGGCACCGGCGAGATCTTCCGGCCCGATCGCATGTGCCGTAGCGGCGAACAAAAACACCAGCATGGTTCCTCTCCCGTCGCGAGGGTTGAATCGCGACCGAGAGAGCATACGCGCATCTGCTGAGCATGTTCACCTCCCCAGGTAAACCCCAAACGGGGGCCAGCTCCCCTCTCCGGTTCGCTGGCCCCACCTGGGGTAGATGTGCCGCTACAGCGGCAGATACGTCGCGCCGCTCGAGGAGCGACGGCTACTTGCTGGGCGCGGGTTTGACGGTGCGCCCCTTCGCGCCAGGCATGGCGGCGCGCAGCTCGGCGAGCTCCGCGCGCACCTCGGCGAGTTCGCGCGCGAGCCGGGCCAGCTCCGCGTCGATCTCGTGGTGAAGCAGCGGCGCTACGGCCACGCGTGAACGTAGAACTTCACCGCCGCGCCCGCGGTAAAGAGGCAATTCGTCGAGGTATGGACGCCGTAAGCGATGTCCATGGCGTTGCCGTCCCCTTCCGACGGGACGGCGAGCACGCGCGACGGCGTGACACCCAGGCCGTGCGCGACGTTCTGGGACGCGCCGGTGCCGGTCTGCTCCGTGGAGACGAAGTGGTTGGAGCGGATCGCCCGACGGCGAAAACCAGGAAGGGAACCGACTGCGCCCATGGGGGCCTCCTAAAAAGCGTTGGGGTGAGCTACGGAAGTGCGATCACGTAGAACTTGATACCGGTCGTCACCGTCACCAGGACGTTGGTGGAGTCGTGCACCCCCACGGCAAAGTCGCTGCCAGCGGCAAGCCCGGCCGGGAGCTCGGAGAACGAAAAGAGCACCTTGCTCGGGATGACGCCCAGCCCGTGCGCCACGTTTTGCGAGCTCCCCGTCCCGGTTTGCTCAGTGGAGACGAAGCCGGAGACCTTCGCGGCCGCGCCGTCTTTGACCAGGCACGCGTCGATCGTGACGCCAGCGGCGGCCGTCTTCTCGGCGATGGTGTCGCTGGTGAGCGTGGTAGCGATCACGTTGGCCACCGGTGCCCCGGTGGAGCCCACCGCGTTGTCCTTGACCAGCGCCCCGTCGATCGTCACACCAGCGGCCGCCGTCTTCTCAGCGATGGTGTCGCTGGTGAGCGTGGTGGCGATCACGTTCGTCACCGGAGCGCCGCTCGAGCCCACCGCGTTGTCCTTGACCAGCGCCCCGTCGATCGTGACGCCAGCGGCGGCCGTCTTCTCAGCGATGGTGTCGGTAACGAGACTCACGAGCGACAGCGCGCGACGACGGAAACCGGGGGGGCCTTGGAGGGTTGCGCCCATGGTGAAAACCTCGAACGAAGGGAAAGGGTTACGAAGCCGCGGGGGGCGGAGGGGCCCGCCGCGAGAGGAGCGCCTGAGCGAGCGCGGGGACCGCATGGCGGAGCGCGACCGCGACCGCAGCCGCGATCAACGGCGCGACCATCGGATCGGCGCCGAGCTGGACGGCGCAGGCCGTACACGCGGCGAGCGCGCCATCCAGGACCGAATCAGGGGCGGCTCCGTTCATGCGCGCGGCCGCCCATAGGTCAAAAAGTCACGCCGATAGAGCGCCGTTGCAAAGAGCTTGACGCGCGCGTCCTCGGAAAAGCCGGGGAGGAGCGGGTCGTATCCTTGGATCTCGTCGTCGCCCCCGCTGGCGCCCATGACGTGTGAGTGGCCCCCGCGATCCTCGCGCGGCTCGCTCACGACCAGCATGCCGTGACGCCCCTTGTAAACCGCGACGTCCCCTACGCGCTGGTAGCCGATGGCCACCGGATCGCAGCGGTTCGCGATGTCGATCACGCCCTGGTCGACCGGCCAGGTGGAGGGCCGGACGCCCAGCCGCTCGAGCGCCATTTGCAACCATCCACCGCAGTCCACGCCAGCGGAGCCGTCCGCCCACGGGGTAGCGGAGCTCCCGCCTCCCCACCGGTAGCCCCACCCGAGCGCACCCTCAAGGAGCTCCCAAGCACGATTGTCGACGTCGACGGTCGCCCCGTCCTCCGCGAAGATGTCGGCCATGCTTTCGCTCCGGGAATCCTCAGCGCCGGACGACAAGATCAGCGGGCTGCTGCTCCGCTTTTTCCGGCGCAGGAATGGCAGCGTGAGGACCAGCACGGCCCCACCCAGGAATAGACCAATCATCGACGCCCCCGAGCACGCGCAAAGAGGGCCGCGCCGAGCACGACCACGGTCGTGATCCCCAGCCCGATGCCGATCTTCTTTTTGTTCCGCGAGGCCCAGGTGGAGGTATCGCGGATGGTTTGCGCGGCATCGGCGACGATCGCGCCGGCATCGGCCGCGGACTGCGCCGCAGCGCCACCAACAATCGCGCCATCGGTCGCAGCTACAACCTGCTCATAGGTCGAAGCGGCCCCCCCTGCGTAGGTCTGAAGCAACGCCACGAAGGCGTCGAAGTTCTCGGGGAGCGGGAGGCTTTCGTCCCCCTGGTCGACGTAGCCGTCGGCAACCACGTCGGCGAAGTGCCGCGCGAGCGCCTGCCAGAAAGAGAGGGCGCGTCCAGCCTCCTCCTCCTCCTCGTTCGCCCACGACGCGAACGGGCTGACGAGCCACGTAAGCACGTCGCTCGCGGTCGCCCCGCCGATCGTGTCGGCGTAGTCGTCGACGATCCGGTCAGCCCAGGCGCGGATCGCATCATCCCACCCGGCATCGGCTCCCGAGAAACGCGCCACCTCGGTGTGCGCCTGCGCCAGAGCGGCCGAAAGGTCGCGGAGCCAGGCGGTGCGGCCGATGTCTCCCGCAAGGATTCCCACGGGCTAGCTCGTCGCCGCGTAAACGATGCCGCCCACGACCAGGAGCGCCGCCGCTCCCCCGGCCACATAGAGGAGCGTGTTGTCCTCGGCGACGGGCGCGGGCGAGCTCGCCGGAGTCGAGAGCATGGCCCCCGCCGCTGCCGCCGCCTGCGCCTCGAGGAGCTGGAGCTCCCGCTCCGTGGAGCTCGGCGCGTCGACGCCGAATACTCCCAGGATGCCGGAGCCCACCGACGATACGGAGTCGTGCACCGTCCCGTAGATCTCGCTCACCAGCGCGAGGGAGTCTCTGGTCGTGTCCTGCCTCTCGGCGACGTTCGCGGGTTGCTGCCGGGCCTTGGTTTTCTCCACGCTCGCGGCCGCATTGACCGCAAAAATGTTTCCCGGGCTCGAGTCAACGAGCGCCTGGCCGATGTAATCCCACATATCGAGATTCGATTCGTTGGCCTTGTTCTTTGCCTTGCCCACAGGAACCGCCTACACGAACGGGGGAGGGTTGACCGCGATCCGCACGGTCGCGTTGCCGATGCCGGCGCGGATGGACAGCACGCGACAGCGCGCAGGAACGTCGACCGGCCAGGTGAGATCCGGGCCGGTCGTTGCCTTGAAAAGCACCTCGGCATCCCCGGAGTGGGTTTTCCATCCGTAGGAGACGGTCGCGCTGGTGTACAGCGTGAGCCGATCGCCGGGTTCGACCGCTACGTTTGCCGTATCGCCCGCCACCACGACGATCGCCTCATAGCCGCGCATCGGGCTACTCCCCGTCGGGCGCGTCGTCGTCGTTGTCGATCACGTCGGCAGCGGCCGCGGAGCTGTAGCAGTTCACGAAGACTTCGACGGTATCGCCGTTGTCCATGTAGACCGCGAGGTCGAAGTTCTGCGTGATGTCGCCGATGGGCATGCCCGCATCCTTGTCGAGCGTATCGATCACGCCGCTCGCCTTGCCGACCAGCGCCGACGCCACGCTCAGCTTGGTGCCGGTGTAGAGCGGGCGACCGTCGATCGACAGGTCGGAGAGGTAGGTCGCCGTGCCGCCGTCATTCACCAGGCAGAGCCGGGCGGACAGGAGGTTGACGCCCGCGACGGCGGTGCCCTTGGTCGCCGTGTTCGAGCTGAGGTACACCAGGGCGGCCGCGCCGGTCCCGTTGCTGATCTGGCCAAGCCCGATCGAGCACCAGCGGCGCCCCTCGCGGCGGTGCTGCATGTGCCGCTGCTTCCGTTCGCCGGTGAGCGAGCCGCGCCCGATCGTGATCGACCGGGGGAGGTTCCCGCCGCGACCAGGGGAGATGCTGGTCCCCTCGATTGCGGCCGCGCCAGCAGCGCCGCCACGAAGAGCCGGGGGAAGGCCAGAGCGAAGAGTCGTACGATCCATGGTGGTTGTCTCCGAAGGTGCCGGAGGGCCGGCGATTGAACGAGGGTGGGGTTTGGGAATTGGTGGCGTTTACGCGCTCATGAGCTCGCGGACAGCACGCGCCGCGTCGGCGCCCATACGGCCGACTGAGTAGGCAACCATGCCCTTGCCGACCTCGAGCGCATCGGCCTGCTCCCAGTAGGCGCCAGCGGCGACGGCGCCGAGACCGACCGGGAGACCGACCGGGATCGACATCACCTGCGTCTCGGTGCCCTTCGCGGCATCATCCAAGGTGAGCACCTGGACGCCGGCGCTGTTGAGGTACGTCACGACGTTCTTGTCGTCTTTCTGGATGTAAATCCAGGCGTACGTCTTCTCTTCGCCGATCGGAATGACCAGCCCAGCACCGTCGACCGCGCCGGCCAGGAGGCCACCGAGCGCAGCCTCCCCGGTGTCGACCACGGCGCGCCCGAAGCGGCCGCCTTCCCTGAGGCTCTTCACCTGAGCGCGAGCGCGCTTGGCGAGGGCCTCAGCTTCCTCGGCCGCTTTCTTGAAGCGGGACACAGAGGGATTCTTCTTGGGGGTCTCAGCGACTGCCTCTTTGGCCATGGCGAAAGTCTCCTGCGCCTTCGAGTGACGCATGAGCCCTTCTACCGCAACGGCGCACGATCGCTACGATCTTTCGTGTGCAACGGCGCGCGCGGCGCGGTACGCTCCGGACTGTGCACGCCCCGTCCGGATTTCCCGTGCACACTGGATGCATCCTTGGACCCAAGCCTCCTTTTGGCCATTCTCGAATGCGCGCGCGACGTACCCGAAACGATGCGTGCACAGGCCCAGAAAATTCGTGTGCGCGTGCTCCGTGCAAAGAAGGTGGAGGGCACGGTCAGCGTGCCGATCCCCGTCGCGGCCGGCGCGCTCGAGGAGCTGGGCGCCTGGCTGCGCGCCACCGTCCAGCCGGGAGACTCCGTGCGCGTGGAGTGGATCGACGGTGCCGGCGCTCCCCTCCCCCTGGCCGGCTCCGGTCGCTCCGGTTCCTTCGCGGTGCCGATCCCGGTCGGCCCCGCGCCCCTGGTCAACCCAGCACCCGCGCCGCTCCCGACGGCGACGGTGCAGCGGGCCCCCGAGACCCCGTTCCCCTCCCCTCCCGCTCAGGCGGCCGATGCGCTCGAGCGGATCGGGACCGACCCCACCGGTGACCCGCGCTCGAGCGGCGCAACGCCCGACGGGCCCGCGCTCCTCGCGGCGGGGGGGCGCGCGTTGGCGGCTGCGCTCCGCTCCACCCAGGAGATCAACCAGTCGCAGCTCAGTCTCATCGACCGCATGGCGGCCCGGCTCGAGGCGAGCAACGGGGAGCACGCGGCGCTGGCGCGCGTCGCCATGGGCCAGGTGGGCCAGGTGGCGGATCGGCTCGGATCTGCCACCATGGCGGCACATGCGCGCGTAGCCGAGTCGCTGGGCTCGGTGGCCGGTCGCGCAGTCGAATCAAACGCGACGCTGGCTAAGGCGGCCGCGGAGAACGCGGGGGAGCTCGCGTCGATCACGGGCACGGTGTACGCCGACGCCCGCGCCGCCACGGCGGCCCAGGTGGAGGCAGAGACCCGAGCGGCGCAGGCAGAGGCGCGCGCGGGGGGCGTGCCCGACGAGGACGCCCCCAAGCCGGCCGGGAGCCCCAAAGAGACGATCGAGGCCGTTACCGGGCTGGTAAAGGAAGGGCTGGGCGCGATCCGGAGCGCCGGGAAGGATGCGGCCCGGGAGGCGATCGTCGCGACCGTGGCGGACCTCGCGGGCGACAAGCCGCTCCCCGCCGAACTGGTAGCGGCGCTCCGCGGGTTGACCCCGGAAGGCCAGGCAAAGGCCCTGGCCAAGCTGGGCGCGGCGCTCGCTGGTGCCGCGTGAGCGCCGCCGTGGTTGCCGTGGCCGTGTCCGCGGTTCTCGTGTTCTGGGCGTCCTTTACGGCCGGATCGGTCGGGCTCGTTCCTGTCCTCAACGAGGACGGGGAGCCCAATTGGCCCGTCGTTGTGGCCGGAGTCGCTCAGCACGCGCTCGCGGCAACGCTGGCGATCCTCATCTTCGGGGCGTTGTCGTGACCCCGGAGGAAAGGCGGCTCCTGACTCCGCCGATAGAGATCCTCGTCCTGCCGATCGGCGTGCTCCTCCTCGCGAGCCTTGCCGCGCAGGTATACGCGCTCGCCTGGGTCGGAGCGTGGATTCACCACCTTACACCCTGGCCTTAGCCGAACGGTCCCGACCGCTCGAGCTCGGCGCGGATGCGCGACCAGGTGCGCAGCCCGTCCACAACGGGCATGCGCCGCACCAGCCGGAGCAATCCGGACAGCTCGGCGAGCATGGACGCGCGCGGATCGTCGGGCCCCTCGAGCGCGCTCCGGGCCGCGCGGAGGGCCATCCGCTGCTCACCGAGCATGCTCCACCATTCGCGCAGCTCGTCCACCGCTTCGATCCGCCGTTGGCAGTCGAGCCGATCGAAGACGATCGTCGTCAGCCCCTCGGCGCGGCGGCGCTCGAGCTCCGCGAGATCCACGGTGGGCTGAGCGCCGCGCAGCAGCTTGCCTACGTCGGGCGCGTCCCCCGCCTCTACTCGCTCCACCCGTAGCCGCTCGTCGTCCAGCTCGATCTGAGCGTCGATCCACTCTTGAACGTCCGGCCGGGCCCACTCGCCGCCCCACCGCACCAGCCTGCGACCGATCGCCCATTGAACCCACTCGGCCACGCGGGAGGGATCTTCCTGGTCAAAATGGGGAGTCGCATACTTGGTAGCTTGGTAGACCGCATCACGGACACGCCGCTCGTCCACCGCCTCGCACCAACGCTCCCGCCCGTCGCTCCACCCCGCGGCGCGATTCCAGCCGATCGCCGGCTCGAGCGCGCGGAGGGCCAGCTCCCGGGCCTCGCGGAGCGATTCGCCCCACGCCCGCGCCTGCGCCCGACGGGCCCCCAGCTCGTCGACGTAGGCGTCCACCCCGTAGCCCGCCTCGAGCGCCGCGAGGGCCGTGCAGCGCGTCCAGCGCCGCGCCAGCTCGTCGCGCCACGGGGCGAGCGCCACGCCCGGCCGGAGCTCCACGACGAAGTGCGCGTGCGGATGCCAGCTCCACCCGGTTGCCCCCCCGGTTGTCTCGAGGTTCGCTTGAAAACCGAGCACGGTCTCTGCCAACCACCGCCCATGCTTTCCCGTCCGGAGCCGCTGCCAGGCGCCTTCCCACCGCATCCACGCGTGCTCGTTGGTCTCCTGTTTCGGGGGCCGGTCCCGATGCGTGAGCACCAGGTGGACGAGCGCCCCTTCCCGACCGTCGCGCGCAGCCACGACGAGCACGCGGCGCGCGCGTGCCTGGCTTTCGGCGGCCGCGCAAACCGCGCAGCATTTATACCGCTTACAACGCCGGGCGAATACCGCCACGTTTCCGTGCGCGCCTCCCGTTGTGGGCCGGATCGCGGCGCTCTGACAGCAGCCGTCCAGCTCGGC
>ERZ1292625.3346-Hain-H41-01um-R1-3346-length-13196-cov-13_pt1 | contig 10736 bp, 10 predicted proteins | sample MGYA00564400_ERZ1292625 | MGnify/ENA primary metagenome ERZ1292625 (study PRJEB36523, sample SAMEA6512639) | groundwater metagenome | collected 2019-01-08 | study: AquaDiva: Metagenomics assemblies of 32 groundwater samples
GGTTCCAGGTACGGCATTTCAGCTTGATCCAGTACAGGCGGCTTTTAATATTGGAGCAATGATTCGTTGGCTTGATTTTAATGATACCTGGCTGGCTGCAGAATGGGGGTATCCTTCGGATAATTTGGGTGGGATACTGGCTGCTGCGGATTTAAACATAATCTTGCGCGATGTTTTTCAGCCGGACGGCAACAGGCAATCCTGAATTTATGTCTGGATCAAAAACAATTGGTAGCAATGCTTGTCGATGAGTTTGTTGATAAATTTGTAGCGGAACATACCGACGAAGCCGGATATGTTTAACCTTTAATTCGGCTGATTCTGGCGACTTCCCTGATTTGCCTCAGACTGCGTATGATTTGTGCAAGATGATGCCGGTTGTTAACTTGCAGGATAAAACGCATTTGCGTGTAATCCTCCCCGGCTTCCATCGCAATGTCGTCAATGTTTGACTCTGCTTTGGCTATTTCAGCAGCAACTCGAGCCAATACCCCCTGCTTGTTTGCTGCGGTTACTTTGATGCTGGCTTCAAAAGTTCTGGAGATGTCTTTGCCCCATGCCACATCCAGGTAATTCTCGGAGCTTTTCTGGCTATTGGTGATAATTGCGCAGTCGTGCGTATGGATGATTAATCCATGATCCTTCTTAATCAATCCTACGATGGCATCGCCTGGAATGGGGCGGCAGCATTTGGCAAATTGAACGGTAAGACCCTCAGTTCCCAATATGGCAATTGGACCCGCCGGCTGTTCACTAAAAACTGACTCCAATGGAGATGTCAGGCGTTTTGCCACGATAGCAGGAAATTGCTTGCCTAAAGCCATTTCCGCCAGTAATTCTTCCTTGGATTTGACGCCGCTGTCACGAACTAGTTTTTCCCACTGTGCCTCAGTGATTGTGTCCAAATTGATATTAAAAGACAGCAGTGCCTGATTTAACATGCGTTCACCCAGTTTAACCGATTCGTCATATTGGATGGTTTTGAGGAAGTGACGAATATGTGAGCGTGCTCTTCCGGTTGCTACATAACTTAACCAGGATGGATTAGGTCTGGCGTAGGGAGCGGTGACAATTTCTACGCGGTCGCCACTTTTAAGTTTAGTACGCAAGGGCGCATTCTCACCATCAATCTTAACCGCAACACAACAGTTACCCACATCAGAATGTACTGCATAGGCAAAATCGACGGCAGTTGATCCTCTTGGGAGCGTTAAAATTTTTCCTTGAGGCGTGAATACATAAACATCGCCTGGAAACAAATCAATTTTAAGGTGTTCCAGAAACTCAAGGGAATCCGTAGAGCCACTGAGTGTTTCCAGTAAGCTTTGCAGCCATTGGCTGGTTTTCAGGTGCAAATCATTGAAATCTGCATCCGAGCTTTTATAAAGCCAGTGTGAAGCCACCCCGTTTTCAGCAATCCGGTGCATCTCAGCAGTACGGATCTGTATTTCTATCGGTATACCAAATGGTCCGAGCAAGGTGCTGTGTAGTGATTGGTAGCCATTGTTTTTTGGGATTGCAATATAATCCTTAAACTTACCAGGGATTGGTTTATATAAGCTGTGCAACGTGCCTAATGCGACATAGCATGACGGAATGTCTTTTACAATGACACGAAAACCATAGATATCAAGAACCTCGGAAAATGATAAATGTTTTTCTACCATCTTCATATAAATGCTATAAAGATGTTTTTCGCGTCCAGTGACTTCCGCGTCCAATCCTGCTTCTTTTAGTTTAAGATTGATGGCTTCAAGAATCTTCCCGACAATTTCGCGGCGATTGCCGCGCGCTGCTTTGGTTGCTTTCACCAGCACTTTATAGCGAATGGGATAAGAATAACGAAAACCCAGCTCCTGTAATTCCTGGTAGATATTATTGAGCCCTAAGCGATGCGCGATGGGTGCGTAAATTTCAAGTGTCTCGCGGGCAATGCTGCGCTGTTTTATAGGATGCATGGCTTCAAGAGTCTGCATATTATGCAATCGATCAGCCAGCTTGATGAGGATGACACGGACATCCCGCGCCATGGCCAGCAGCATCTTACGGAAATTCTCAGCTTGTGCTTCTTCTTGTGTCTGGAATTCAATTTTATCGAGCTTGGAAACACCATCCACCAGTTCCGCCACTGGTTCACCAAATCTTTCACTGATTTCAGCTTTGGAGATATCGGTATCTTCTACGACATCATGTAATAAAGCGGCTGTCAGAGTAGGCGCATCAAGATGCAGTTTGCTTAGAATTCTGGCTACTGCCAATGGGTGAGAGATATAGGGTTCACCTGATTTCCTGAATTGCCCCGAATGAGCTCCCTGTCCAAATGAATAAGCACTTCTCAGTTGGGCAATATCTTCCGGTTTAAGATATTGGGTTGTTTCAGAAAATAAAAGCTCTGCTTCAGACATAGAGTTTGGTGGGCTTAGAGTAAATGGGGCAAAGCTGTCGATCGTAGATTGGATAGTTGTTAAACCCCTTGAACCGATTATATGCCGGGATTTACCTGGAATGAAGAAAAGTGACGTGGCGTTTGGTTAATTCTGTGACTTTTCTTAATATGGAAAAAAATGATGATGCTATGCGTTGATAATGTTTTTAAGCCCATAGCCTTATCATCAACAATCAAACCAGCCGATCAATGCATAGCAATACGTTAAGAATCCTGCATGAACATTACATGTTTTTCAGATTGAGGATGTCGAGATCTATTTTTCCCTGAGCCAGTTCACGCAAGGCTATAACAGTCGGCTTGTCGCGTGCAGGTTCCACCATAGGCGCTGAGCCGATAGCCAATTGCCTGGCGCGTGTTGTAGCAACCAGAGTCATATCAAATCTATTGGGAATTCTTTTTAAGCAATCATCAACGGTAATTCGTGCCATGGTATTTATCTCGATTAGGTTATGTATTTAGGATGGATAACAGATTTTACAACAAAGTGATAAAAAACGATGCTATTTATCGAGAGGCTGGTACGGACAGTTCAGTAATTAATGAATGATGCTTTGCCAGTTGCCGTTCTTTTTTTAAGCGTTCAGCTTTGATGATGCAGACCAGATCACTGAGTGCATCCTCCAGCTTATTGTTAATAATAACATAATCAAACTCACTGATATGGCTGACTTCTTCACGGGCTGCGGCGAGTCTCTCCCGAATGACTTCTGCATTATCCTGCGCGCGCGTTTTTAATCGTGTTGCCAGTGCATCAGCCGATGGAGGAAGAATGAAGATTCCGATGGATTGAGGAAAAATCTGATGGACTTGCTTTGCTCCCTGGCAGTCTATTTCGAGCATGATATCTTGCCCGGATGCCATGGCTTCATTGATCCATTTCTGAGAGGTGCCGTAAAGATTGCCATAGACTTCTGCATTTTCCAGAAACTCTCCACCGGCAAGCATTTGCCTGAATGTTTCTTCACTCACAAAATGATAATCACGCCCATTAACTTCTTCAGAACGTGGCGGGCGGGTGGTATGTGAGATGGATAGGCTAAGATCGAGATCTGACTGGAGCAGCGTTCTGACCAGGCTGGTTTTCCCGGCACCAGAGGGTGCGCTGATAATAAATAAGCAACCTGTAGTTTTAGTCATTTTGCACCTGTTCTCTGTGTGACCAGTATCTTATTTTGAATTCAAAGCGGTCAGTATTTGACCCTTGAGAGTTTTGATTAGCCTTGTTTCTTCTGCTGTCGTGCCTTCGGGCGCTTCTAATTCACGGTCAGCATAAAACAGGCCGATTGGTTTTTTGTTGATTACCAGAGGGAGTACGATGAAGCTACGCGCATCAGGTAACAGATCCAAATGCCATTCTGGCATGAGTCTACGAACTTTGGGTGTGAAAGCATCTGAAATCAATAAATCCACATTCCTTTCCATCGCAAGATGAAACAAGTCAGTAGACAGTGTAGCCGGAAAGTTAAAAGCTTTTTGATACTCCAGATTATTTTTCCCGAGAGAGCTACGCGCACGGAACAGGTTCAGTTTCGAGTCTCTTAGACACAGGGTGATGAAACGGAAGCCCAGGCTATTATAATAAGTCTCTAGAACTAACATGACCAGATCATCGAGTTTATAATCGCCGGAAGCCATGATTTCGGCCACATCCTGGACCCCGGTCAATAATAATATGGGCGCATTATAGGGTTTGCCGCTTGGATAACGTTGCGTGATCTGCGGGCTATCGGCTTCATCAGTATCAAAAACCAGTTCGCTGAGCAAGTCTTCTTCTATCGCGATATCAAATTCTGTATGGGTTGTATCCGCACTAATTTTTTTGTGGTGATCTGCAGAGAGCAGATTTACATTGATCAGGAGTGCGCGGGTTTCTTCAGTAGCATCAATGATCAACTGGTCCAGCTTGGATTTATCCAGATTAAGCGCTTTGCCAAAACGTGTGAGCAGCTTATTTTTAGCTTCAGAATCTTCCGGTTTGATATTTTCCAAAACAAAGGGTGTGGTTTTTTCACTTAATTCCGCTGCTTGCTGCATCCACTCTTGTTTGTTTCTTGGAGCATTCAAAATACCTGAGGGCTTGTTTTTAAATGCCTGAATGATACTGACAGGAATATTCCATTCTTCTAAAATAGTTTCGGTAAATGTATCGAGGTTAAATTCCAATACTTGCATGGATGCTTGCCTGGGTGTGTGCGTGCCTTGCTTGATAAGCATCATGATTTTCTGATAAAGATCATGATCATAAGCAGCAAGCAATAAATATCCGAGGTTTTTGAACAAGGCAACAACAGCAATTTCTTCAGCATCTTTAAAATAACTGAGCTTGGCAAGCTCACGGCTCATCATGCTGGCAGCCAAGGCATGGATTAATTCTATGCGGACATGTTCCGCACGTTTCCCAGATATTCCATCAACCAGGAGCATGGCTAAAGCACAGGTTTTAACCGAATTAAAACCCAGCAGGAATATAGCCTTGGTAATGCTGGTGACGGCTGTATTAGAGACGGATCTATAGGCGACAGAATTTGATAAGCGCAGGATCTTTTGAGTTAATGAGACATCTGATAATACAAAATAAGCTAACTGTCGAATAGATTGGTCATCCGATGATGACAGCTGCACGATACGTGATATGGAGTTGCCGAGCGCCGGGAGATCCGGATCATTAGTGATGGCCTCGACCAACCGTGCTCTTAAAGTTTTTGTATCATCATTTTTTGTTGCCGCAATCCCGGAGAGATTTGATGGGTCTTTAGAGGTATAGGGTGAGTGAATGGGCGCCATCGTAATATTTTTTCTAAGAAAATCGATAGTGTATAGGGGTAAAATATTCCGTGATTTTAAGAAATATCAGGTTTTTTATTGTGATGGCTATAAGGATTTAACACATTCTGTGCTTTTTCATTATCGGCACAATGAAAGGTTAATTGATAAAAATGTTAATGAATACCATGCTTCCTGAAATAATCCTGATGATATTCCTCAGCGTCATAAAATTGACTGGCAGGTAAAATTCTTGTTACAACAGGATGTTGCCAGCGTCGACTGTTCTGTAATCTATTCATTGATTCTTGGGCGATCATTTCTTGTTCTGGTGTGAAAAAGAAGATAACCGAACGGTATTGTGTTCCGATGTCAAAACCTTGCCGATCCTGAGTCGTTGGATTATGGCAGTTCCAGAAATGATCCAGTAATGTTTCTAAGGCTGTTTCTGCCGGATCATATTCCACCAGAACCACTTCTACATGGCCGGTGGTATTGGTGCAAACAGACTCATAAGTTGGATTGTCAGTATGCCCGCCAGAATAACCGCAAGTGACGTTAATAACTCCCTTGATGCGACGAAAGGCCGCTTCTACCCCCCAAAAGCAACCTGCTCCAAAAATTATCCTGTTTGTTGCCATTAATGTTTCATCTGGAATGTAAAGTTAATCAGACGTTTTTTATCACAATGGACGAGAGTGAATCCATGTGTACAGGATATTTTTATTTTCTTTCTTCCCGTGCTTTTTCAATGAGCAATTCCAATGTCGTAATAGTATCTTGCGGTGTGCCGCCCATTCTACCGCTGGTGAGATACTTTCCATTAATAACCAGCGCAGGAACCCCCGTGAGTTGATACTGGCGGGTCATCTGCGTGGATCTTGCCACCTGATTTTGCACGGCAAAAGAATGATAAGTGTCTTCAAACCTCTTTCTGTCGATACCTTGTTTCTCAATCCAGTCCAATAAAACAGATTCATTATTTAAATCGATCTTGTTACGGTGAATCGCGTCATAGACTTTATCGTGCAAAGTATCCGTTATACTGATGGCTTCTATCGTATAAAATATTTTCGCAGCAGATACCCAGTTAGCGCGGAGAATCGCGGGCACATAGCGGAAACTCACATCACTGGGAAGATGAATCAGCCAGGTTTTAAGATGGGGATGCAGGCTGTTGCAGTGCGGGCAGCCATACCAGAAAAACTCTAACACCTCGATCGTGTTGCTATCCTGTGTGGGCTGCGGGTTGGTCAGGATAGTATAGTCTTTGCCTTCAACGATATCGGCACGTACATTTGAACTGTGGATTAAACCAACACTCAACAACAATAAGAAGAAAGCTGCGAGAGATTTATATCGATTCATTTTAACTCCTTAAATCAATTTCTGTTGGGCGGAAATATTTTAACGTACTTGAATAAATTGAGCGTCTATCCCATTTTCTTTTAAGGAGGCGCTTATTTCATCAATATCTTCTTTGTTGGTAAAAGGGCCGATACGCACGCGATGCCAAATTCCCTTTTCTGCCAAATCAATGGGTTGGGTGGATGACAGTATGCCGAGTAATGCGAGCCTTGCTTTCATGTTTTCTGCTTCATCACTTCTTCTGAATGACCCGGCCTGAAGAAAGTATTTTTCTGCCGGACTGCTGATCCTGGCTTGCGGTACTGCAGGCTGGTGGGGTACAGGTACAATTTCTGCTGAATGATGCTGGGGATGAATTGCAGCAGACTGTTGAGGAGTTTCAGCTCGGTTGGCGCTTGGTTGGGTTAAGACAGGCGATTGTACAGTCTCAGTAGGTTTATTGTTACTTTCCGGACTCTTGGCGATAATTTGTGGGTGAGAGGGTTGTTCAACCGCTTGTCCGAATATCTGATCAACTTCTGGTTCTTCAATACCGGGAAGTATTTTATAAAAATCAAATCGGGGCTTTTCTTCAACCGGACTCGATGGTTCTTCATGAGTGGATTTTTCTGGAGCCGTGATTGGATCAGGTGTTGGGCGAGCCACATTTTTTTCCGCTGAACTGGTGACTTTCTCGGTAGATAAGAATGGACTGGGTGTGTGGTTAAGATACATCCAGATACCAATTGCACTCGCAAGACCCAGCGCATAACCAACGAATCCCCCCCAGAATGTTGAACCGCCACTTTCTTTAGTGGGTTTTGAAGGTTTGCGGGTCTTATAATCTCGGCTCATGAATATCCTTTACATTAATTCGGTTACATTTTATCAGGTGCGTCGACACCGAGTAACCTGAGACCATTATTTAATATCTGCCGGATGGATGCAATCAGTGCTAGCCGGGCGTGAAGCAATGGGATTTCAGGTACCAGGAAACGAGTCGAATTATAGTAACTATGAAACTCGCTCGCCAGTTCCCTGAGGTAAAAGGCAATGAGATGCGGCGAAAATTCTTTGGCAGCCATTTCCACTGTGTCAGGAAAATCAATCAGTTTTTGCAGTAAAGCAAGCTCGGCAGGACTGGACAATGCATCCGTATCAGCTTTAGCCAGGAGAGCTACATCTCCATCCCATTGCGCCAGTACACTGCAAACCCGGGCATGCGCATACTGTACATAATAGACCGGATTATCGTTGCTTTGCGATTTGGCCAGATCCAAATCAAAATCCAGATGTTGATCGCTCTTGCGCATGACATAAAAGAAACGCGCGGCATCCTTGCCGACTTCCTGGCGTAATTCCCGCAGTGTGACGAACTCACCTGAGCGCGTAGACATGGGGGCCTTTTTTCCATCACGATAGAGCACTGCAAACTGTACCAGTAAAATTTCCAGTTTTGCCGGATCCAATTCCAATGCCTGTAAAGCACCTTTTACCCGGGCGATATAGCCATGGTGATCGGCACCCCAGATATTGATGACTTGTTCAAAACCACGTTCGAATTTGTTGAGATGGTAAGCAATATCCGAAGCGAAATAGGTGAACTGCCCATTTTCTCTTTGCACCACACGATCTTTCTCGTCCCCAAAATCCGTTGAACGAAACCAGATGGCTCCATCCTGCTGATATAAGTAATGTTTCTGCTCAAGCAATTGAATGGTGTGTGCGACAAGGCCATTATCAAACAATGATTGTTCTGAAAACCAGGTATCGAATTCCACGCCGAATTCCATCAAATCATTGCGGCAATCCCCCAATTGTTCTGTCAGCACAAAATTGTGAATATACGCATAATCCTGTCCCAGTATGTTTTTTGCATTGGCAATCAGTTGATCCAGTTGTTCATCCGTATGGGTGGCTGTTGCATGAGCGGTTGCTGGAATGCCTTCGAGCAATAAGTCAGGGTGATGCACATAGCGTTCTGCATGCGCCTGGAATATCAGTTGCGCCATGGTTTTGACATAGCCACCCTGGTAAGCATTCTCTGGGAAAGGGACGTGAATGTGATTGAGTTCCAGATAACGCAACCAGGTGGAAAGCGTTAGGATATCCATCTGCCGTCCCGCATCATTCACATAGAATTCACGCGATACGTTAAAACCAGCCGCTGTCAGTATATTGGCAAGACTGGCGCCAATGGCAGCGCCACGGCCATGGCCGACATGCAATGGACCGGTTGGATTCGCTGAAACAAATTCCACTTGAACCTTTCTTCCCTGGCCAAAGTGACAGTTACCGAATTCAGCCTGGCTTTGTAAAATGGAATGCAGGTATTGTTGCTTGGCGGAATGCTTGAGGAACAAGTTGATAAATCCTGCACCTGCCACTTCAATTCTTTCCAAGTAAGGAGAGGCGGGTATTTTGTCGATCAATAATTGAGCGACTTCGCGGGGGCTTTTACGCAGCGTTTTCGCCAATTGCATGGCCAGATTGCAGGAATAATCGCCATGATCCGCTTGTTTGGTACGCGCTAGCTCAATACGGACTGAGGTGTCCAGCGTTGTTATGTGGCTGGCTGCCTGGTGGAGAAGTTCAGCAAAGTGTGTTTTAAAATTGGGATGAACAGATGGTGTCATGGTTAAGAATAAGCAATATCGATATTTTTATTAAACCGGATTACACGGCATAATATAGGTTGTTCTGGTTTGGAACATGCAATCCATTTTATCAGGTGCATCAATCAAACCACAGACTGTTGACGATGTGTTTCAAAAAGGCAAATACCCGCACTGACAGAAACATTCAAACTCTCCACGCTGCCCAGCATCGGAATACGCACTAACTGGTCGCAGGCCTCGCGCGTCAAGCGTCGCAGCCCTTTCTCTTCAGCGCCGAATACCCAGGCAACAGCCCCTTTAATTTGGAAATTCGTCAAGTCATGATCTGCATTTTCTGTCGTGCCAATAATCCATATTCCATGTTCCTTTAATTGCTTTAAGGTGCGGGATAAATTGGTAACAGCAATGTAGGGTACGGTATCTGCGGCACCGCTGGAAACTTTATAAACCGTTGAGGTCAATCCGACTGCCCGGTCTTTCGGTGCGATCACGGCATGCACACCAAACGCATCGGCGACACGTAAGCAGGCGCCCAGATTGTGCGGATCTTGAATGCCGTCCAGTATCAACAGCCGTGCCGGCTCAGTCAGCGTATCCAGCACATCGTTGATGTCGACATAACTGCGCGTAATATCGATGTTGGCCACGACGCCCTGATGGCGATCGTTACCGGCCATGCTTGTCAGTCTTGATCCTTCACAAGTCACCCAATGAATTTTCTGGGTTTCGGCAAGGTTAATTAAACCGCGTACCCGTTGATCGCTGCGCGTGGCGTCAATGAATATCCCTTTGATGCTATCCGGATTCTGCCGTAAACGGCTGGTAACCGCATGAAAGCCGAAAATAAGGCGGGTGCTGGACATAATTCCTAATAAGTCTGAAAATATTGTTAAGCATCGCTTAACATAAGAGCTATTGAATATAGAAGCGTACTACTGCCGGGTTCTGGTTTCCCAGCCCGGAGTCTGCCGGATTTAACAGGCCAATGGAATGGCGGTATTTTAAAGCAATTTCAGGTTCTAGAGCGATTTCTTGCTTTTGGATGAGGCCTTTGTTCTGGAGCGGCCTGATTTTTTATCCGGCTCAGCTAATACAAAATCGATTTTGCTGGTTTCCAGATCAACACGCACCAGTTTGACACGCAACCGGTCGCCGAGGCGGTATTGTTTGCCGCTACGTTCGCCCAATAAAACATGCTTGATGGCATCGAAATGAAAATAATCACTCGGCAACTCTGAAATATGGACGAGCCCTTCCACATAGACGTTATCCAGTGCTACGAACAGACCAAAGCCGGTCACGCTGCTGATTACGCCGTCGAAACATTCGCCGATTCTATCCTGCATGTAAAAACACTTTAACCAGGATTCAACATCCCGGGTTGCCTCGTCGGCGCGCCGTTCGGTCAGTGAGCAGTGTTTGCCCAACTCATCCCAATCTCCAGGCTGATAAGTTTTCCCGTTGAGCACTGCCTTGATTGCACGATGGATCAGTAAATCAGGGTAGCGGCGAATGGGGGAAGTAAAGTGCGTGTAGGAGTCATAGGCCAATCCGAAATG
>ERZ1292625.1906-Hain-H41-01um-R1-1906-length-21565-cov-9_pt2 | contig 10734 bp, 14 predicted proteins | sample MGYA00564400_ERZ1292625 | MGnify/ENA primary metagenome ERZ1292625 (study PRJEB36523, sample SAMEA6512639) | groundwater metagenome | collected 2019-01-08 | study: AquaDiva: Metagenomics assemblies of 32 groundwater samples
TGGACTGGTATGACATCAACAGAATTAACATTACCATTTGTTGAATATTTATAATAAAATATGGGATATATTTTATCTTCTGATACTATTACATTAAACGCATATCTTACTCCTTTAGGGAGAGATAGAATATTATCCAAAGATTTGAATAATAAAGTGGTAACAAGTTTTTCTTTAGGTGATTCTGATATGAATTATAATATAAATGATCCTTTAACCACAGGTAACGTACCTGACTTAACTGGTGATGATACAGGTTGTGTAAAATCTATTGCAGAAACAGATATTAAACATAAAATAAAGGTATTTGTTCCTGTATATGATATAACTGAAGAAATAACAGATATTAATATTATCAATATCCCACAAATAAATATTATACCAATTAAACAACTATAAAAATGCCGGTTAAAATTATAAAATCTATTCAATTAGTAACTTCAAAAATCGTGAGTCCACTGACTATAAAAGATAAACAGGTTAGGCAATCTATATTTGATGCAGTTAAATTAAAACAAAGAACAGAAACCTTAAAAATAAAATTTTTAAAAAATGATGAGTATATAAAATCTGGAGTTACTTCTTTTCATCATAATTTGGATATTACCATTAGATTAGATAAAATGATTAAATATCTTTTAGCAGAATCTTCAAAAAATAAAAAAGGTGTTGAACAAGATAATAGGTTTGATAATAACTTAAAAACTCCATTTGCAGATCTTTGGTCTGAAGTTTTTGTTCATCTTGAAAGAAGTGATAATACATCTGAAATAATAAGAAAAGAAATAGAATTTGTTCCTGATTCTGGATCTCATGATGAAATGATTAGGTTTTCCAGATTTTTTAATATAAATCAATTAATAGATGAAAATGATAATAGGTTTACTAATGATAATAATATTTTAGGGTCAGTTAAAGGAGATCCTGACATATTTAAGTCACCTTTTGTTTTGACATTATCTTCTTATGATAACAAATTAAATAAAGATAGTAATGATTTGATACCTGGTGCTGGAATTGGTGGTATATTAATTCAACCTGAATCTTATGGTTATTATAGTAATATTCATAACAATAGTTCATCTAATGAAAACATTAACTCAAAAACATATTTTAGAACCGGAGACATTGAAAAAGAATTTGAATTTCAACAATCTAACGTTAAAGATAATAGGAATAATGCATATGTGGTTCCTTCTGCTTTAGTGGGGCAACAATTTAATATAGATAGTCAATTTAAACCTGAATTGTTTAAAATTAATGAAAATGTTCTTTTAGGTTATGTTAAAGGAACTGAACTCACTAACAGTAAGGAAATTAATAATATAATGTTAGAATCTTTAAAAAATAAAGATAAAGCATTTAATAATCAATATTTAAAATTATGGGAAAGAGGACTTATTAAATTAAGGGTTGACTATATTCAGAAATTTGTTGAATATTACACTACTAATGCAGATAGTAAATTAAATTTATTTACAGAAGATAAAACTAATTTATTTAGATCAAAACCAATTGTTTTAAGACCAAGAACAAATAATACATTTGATGTTGCTGGAAGAATAACCATCAGATTTGAATTAGACATTAGAGATGCTGTAAGTAATAGTTATGTGGGTGGATTAAGTAAATATGATACTACATCATTGTCAAATTGGAAACTGGATCCTGGAAATAGTGGAGAAAATTATAAAAGTGAACCTTTTGTGATATATAATTAAGTATTTTTAACCAACAACTGCATAGTTGTTACTCCCTTCAATTTGAGATGCTGTTCCAACCCCTGTTGTTTCTTCGCGCTTGACCATATTGTTGTTACTCCCTTCAATTTGAGATGCTGTTCCAACATAGGGCCTGTTAATTCTTTGATTTCCTGGTATTTAAGATGATATTTGGTTTCAAAAACTGACCATATTTTATCATAATCTAACCAAGCAATGTTAAATTTTTTATCATATTCAATAACAATTTTATTCTTATTATTTAAATAAAATATATAATCTGGATATTTTGAATCCAGTTTTGTTGTCAGGGAATTTAAGAATTCAATAAAATATTCTTTCATTTTTATTTTCTCTTTCATATATATTATTTAAAATTATTATATAATTTTTTATTGTCAAAATTAATTAAATATTCTTCAATTGAAGTTATTTTATTATCAACTAACATAAAATATAATCCAGAAAATAATTCAATATTATTTTTATTACAAATATCAAATACCTTTTGAGCATAATTTTTTCTTTCCTCTTTAGTTAGGTTCTTTGGTTTTTCTAATTCAGACCAAAAATATTTTAATTTAACTAATAATATATCATATTTTTCTTTTAATATTAGTAATTCATCCTTTCTTTCAGGAAGAGTTGAAATATATTCATCAAGTTCATTTAATTTAATAACATCTAATATATGATGTTCTGCTGTTCTTCCTTTTACCCTATGAACCACAAGATATTTTGGATTTTTAAGTTTAATTCTATTAAAAAACTTATCAACCACAACATACCCCTCTTCATAATATGGCATATTTTCAAATGTATTTAATAATACTTGTATATTCTTATTTTTAAAATCAAATATTTTTACCAAAGGAATACCCAATAATTTAGAATAAACTTCTAAATATTCTCTTTTTTCTTCTTCTAATGAGATTTTATTTCTTATAGTTAATAAAGTTAAACTTGATTCTTTATGTGGGGTAACAACAATATTATAAGGGGTCGTTAATTCAAAAATATAAATCAAACTTTCATTTAAATTTTTTATATTAAATTCTTTATATTTTTTTAACGTATTCCAAAATAAATCTTTAAAAGTTAAATCTGGTTTATTATTAACTTCCCCTTCCCCTTCTGCCATTCCTGAAGTTGATGTGAACCATTTGTTGTTATAGCTATAAAGACAAATTAAACTTCCATCTATTTTTTCTGTAATTAAGGCAGAATCCCAATCAATTTTATCCTGATATACTTCTCCATAATTAAAAAACTTTTTAAAATTCATAGAAATAACATCATAGGTATTTTTCTCCAATATTAATCCTCTACATTCTTTAACTTCTTCTTTTGAAAAATCTGATTCAATTTGATTATATTTCAACAATATCTTTCCATCATCATATTGTTTTAAAATAAGTTTAAAATCTTCAACAGTTTTTCCCAAACCATGTGTTTTAAGATATGTTTGTATTTTTAACATTATTTACATTATTTTTGGTATTATTCCTCCCACAAACCTAACGGGAAATTTAATAACGGTGTTATTCCCCATAAATTTAGATGTTCTTCCACCCCGCTGTGGAATCTCAACCGTGTTGGTATGAGCGCTATTCCCCATAAATTTAGATGTTCTCCCACCAGACCTTGTATTAATTTTCTGATTTCCTTATAGTCATGGGAATAATTTTTATAAAAATATGACCATATTCTATTATAATCAACATATAATCGCTTAGTTTTCTTATTGTATTGCATATAAGTTTCTTTATTATTTTCATTAGCCCAAAATATGCTATCTGGATATTCGTCTAACTTAACTTTTTCCAATTGGTTCAATAATGGAACAAACCAATCTTCCATTATATGATATTTCTCTCTTAATTTTAAAGAATCATCATTTTTCATAAGAATTTTTTAATTATATTAAATAGTATTAAAACACAAAGGTAAGTAAAATAAATGACATAACCAAATATTTATATAATAAAAAATGTCATTTTTTCCAAAAAACACATCAGCCAATTTAAATAAAAATAATGATGTAAATAATACCATTTATATTGGTAAGGTGGTTTCTTTATCAGATAATATATATGATGACCATATCATAAAGGTTAGATTAAGGGGTATTGATGATAATAAAATATCTGATAAAGAACTTCCATCATGTCATCCTTTTCTTCCTAAATATTTAAATATTATACCAAAAAAAGGTGAGTGGGTTAAGATATTGTTTTGGAATAATAATAATAGACTTCAAAACAGAGAATATATTGGTCCAATTATATCTCAAGTACAAAAGTTAAAAAAAGAAGATTCTGAATCTGCATTTTCGAGCCAACAATCATTTTCTCCGATATTAGCAGACATATCTGATAAAGTTATTGCAGAATCTAAAGGAATTTATCCAGAAAAAGAAGATATTGCCATACAAGGAAGAGATAATACAAACATTATTCAAAGAAAAAGGGAAGTTGTAATACGAGCAGGAATACATCAGATAAAAGACAATTTAAAATTAAATCAAGAGAATCCAGCTTTTTACCATGTTAAACAATCAGAAGATGGTTCTGTGACTACTGCTAATATAATAGCAAATAAAATTAATTTTATAACTCATAACGGATCCCCAACATTAAGAACAATAAGTGAAGTTCGTGGGGAGGATATAATTGATTTATATTCTGGAAAAATATCAGATAAAACACAAGAGCAAATAAATAAAAATACTCATTCAATACCTTATGGGGATAAATTGGTTGAATTTATAGAGTTGGTTAAAAAATATATGATAGAACACTCCCATCCGTACCCCGGTGGAGGAATTAACAAAAATTCTTCTGGTTGGGATGTTCTTCAAAAAATACTTACATTTAATTTAAATGAAGGAACTTTTAGAACAAAAAATATAAAAATAAATTAATATTTTATAATAAAATCAATAACGTGAGTATTTTTTTAGATAGTAAAAGAAATCAAGGTCAGGACCCGGAACGATTATCAAACGTTCTTGGTGATCTTATTGATGGGAAAAGTATTAATTATGAAAATGTTCTTAATAGTGTTAGAGATACTTTAATTAATTGGTCCCTTGATCTTGTTACTATTAACAATATATTATTAGATAAAGATAAGTTTTTTAACCAGGTTAATAATGATCCAACAATTAAAACATTTGTTACCAAATTAAAAGGTGATTTGTTTGAATCAAACAAGTTTGGTACTTTTAGCATGAATTATATTTATGATTTATTTAACGAACTTAAAACAGATAAGAATTGTGCTGATAATTCTCCAAATACCGGAAGTACAAATACTTGTTATATCGTTTCAAGGGAACTGGATGACAAAAGAAGCGTTCTAAGATTATTTAATACCAGATTAAAAAAATATAAAAAAGAGTTTGATGATGTTTGGGGCAGAATGTTGTCAGTTCAAACTAATAGCAAAGATGATAAATATGTTCTTTATACTACAGGAACAACATTTACTTCATTTTCCAATGCCGTTACCACACTTAATAATAATTATAATAATATGAAATCTGAAGAAGGAAAATTAATTAAAACGGATAGTGGCAACGGATTAAATGCCAATATTCCATTTAATGATAATATTATGAATAGCAAGGTAAACATAAATTATAAAATATAAAAATGGATAAAATTATAATGAATTTACAAGATAGGGTCCAAAAATTAAAAAATAAGATTAAAAAATTCAGACAATGTGGTCTTGAAAAAAATGGCCAATATTCCATTGAAAATCTTGTGTTTAAAGTTTTAAGGAGAAATGGTTATTTAACTAAATTAAGTAAAATCGGTATTTCCTATTATGATAAAAAATATTCTATTAAAGAAAAAGATTTAGCTGAAGAAGATAATTTTGAAAGAAAAGAAACTCATGGATATATTAGGGGAGAGTTAAATAAAAGTGGATATGATGATAGTTCAAATGAAAATGCTATGGGTTTCTGGGGATTAGAGGGTGGTTCTTCTGATTCTAATACTTCTTCACCATCTTTTGATAAAGATTTTTCTTCCCCCTATGATGATAGTTCTAAAATGTTTGATTTAAAAGAAAGTTTACATAAAAATTTAAGAAAATTATTATAAGTTTTTCTTGTCTTTTTTTACTTTACGTGATATTTATATAGAGAAGAACAATATATAAAATAGGTTAAAAATAACACACTATAAACCCTTGTATTCATTTCTTTCCAATTACCTAAATTGTATTGATCTTCAGTGGGTACAAAGGGTTTTTTTAATTTAAAAATGATATTAACAGGACAAACATTTGAAAAGAAAATTACTAAAGATAATATAGATTATTATAATTTATTAGGATATGATGTAAAATTAAAAGATATTATTACCATACCACCAGAACACTTACCAAAAGGATCTCATACAATAATAAAAGTTAAATGTGATGTTTGTAATAAAGTTGAGAAGATTTTGGAATATAGGTTTTATTTAAAAAATATTAAAAATTATAATATATATACTTGTTCTGAAAAGTGTTCTGTTATTAAATGTAAAAAAACTAAAAAAGATAAATATGGAGATAAGAATTATAATAATAGGAAACAATGTAAAGAGACATGTTTAGAAATATATGGGGTAGAGCATCCAATGATGTTAAATGAAACTAAAGAAAAATATAAACAAACATGTTTAGAAAATTATGGAGTAGAATGGTCATTACGATCACCAGAGGTTAGAGAAAAGGGGAGAATAACTTGTTTAGATAAATTTGGATTTGAATATGCAAGTCAATCAGAAGATGTGATGAAAAGAGTTATGGATACTAAGTTTGAACGTTATGGAGATCCTACTTTTGTTAATCCAGAGAAATGCAGACAAACTAATTTAGAAAAATATGGAGTTGAATGTGTTTTCCAATTAGAAGAAATTAAAGAAATATCAAAACAAACAAAGGAAGAAAAATTTGGAGATAAGAATTATAATAATAGGGAGAAAATGTTTGAAACCAAATATGGTTATTCGTATAATGAATATTTAGAAAAATTACCAGACTTTATTAGATATAGAAATGAAGTTTATAAAATAACTAAAAAACAACCATTATATTTATTAGAAAATATAGAAAAAAGAGGACAGTTTGATTACCATCTAGATCACATGTTTACAATTTGTGAGGGTTTTAGACAAAATATTCCAGTTTATATTGTTGGTAATATTATAAATTTAGAAATGTTAACATGTAGTGATAATTTAAGCAAACATAATAATTGTTCTTTAACAAAGGAACAATTATTTGAAAGATATGATAACAGAGATAAAATATTAGAACAATTAAAAGAAAATTATAATAAATAGTGATTTTTTAATTTAACTTAATATTTATATAAAAATATAAAAAATTATGCCAAATTACCCAGAACAATATTTTAATCAAGATACTACAGAACCCCAGGGGTTTTCAAATCAGAACAAAGCTATTGTAAAAGAAGAAATCGTAAGTGGCGAAAACCAGAATAAAATTTACGTGGCCCAACTCGTCAAGCTTGCCGGACCAGGAATAAATGTTTCAGTTGGTTCAATTGCTGTTGACCTCGATCACACAACTGATTCTATAAAAATTGGGGATGGTTCTGATTTATGGTTGATCAATCCTGATGGGTCAGGTAAAATATCTGGAAGTACTGTAATATATTCAAGTGGAGGTACAAGTGTTAATGTTTTAAGTAATAATGCTCTTAAAATATCTGGTAGTACACAAATTTCTGATGGTACTCGATCTGTTGACATATTAACCAATAATGCTTTAAAAATATCAGGATCAACACAAATTTCTGATGGCCTAAATTTTGTAGATATTGCTTCCAATCATTTAAAAATATCTGGAATAACTTCTATACAAAATGTAAATGTTTCTGGTAATAGTTTACAAGTATTAATAACTGATAATGAGGGGTATATAGGAAGGACTAGTGGAAACCCTATAAAACCACAAATAAAAATAACTAGATTAGCAAACACAACATCATATTCCAGTGGAGATGTAATTAATAGTGGTGGCACTTTAATGGAAAATTTTGTTGTATCGAGAAGTAACAATAAAAATACAATAATTTATGGGGCACACATGACATCTAGTGTTAGCGCCGCTACAAGTTTAAATGCAGATCTAATATTTTTTAGTTCTGGATTTACAATAACCGCTGATAATACACAATTTGAACCAAATAATAATGAATTAGAATTTTATTTGGGAACAGCATCATTTTCCTCATGGAAGTCGATGGGAAATAAATCAAAATCAGATGCGGCATTAGAAACACCTTTTATTTTAAAACCTGAATCGGGGACACAAAAAACTTATACAGTTTTACAGGCTAGAAATGGATATATTCCATCCAGTGGAGAGATATTTACTATAAATTTAGATATAGAACAAAATTAATATATATAAAAAATAATTGGTCTTTTGCTATTTTACAAACTATTTATATAATAGGTAATTGTAATAAAATATAGTCAAAAAATAAGATAACTTAAACCCCAATACCATTTATTTCTTTCCAATTTGACTATTGAATAGATTACCCAATAAATGTGAGGGGTTTATATTTAAAAAATATATAATAAAATGATATTAGATAAAATAGTAAAAGTAAATATAGTCCCATTTACTTTAAAATATTATAATAATTTAGGATATAATGTTAAAATAAAAGATATTATAGAAATACCAGTTGAGTATTTACCAGATGAAAGTCATAAATTAGTTAAAGTTAAATGTGATTTTTGCGGAAATGAAAAAGATATAATGTACCGATATTATATTGAAAATATTAGTACTCAAAATAAATATACTTGTTCTCAGAAATGTGCTCATGCTGCTGGTAAAAATAAAAAAACTTGTTTGAATATGTATGGTGATGAGAATTATAATAATATAGAAAAAAGTAAACAAACTAATTTAGAACTATATGGTGTGAAGAACGTTTTTCAAATAGATAAAATTAAAGAATTATCAAAACAAACAAAAGAAGAAAAATATGGAAATAAAAATTATAATAATAGAAAGAAATTTTTAGAAACAATGAAAGATAGGTGGGAATCTATAATTAAAAAAATTATTAATACTAATTTAGAAAAATATGGAGTAGAGTTCCCACTTCAATCAGAGTTAATTCAAAATAAATGTAATCAAACATTATTAAAAAATTACGGTGTTAAGAATCCTATGCAAAATAAAGAAATAGTGGATAAATTGTTTGAGATTAGATTTGGTATAAGTCATGATGAATACTTAGAACAATTACCTGATTTCAAAAGATATAGAAATGAAGTACTTAAAATAACAAGAAAACAACCCTTAAATATATTAAATAATTATAATAAAAGAGGACTAAGAGATTATCATCTTGACCATAAATTTTCAATATCAGAAGGATTTAAACAAAATATTCCCCCTTATATTATCGGTAATATAAATAATTTAATAATGTTGCCTTGGAAAGATAACTTATCAAAAAATTATAATTGTTCTTTAACTAAAGAAGAACTATTTATTTTATTATAATACTATTTATATAAAAAAAATTATGAGTTTTTTCAGAAATCAAATATTGTTTAGGAAAAAGAGTTATGACTCCGATGCACTTGCCCTTTTTAACCGAATGACGGTACAGCCAAACAGTACAAGAAAACGTCTTATTAGTAATTTTTTTAAAGGTGTTAAGTCAGATAATGGATTAGGAACACTTTCTCAGGCATTTGATTGTATGTGGTTTGTGGCAGGGCATAACCAAGTTGAAACAAGATTAAATTGGGTCAAAAATGATCATAATTTAACGGAGGTAAATGCTCCTACGTGGACATTAGATAGAGGATTCAAAGGCAATGGTTCAACTATGTACCTGAATACGAACTACAATCTATCCACGCAAGGAGTTAATTTTACCAAGAACGATGCTTCTTTTGGAATATATTCCAGAACAAACGAAGGTTTTGCAGGAGATACCGAAATGGGGCTTGTCATTATTATTTATTCAATTTCATTACAAATAAGACGTGATACAGACCTAATATCAATATCTCTTAATTCGCCGGCCCCTCTTACTCTTACTAACACGACCGGCCTCGGATTATTTTGTGGCACAAGAGAAAATTCAACAACAGTTAAATTTTGGCGTAATGGAATTGAAATAAGCAGCCAAGCAAGTACTTCACAAACACCAGAAAATGATAACGTATTTATGTTAGCAAGAAACGCAGGTACAGCAGATTCGTATTCTGAAAGAGAAATATCATTTGGATATATCGGATCAGCAGTGCGTATTAATCAACTGTTATTATTTAATAGAGTTGAGGAATATTTAGATGCTATTGGCGCAGGTGTAGTTTAACAAAAAAAATATGATTTTTTTAGTATTTGACGAAGTAAATAAAAACAAATCAATATTGAATATTGATAAGGGCAGCATAATTAACCCTGTACCTATAAAAAGCAATTTATTTATTTTGCAAATTGAATTGGAGAACATAATTTCGCAACACGACAATACTATTATTTACACGAAAAGAGAAGTATTGCAGTCGGAGTTTTTAGAACCAAAAATAATATAAACACAAAATGACCAAGTACTTGAAAGATATACTTTACGTGGCAGGAATAGTGTTATCGGGTTTCAGTAGCTACCTGATTGATAAAAACACAGTTGGAAACGAACCAGAACATGGTTTAAATGCAATATTAAAACATACTGTTGAAAATATTAATATAGTAAGGAGTAATAACAATAAAACCAAATCTATTGTCAAATTGCCGGTTAATAGCGAAATTCCTGTGATATTACAAAATAAAACACCCTATAATCATGATGAAATTTCAATAGAGTTATCAAAACCAGAATGGGTTAGTAAGGATATAGTTTAACACAAAATTGGATATTATTAGTAATATGAAGATTCAATGAAAATTTAATAAAATTATAAATTAATATATTTTTTAATAAAAAATTAACTTTTTTCAAACT
>ERZ1292625.4315-Hain-H41-01um-R1-4315-length-10734-cov-42_pt1 | contig 10734 bp, 12 predicted proteins | sample MGYA00564400_ERZ1292625 | MGnify/ENA primary metagenome ERZ1292625 (study PRJEB36523, sample SAMEA6512639) | groundwater metagenome | collected 2019-01-08 | study: AquaDiva: Metagenomics assemblies of 32 groundwater samples
AAGACGCACAAGCCTACGAACTCCATATAAATGGTATTCTGAAGTTTCTTCAAAAAAACTGAGTAATATGTCAAATCCTTATTCAGCACTATGTATACCTGCGACCTTATCTTGGAATCGCCAGCCCCCGGCGGTAGGATTTCCCCCAAGGGACTAGCTACTTCGTAGTGGCGCTTCTCATCTCCTATTCGAACCCACGACCTTACTAAAGTCTCGTGCTCCGCGGGAAGGACTCGAACCTTCAACCTCATTCTTAACAGGAATTTGCTCCACCATTGAGCTACCGCGGAGCACGAGATTCCAGCCTTTCCGACCATTATACCAATTTTTGAAGCCAAAAGCACTTAATGGAGGTTGCAAATTTGTGGAAAGAAATAAAATTTATCTACGAAGTTTCATCTAATGCTTCCTGAGGACGAAGTGTAAACGCATATAGTTCTGCTGTGTATCTAGAAGTAGGTAAATCCTTAATTGCCTTTCTGGCTAAAGTTAATATTTCAGGTATTGATGCTTCTCCAAAAACTGGCCAATTTCCATTTTCTAAGGATTGTGTTTCAATATATCTTTTTCCAGAATTTGTTTGACCATATACAATTTTATGAAAATTCTGCGGATCTCCACTTTGCGGAGGTAACTCCATTTGGATACCCATACCGTTCGGAAGCAAAGATACCTCGCCAACGACCTTCAACATGTCATCTATCTTGCCAACAAATTCCATAACGCGATTATATATTCTGAAGCCAAATTGTCAATCTAGGTAGTCTTGCAGCTTCTTCCTTCTGCTTGGATGTTTGAGTTTTCTAAGTGCTTTGGCCTCAATCTGGCGTATGCGTTCGCGTGTTACGCCAAAAACCTTGCCAACTTCCTCAAGAGTCATGGCTTTACTTTGTTCAAGCCCAAATCTGAGTTTAAGCACTTTTGCTTCACGCTCGGAAAGAGTGCCGAGAACTTCTTCCAAATGATCTTTCAAAAGCTGTTTACTGGCCTGATCAACCGGCGAAAGTGTGTTTTCATCAGGAATAAAGTCCCCCAAAAAGCTTTCCTGATCCTCTCCAACTGGTGCCTCCAAGGATGTAGTTTCCTGGGCAATTTTGAAAATTTCCCTGACTCTGTCGGGTTCAATTTCAAGTTCTTCTCCAATTTCCTCCGGTGAGGGTTCGCGTCCCAATTCCTGCATCAAACGGCGGCTTGTGCGATAAAGTTTATTGATCGTCTCGACCATGTGTACAGGAATACGAATGGTCCTGGCCTGGTCAGCAATTGCGCGGGTTATGGCTTGCCTGATCCACCAAGTGGCGTAAGTTGAGAATTTAAACCCTTTCCTCCAGTCATATTTTTCAACGGCACGGATAAGTCCTTGATTTCCCTCTTGAATTAGGTCAAGAAGTGAAAGTCCCCGGCCAATATATTTTTTGGCAATGGAAACTACCAGCCTCAAATTTGTTTCTGTCAACTTATCTTTTGCCCTTTTGTCAGCTTTTTCATACCGCTTTGCAAGTTCAATCTCCTCCTCGGCAATAAGAAGTGGCACACGTCCGATTTCTCTTAAGTATTGTCTAACGGGGTCTGTGGACTCAATTCCCTCAAGTTTGGTAAGAAGCTCGATTTCGCGGTCCAACTTTTGTGTTGCTTTTTCATCCGTTTCAATTTCCTCGGGTGTAACTGACTCAAAAACATCAATTCCCTCACCAATCAGTTTTTCATAAAGTTCATCCAATTCTTCAACTCTATTCTCGGCATCAGGAAAAATCTCCAAAATTTCATCCTGGGTAAGAAACCCTTGATCACGGCCTTTTTTGATAATATCGAGCACAGGTTTTCTGATCATATGCGAAGTTAATCCTCATCTAGAATTATACTCCCAATCCCCTCCTCATCAAGTTTAGAAAGAAGCCCGGTTAATTTTGTGAATTTGTTTTGTGCGAGAAGCATCTGTTCTTTTTCACCGGCTTTTTCTAACTCTCCAACCTTTTTGGACAAATCTTTGAGATCTTCCTTTATTGAGAGTATTTTAAGCTCTTTTACAACTAAATCAAGCTCCTTTTTGATTCGATCGGGAGAATGCTCGTTTTCAGCCTCAACTGACATAATTATTGAGGCAAAACCGTCAAAAAGTTCCTTAGGGAGAGCCTTGCCAAACTTTTCTGGATCAAATTTTTCTTTCTTTGAAAATTTTTGATACTCCCCGATTAGCCTTTTGGCGTAGTTTGACCGAATTAACTGTGAAATATCCCGTCCCAGAAGAACTTCCGGATCATCCTGAAAAGCTAGGGTCAAAAGTCTTTCTTCCAAAAGCTCGTGCCTGCCCCTCGAAGCTTTGAGCGAAGTGGGGGCGGCCTCCTTAATCTGAGGAGCGGTCACTTTTTGAATTTCCGAACTAACCGCCTCCACTTCCACTCCGAGTTTTTTGGCAACTAAGTTTATGTAATGGGACTGAACTATTTTATCCTCAATCCCAGCTAAAATCGGCACAATTTCTTTTGATATTTTAGCGCTTCCCGCTCCACTTTTACCGTCAAACCTGGAAAAAACCGATTCAATCAAAAAATCCCAAACATTAATTGCATTATCCAGGTCTTTTTTGAACTCTTCCGGATTTCCTCTTGCCGCCTCATCCGGATCTTTAAACTTGGTCAAGACCGCAACTTTTACCTCCACCCCCAAATTCGAAGCGATTCCTATTCCCCGCCTGGCTGCCGCGTCCCCCGCCATGTCAGAATCAAGGCAAAGGATAAATTTTCCTGCAAAACGGGATAGAAGTCTCACCTGCTCCTCCGTTAAGGATGAGCCTTTAATTGCAACAACATTTGTAATTCCCGCTTGGTAGGTGGAAATGGCATCCAGTTCCCCCTCAACAATTATTGCCTCTCCTTTTTTCTTTATGAAAGATCTTGTTAAATTGAGCCCATAAAGAACACTGCTCTTATGGTAGATCGGGGTCTCGGGAGAATTAATATATTTGGCCGTGTCCTCCCTTCCCCCTGGCATAATACGTCCCGCAAACCCAATAACGTTCCCGCGATGATCAAAAAGCGGGAAAATAACGCGTCCGTGGAAGCGGTCAAAAAACATTTGACCGCGTGGTATGCCAATTCCTGCAGTTTCGACTTCGCGAGTTGTAAACTTTTTCTTTTTTACCAAAAAAGCATTTATTGGATTTGAATTTTCGGGTGAAAATCCAAGTTGAAATTCCTCAATTGTTTCTTTTTTGAGTCCGCGTTCTTTTAATAAATAATTCAGCGCATTTTTGCCAACCAGGTGATTCAAAAGTAAATAATTATAAAATTTTAAAGTTTGGGAATTTAAATCAATCAGTCTTTCTTTTTCTGTGGATGCTCCAAAATTTACTTTTTCTAGCTTGATTCCGGCTTTATCCGCCAAATACTTGAGCGCTTCCGGGAACTCCATGCCTTCATACTGTTCTAGAAATGAGTAACAATCGCCACTGATGCCGCAGCCGAAGCACTTAAATATCTGAAGTTCCGGAGAAACCATAAAAGAAGCTGTTTTTTCTCCGTGGAAGGGGCAGTTGGCTTTATAATTCCGTCCCGCTTTTTTGAGTTCAATCCTTTCCCCAATTACAGACACAATGTCTGTTTTCATTTTTACATCCTGTACTTGATTATCCATATTAGTTGTAGACTACAGACCTGTGACCGGCAGACAAAACTTCAACAACACTATCTTCCTTAATTATTTTGTATATAACTCTATATACACCAACTCTATATGAATATCTTCGTGAGAGCTCTCTACCAAGAGGTTTGCCTAAATAAGAGTCTTCTTTTAAATCCTCTATTACAGAAGCGATTGCGTCTTTATGAATAATCTTGAGTTTTTTAAGTTGACTTTTAGCTTCAGGAGAAAGTCGAATCTTATACATTTATCTTCAGCTGCTTTTTTACATCTTCCCAATCTTCCCATTTACCTTCCTTAAATTCCTTTTCAGACTTTTTTATTGACTTCATGAGTTGTTTATCGTTTAGAATTTCATTAGTTTCCTTCCATGAATCATATTCAGCCGCAGAAATAATTGCCGCAGCAGGAGAACCATTCACAGTAATTATATATTCATCCAGCATCCTATCAGCCCTGTCAACCAATGTCGTCAACTCGTCTCTCGCTTTAGTAATAGATAATGTCTTTGTCATAGCTCGATCTTACATAATTCTGTACAGAATGTCAAGCGCTAAATCTCAAAATCTAAAATTAAAGGAAGGTGGTCAGAAATTTCAATACTTGGAACTTCAAAACTATTAACTTTGATTTCCGGGGAAATAAAAACATAATCAGCAAAATATTGTTTAAAAAACCCTTTTCTATTTTTGAAGTTATCCCAAGCTAAATTATTTCTAGTCGTCTTAACTTTATGATCTTTGATTAAGTTTCTATAACCTTCTTCTTCAAACATCTTCACACTCTCTGTGTTTAAATCTAAATTAAAATCGCCGCCAAAAATACTGGGCATTCCAAAACTTTTCAGCGTCTTAATTATATTTTTGGATTGTTTTATCCGAATATCTGAATCAAATTTATTGCTTGGAAATGCCTTTCCATGAATATTGCCAATAATAAAATTACCCGCTCCGTTTTTGACCTCCGCAAACTGTAAAAAGCCGTGTGGCTCCTCACTGGTCTTTTTGTATAAATTCTTTCTGTTTGAAAGCATTATATGAAGCTTATTTTTCCTGATAAACATTCCCTGGCCAAGAAAAACTTTCCGATTATCGATTTTCCAAATTCTTGAAAAATAAATTAACTCATGGTCTGTAAGAACCTTTTTTACTTTATTTCTGACATCTCTACTAAGTTCTTGAAAGCAAAAAATGTCTGTATTGGAAGAATTTTTCTTTATAAATTCAAGAAGCCCTGCTTCCATTTTTCCCTGCCAAATGTTAAGAAAAATAACTCTCATGGCGGAGGAGACAGGACTCGAACCTGCGAGGGATTTCTCCCGCACCCTTTCCAAGGGTGTACCATAGCCACTAGGTGACTCCTCCAGAGGCGCTTTACTTTAACTTATGTGTTTTTTCCCACTCTTTGAGCACATCTTTAGCGGCTTTGAGCATTTCTTTTTCTCTTTTTAAATTCAATTTCTTCATGGATTTTGCATACTCCAACCATTGAAAGTCCCCAAGTCCCACAATTTCAATGGCACCTGATTTTTGAAACATGAGGTAGTAATAATATTTTTGAGAAACCGGTTTGCCGTTTATAATGGTATTCCCGGTTGTGCGCCCCGCTTCTTCAAGTACTCTGGTTGTCATTCCACCCTGCTCACTTGTGAGCCTGATTACTGAGCGGACTGAGGATTCACCTTTCCTGACGGTGACCTTTGGAATTTCCCAATCGGAATCCTCTTTTTGTTTGGCCAAAAGCCATTGGCGCTTGCCCCTGCTGTCCCTAAAAACAACAGCTCCACCGATTGCTATTTGCGGATTAATTTTTGGTGCGTTCATAATTCTTGGTGATTATACAATAAAAACCTATTTTGTGCGGAGGACACAGGAGTCGAACCTGCTATCCCTTACGGGAATTGGTTTTCGAAACCAACGCGTTACCGTCCCGCCCATCCTCCACGAGTGCACTCGATCAGAATCGAACTGATATTTCTGATTCCGCAAACCAGTGCTCTATCCATTGAACTACGAGTGCAAATTACTTGTTTCCTGGCAGTTTCTTGGAAACCCAATCGATAAGATTATCGACACCCGAAGCTGGAAGTTCTTCATAGGGCACATATTCTGACACCTCTTTTTTAATGTTTTCCTTTATTTCCGGTGTAATCACCATTTCCATTCTTCCGGGCAAGCTTGTAGTTTCCAAAACTAACATATCGTTATCAAATCTTCTTGTGAACCAAAATCTTTTGAAATTCACCCAATCTGAGCGATTTCCTCCCACCCTTACACCTAAATTTGTGATTTTATAATCAATATTTTCAGGCTCTACAGTTGAGAGAACATAATATAAAAAGACTATAGAAATAATTAAAAGTACAGGCATAAAGCCTTCAGCTAAAAAGAGAATCAAACCAACAATTCCAGCGATAGAAAATGTTGTTACATAAAACTGCCTATCACGTCTTTTAAAAGGTCTAGCTGGTGCAGTCCAACTCATAAGTTCACGTTCAGGAACAATTCTGGGACTCTCTGATTTTACTTCTTCGACAGGATCCATAACATCAATATTGTACCTCAAATCTGATATAATTGCCTAGCTGGAGGATATCCCGAGCGGCTAAGGGGAAAGTTTGCTAAACTTTGAACGCGCAAGCGTTCGGTGGGTTCGACTCCCTCATCCTCCGCTAGAGAACCGTAATTTTGTTTGGTGGGTGGGCGGGACGGTAACGCGTTAGTCTTGAAAACTAATGAGCGAAAGCTCTAACAGGTTCGACCCCTGTACCCACCGCAGAAGTTACCGCGCAATAGTTAATCCCCAAACTTTCTCCACCCCTCCCCTTTTTAACGCTTTGGCAGCCTCAGATAAAGTTGAGCCAGTGGTAAAAACATCGTCAAAAAGAATAACCGAAGGGGAACTTGTAACTTGGTAATTAGGATTAAGAGCAAAAACCCTTTTCAGATTTTGGCGCCGTTCGTCACCTTTTAGCTCTACTTGAGAAACAGTTTTCTTCTTTTTAACAAGTAAGTCGGGTACAAATTTCCAATCCATTTCTTTGGCCAGCAGTTTCCCCAACTCAATTGACTGATTAAAACCTCTGACGTTTTGGTTGTACCAATACATTGGAACAGGAACCAGAATACTGGAATCAGGAATGAGGAATCTTGAATTTGGAGATTTAAGAACACTAATAAAATGAGTAAAAAGTTCTTTCTCCACCTCAGTTGCATACTTAAATTTAAGAGAGAGAATTGCCTTCCTTATTATCCCCTCATAATCCCAGGGACAAACCAAACCATCAATTCCAAACTTTTTTGCACATTTAATGTGAGTTATCCCGTCAATTGCGGCTTTATAGCAGTACGGGCAAATCTGCTTTGCTGGTCTAATTTTGCCTAGACAATCAGTGCAAATATATTGTCCCTTACGTCCACAATTTAGACAATTTTTGGGGAAAAGAAAGTCTATTACTCCCATTGGTGGAGACGGCGGGAATTGAACCCGCGTCCGAAAAAACTATAAACAAAACTTCTACAAGCTTATTTAGTTTTTTATATTTTCCAATGATCTTACCAACTAAAAGGATAATCAAAGGTGAGGCTAATTGTCTTTTGTTTAAACCTCTAGCCGAAAGTTTAAACAGCATCTCGATTGGTTTACACCCAGTTGATCCGGTCGAGATCCAGATCAGTAGATGCCATCACTTCAGCTTACGCAAAAAGTGGTTGGAAAGAATAACTTTCGTTATCTTTTGTTTTTTGATTCTTGTTTTTGGACTACAAATCAAAGTCCGCTTGCAGTTTTGTAAAAGAGCTTCCCGTCGAAACCGATCGTCCCCGACTTAGATCCGACCTTTAAATTCCTTTTGAATGTCCAGATCTATGTCGTGGCGCTTAATAGCCTCCTTTTTCTCAAACTTACGCTTGGGCTTGCCTAGCTCAAAATACACCTTAATTAAACGACCTTTATTATATACGCTTAGAGGCACAATTTGCAACTTTTTCTGCTTCATCTTGGTGGTAATCGAGATGATCTCTTTTTTGTGTAAAAGCAGCTTTCTGGATTGTGTGGAGTTGTAGTTGACTATTCCTTCAGCGGGTATATTGGCGTTTACCAAAAATGCCTCCCCATTGATAATTTTTATATAGGATTGGGAAATATCACATCTATTCTCACGAATGGACTTGGCCTCGGCTCCTTTTAGAGAAATTCCAGCCTCAACCCCTTCTCCCGTGAGCTCAAACTCAAATTTAGCTTTTTTATTAAAAATTTTCACCCTTATATTTTACATCAAAGGTGTTTTATTTCGATTGAAAGAAGTTTGTCCCCGGTAATTAATATTATTTTCTTCTCTTTTTCCGAAACAACTATGTCGGTTGCCTCCCCTATTTTATCTCCAACATATTGAGCAATGTAGCCGCCTTTTTTGTCCGTAACCACAATTCGCTTACCCTCTTTATCCAAAAGATACAAATGCTCCGTTTCATCATTTGAATAAATAGAATCAATTTTTGTGACCTCTGGAAATTCTCCGGAAATTGCAAAGTTTTGCGGACTGCCAAGCGAATACTTTGATATTTTACCGTCCATAAAATAAACATAAACTGAGCCGTCTATCACAAACCCTAGAGCATCAGAAAAATCCACTTTTGTCCCAGAGGTAATCCAGCTTGCGCCTGTTCCAAAACCTGCGCCACTCCCGGAATGGCGGTAAATTGAATTTCCTGTTTTATCCAAAATATATAAATTTCCGGTGTAGGCGGCAACAAACGCCTCTCCGCCCCAGTCCCCCTCAATAACTCTCTCACGCGTGTTCCCCACTTCAAAAACTCCATCAGAGGAAAGAATAAAAGCCCTGCCTTCATACGAGGCAATGTCGGCGACATCCCCCACATTATCCTGAGAAGCAATTACCTTGCTTTTTTTACCATCAATTTCCACACTGACAATTTTCTTGCTGTTTTTATCCAAAATGTAAATTACATCGCTTGAAGCGGAAAAGTCGGAAGCCGTAAATCCCGATGAAAGAAGTGACAAGTCCAAAAATAGCTCTGGAGAGCTTGTATACTCTCCCAAAATATTTGCTCTTTCTGCCTCAAGTCTTCCCCCTAATTCGTCTATGTTTGAGTCTTTTGCGTTAAGTGCGCTTATTTCTTTATAAATTTGATCACTCTGCGAAAAAAGTTCCCGGGCCTTTGTAGAATCAACCCCAACAAGTCCTTTCGCCTCGTCCAAATTGTGATTAGCCTGTGACAATCTCTCCACATACTCGCCTTGCAAATTTTTAATTTTTTTCTGTCTTATTCCAAAGCCAATGCTTATAGCCAGTATAAGAAGGAGCATTATCCCAACGGTGAGTGTCAGTTTTTTGCCGGACTGGGAAGATTCTTCGTCAGAGTTGGAACTAATATAAATCCTTTTTTCCGGCAAAGATTTGCCAAACTTAGAAAAAAATGCAAAAAAAGAATTTAAATCCAAATTCTTTTTGTTGTTTTCAAAAACGGGAGAAGGCTTTTCATAACCTTCCAGTTCTTCCGAAAACTTAACAACAACCGATCCCATTTTCCCTGAGTCTTCCTTCTCATGAACAATCGAGGCAAAGGCCTCTGTTGCTTCCTCCAAATCTTTGCTTTCAAGTGAGGCTTTGATAACCCCTTGTGAAACATTGGCAAAGAAATTTTTGGTACCAAGAAGTAGAATGTCACCTGTTTTTGGGTACCCTGATGCAGAAATTATTTCGTTTCCCGTGGATGCTAAAATTGTGGCTATCATTCCGTCCCTGAGGATTACAACCTGCCCTCCGCCCCCTGCGGCTGAATAAATAACGTTACCTACAAGCGCGCAAGATGCTATCTCAATATTTCCAAAGCTGGAAACAAATTCCCCGCTTACTTTTTCAGCCGATCTCTTTAAAGCCTCAAAAGGTTTTTGAGAAATATCTCCATAATATTCTTCCTGAAATCTGGAAATAAGCTCACGCCCGGCAATGAGTTCACTAATCTCCCCGCCGGGCCGTAGGCCCTCCGGGCCGGAGGCTTCAAAATTTTCTGTTGCCACAATTAAAAAAAGATGTCCGCGGGAGGCTATTTTATCCTCATCGTCCGGAGCAAATTCATGAATCTGTACCCATCCGAGGGCCGTGGGCGTCCCTGTAATTTTGGAGGAAGTAGTTGTCAGTTGCATTCTACAGAATGTTTAGAGCAGTAAGAAAAACAAAAACTGCAAAAATTAAGTGGGCCCAGGCAATCAGTTTTATAAAAAATTCATATCCAACTTCAATTGTTTCTACCATCAAATTTACCTGTCGGACAACAACTAAAGCAAAAATAATATAAATTCCAAGCCCGAAGAGGGCAAATATTTTTGCTATACCTAATATTGAAAATCCGATTAATGTTGTTCCCATATTATTGTACTCTCCCTTCAATTTTTTCCTTCTCCTCCTCTACTCTTAATTCCCTTAGAATTTTTGCCACCTGATCCGGGTGGGCAACGGCTTCAAATTCAATATTTGGGGTCTCGGAAGCTGTTGGAATATAAATATCTCCGTAATTAAATATTGTCCTGACCACGCCTCCCATTTTTGTAGTAACTTCCTGGATTTGATCGATATTAGCCTCAGTTATTTCTCTGTAAATCAAATTCACAAAATCAACATCAAACACCCGCTCGTCGGTAATAATGTAAACACTAAAAAACCAATCCAAAAAAGATTCAAAAGCATATGCAATCGCAACCAAATACCAGCCCAGTATTGCCACAAATTTAAAATTGTCGGGTAAGAATGACAAAAGCGGAAAGCTGTTTAGGACCATTGGTGCGGCAAACAAAAGGAGTGAAATTATTATCCAGGGAAGGTTGGTAATTGGATGCTTCCTTAAGAAGAGAACTATTTTCTCATTTGAATCTTTGGCAACAAACTTAATTCCATCCGGAAAATAACAGTAGGAAGATAACGGGTTATGAGAGTGAAACTCATGCCTTTCAACAACACTTTTTGGAGGAGAAGTACTTATTCCTTTTGAGTGAGCTTTAATGTTTTTTTGTTCAGAAATAAATATATCTGGCATTCCTCGATTATATGCCGATAATCGAGAATTTCCAAATTCC
>ERZ1292625.1906-Hain-H41-01um-R1-1906-length-21565-cov-9_pt1 | contig 10731 bp, 17 predicted proteins | sample MGYA00564400_ERZ1292625 | MGnify/ENA primary metagenome ERZ1292625 (study PRJEB36523, sample SAMEA6512639) | groundwater metagenome | collected 2019-01-08 | study: AquaDiva: Metagenomics assemblies of 32 groundwater samples
TGGCTTTACAAACCAATCCAAAATAATAAAATCGGAATAGAATTAGAATCTAAACACGCTTTGCTAACTTCTATTTGGCGTTTTTCTCCAGAAAGAGATAACCCACATCCAGCACCATTTCCCATAACTTTGCCGACACGAATTATCGCATCTATGCTTAATGAGAATGACGGAATCGTTTTAGACCCTTATTGCGGAAGTGGGACAACTTTGGTTGCAGCCAAACTTCTAAACAAAAAATTTATCGGCATTGACATTTCCGAAGAATACATCAAACATTCCTATAAAAGATTAGAAAATTTAGAATTTGAAAAAAAAATTGTAAATAAGGAATTAGAAAAACATTTTGTAAAAAAAACATTTAAAGATAGAAAAAAGAATAAAGAAAATGTTGGTAAATTTAATACAATAAAAAGTTATGTTGAAATTAAATAAGGTACATCAAGGGGATTGTCTTGAAATTATGAAAAAAATAGATAACAATTCCATTGATATTATTGTGACTGATCCGCCATGGGGGGTTAATTTTAAAAATTCAAAATTCTATGAAGATAGTAAAGATCATGTTTTAGATATTCAAGAAATATGGTTAACAGAAATGTATAGGGTTTTAAAAGATGGTTGTCATTTATATTTATTTATTCCTACTTTGGAAATTGATTCCTGGGTATATAATGTAAAGAAAATATTTAATTTTAAAAATATTATTGCTAATCAGGTTTATGTTAATAATAGACACAATAAAGATAATTTTGGTTGGGATTTACAATTAATTTTGTTTGCAAGTAAAGATAAAGCAAAAAGATTTAATAAAGTTGATTGGATACCTGCTAGCGATTCCTGGGTTAAGGATAAAAGAAATGATAAACCAAAAGAATTTACTTATAAATACCCTTCTTTTATTTCAAATAAAATAATTAGGTCCAATTATAAAAATGGAAGTGTTAGGAAAAGATTACATCCAAATGAAAAGAATCATGAATTAATTGAGAAATTTATTCTAATGTCCTCAAATGAAGGAGATATTGTTTTAGAGCCATTTGCTGGTTCTTTTTCTACTTGTTTGGCAGCACAAAATACAAAAAGAAAATGGATTGGAATTGAGTTAAATAAGGAATATTGTGAAATGGGTGAAATTAGATTAAAATCCATATTTGATCCTGATATAGTCGAAGAAGATTTGAAATATATATTTCAAAGAGACAAGTGGGAAAAAGAGGTTTTAGAAATGGAATTAGACAATAAACTAACAGAATCAATAAATAAAATGAATGATAGAATTGATTAAGTTTATTTTTTCAACCGTTGGATTAACACTAATATTAACAAATTCTAAATTATTTAAACCTTTAAGGGAATGGGTAAAGAAAAAAAATAAATTATTAGAATATTTAACTAATTGTTCACAATGCACTGGTATTTATTCTGGGATAATTGTTTACTTATTATATCAAATGAATTATATTATACCTATTATTAATATAAATTTGGGAGAACTAATAAATTATGGTTTTATTGGTTCTTTTGTTAGTTATTCTTTATATTTATTATTGTGCCCCTTAATAAAAAAATATGATTAATAAATTGACTAGACAGCAAATAATAGATCTAACCTATGATGGTAAAATTCTTGAATCTGATGATAGAATTTCTGGATATGTTGACATTGATGGAAAAAAAGAATTAAGAGTATGGGTTTTATTTGATGATGAATACTACACAAATGATTGGGATTATGTAGATGAATGGACTGCTAGTAGAAATAATATGACTGTTAATGAGTTGAGATCAATGAGAATGAAAGAAAAAATAAAAGTTGATGGTTATTTACCAAAAAAATAATATTTACAAAAAATTAAATTAGTATATATTTACATTTAAATTAAAAATAAGAATGAGAAGAAACAAATTAACCAGAGGTCAAAGGCGTGCAGAAGGACAACAAAATTCTAAAAAGCACGATAAATATAGTAGAAATAGACCAAATAGAATATTAAAAAGAAAGAAAATTTTAGAACTGGTACAATATCAAGATAAGAAGAAATATATGGAAGAAATATCCAAGGCGATAAAAGAACGACAACCACTTAAAACAGAAGGTGGATTTGAAAATAAATGATGATAAAGATAATTATTGGTTTAATAATAGTTTTATTTTCAATTACTTGTAAATCTCAGGATAATAATTATATTGATATAAGTATAACGGAAATTAAATATGAGAGTGATTGTGATCTTAAAGATGTAATAAAATCCATTAATTTATTAAATAATAATGATTTAATATGGATAACAAATACATTGGAAATATTATCAGACGATAAGAATATAACTAAAGAAGATAAAATATCGGTTTTAAATAATACTATTTTTACTTTAGAAAAATATAATAATAGTTATTTTGATAATATAATTTTAGATTTAAAAGAAGTGAATAAACAACATGATATTTCACCATATGAAAATAGAAAGTATTCAAAATAATTAAAGATAGTGTCGCAGTAGTGGAAACAGTTAAGTGATTAATTTCATTTAACTGTTTTTTGTGCTTATTTTGTAAGAGATATGAATATTGTTAACGGTACAAAGATATGTAAAATTTCTAATATCTAAAGTATTTATATAATAATATGAAAATACTAATAACAGAATCTCAATTAAAATATCTTGTTAATAATATTATTAAAGAAGATCAAGATAATTCTTTAAAACTAAGGGAAAAATATGCAAAAATGGAAGACTGGTTTGTTATAATATTGGATCAATTAAAAGAAAAAACAGATCCAAATAGTATATTTTATGTTAATATAAATAATAATGAAGTTTACATGGAATACGATAAAAAAACCAAGTATTTATGGGTTAATTATAATAAAATATGGTTATATTTTCAATCAAATTATTCTTCTAACCATGAGGAAATAAGAAAGTTAATGAAGGGTCTGGTGGGGGAACATTTAAGTTTGTGGGATGCAACACCTAGGCAATACCTTGGCCCACTATGGTATAGGTGGGTGAGCATTTAAATTTATGAGAGATAACACAAAAATAAGTAAATAGTTATTTGAAAAGTTTAATAGAAAATATAATGATGATAAATATAAATGAAAGAATCTAATATCGTTTTTTAATTATTTGAATATTTATAATATGAATAATACATTAGATTGAAACATATCTAACATATTTCTTGAAAAGAGAAATACATATTATAAATATAAAATGCCATTTATAACAAAAGTTGATTTTGCCAGACAGGTAAAGCAATATTCTGGAACTACCACTTTTTTGAGTGGTTCTACAAATGTTAATGAAAATTTTTCAGCAACAACCATATTTTCTGGTTCTTCTAATATTGATAGTTTATTTCAAAATAGAGGGATGTTTAGAGATATTTATTTTGACGCTGCGGAATTTACACCATTGATCAATAGTGGAGCCACTTTTAATACAGAAGAATATACAGGATCCTCAATTAATACTGGTAATTTAATTTCTGATTATTATAGTTTTACAGGTTCTTCTACAGATGAATCAATACAAGTAAGATTAAAATTTCCTGATGAATATGATTTAGGTACAATTAAAACTAAAATCTATTGGGACCCAGCAAGTGGTTCAACTATTGGCGAACAAGTAACTTGGGGAATAAGGGGGAGGAACTTTAATAATAACTACACATTAAGTGCTGAAACAATATTTGGAACAGAAGTAAAAGTTACAGATACGATTTTATTAGTAGAAAATTTACACATAACATCTGCCAGTACAGAAATAACTATTTCAGGAGAGCCGGCTCTTGATGGTTTGGTTTACTTACAGGTAACAAGAAAGGTAAATGATTCTACTGACACATCTTTAAAGTCAGCAAAGTTTTTAGGAATGGCAATACAATATAAAGAACATTTAACTGGGACCACTATTTGGTGAAAAAAATAATATTAAAAATATGGAAATACTAAGTGCTATATATAAGATCCAAAACAAAATAAATAATAAAAGTTATATTGGATCTGCAAAAAAATATTAATAAAAGATGGAAACAACATAAAAATGATCTAAATAATAATATGCATCACTCTAATTATTTACAAAGAGCCTGGACCAAATACGGTGAAAATAATTTTAATTTTAAATTAATGGTTTTTAACGGGAAGAAACGATTATTAGATAAAAATGAAGTTAAAGAATTAATTAAATAAAATGGATAGTATTTTAAATTTTGATGAATATTGGGACTTAGAGTTAGCAAATGATAATGATTTTGATAACGATATTATTAATTCTAATAATATTGTAAAAGATGGTCTTGGATTTTGGTTTGATATAAATAATAAAAATTGTTTTAGTGGATTATCGTTAAATGGTGATATGACTAGATTAACTAGTATATCTGCATGGACAGATGCATCTATTACAGATTTTTCGATTTCAGATATCGGCCTAGCTGGCATTGATAATTTAAGAGTTAAAAATTTAACAGGAGAATCTATAAATTTTACAAGTGCAAGCACCAAATTAGAATTATTTCAAGTTTCAGGAACTGGAACAACCAATAGTTATAGTATTTCTTCTGCATTTACGCAAAGCATAGGAAATTGGATAAGTTTATCTGGCGGGGGAGGATTTCAGGGGTTTTTTAATCTTCCCGGATATGATGGTTTTAATATTTTTCCAAGAAGAATGAAGTTGGGATGGTATATGGATCAGTGGATCAAATTCAGCGGAATCACTAATAACACAAATAGTAATTTTTTCTTTTATTGGGGAACTCGTGCGGAAAATAAATTTTGGAATATTTTTAGCGGGGAATCTAATATAAATACTACTTCTGGTATATCTATAAGTCCTTCTGTGAGCGCAAATACATATTTAGATACTGCGGATAACGTAATGTCATTCAGGTTTTCCGGGGATTCAATTGGCGTGAGATGGTTGTCTGGCTCAACGAATTGTTCTGGAGAAATAACTGGTCAAACCGTACAACAATCATATTCAAAACATGGAATTTTTGATAATTTTTCAGGAGCATCAGATTCAACAGATTGGATAAACATAGGAATAAAATGGAAAAGAGATAGATTAATTGATGAATGTACAATTTCCAGTGGGACAACGCCATTTCTTGGGGATTTAACATTTTATTTAAATGCAAGACCAGTATATGAAATTAAAAATTTTAAAGAACTAATATTTAGAGGTTTGAATACGCACAAAACAAAACAACAAGGATTAATGGTTATTGGATGGGGATTTGGTAGTTTTGGTCTTAAAGAATCCCAGACATTTTCCGGCCCAGATAATAGTGATTCTGGATTAACTATTTCAAATAATTTTGATGGTAATTTAAATTCAGGAGGGTTAAGCCAATTAAGATTTTATGTTAAACCATTGGCAGTTTCAGAAATTATCCATAACTTTGAAATTGAAAAATCTCGTTATAGAAGAACTGAAAATTTTGGAGGAAGGGTAATTCGTATTAACAAAGGAATTATTTAATTTTTTTATTTGGAAAAGTTTGTATTTTCTAATTTTTAAACTATTTATATAATGGATAACTTAGTATGACAATTATAGGAAAAATAATATAAAAAATTATGATATTAACAAAATTTGTTAATATTGGAGTTAATATTGCTAATATTAATCGTTTTAAAAAATTAGGATATAAAAATTTAAAATTTAGACATAAAATTAATATACCTGTTGAACATTTATCTAAAGGAAGTAAAATAAAAATTAAAGTTAAATGTGATATTCCAGAGTGCGGGAAAGAAAAGGAATTGGGATTTCAAAGGTATCTTGATAATTTTAATAATGGCAATTTTTATGCTTGTTCAATAAAATGTGCTCAAATTAAAATTAAACAAACAAGTTTAAAATTATATGGCGTAGAAAATTTTACTCAAACCAAAGAATATTTAATTAAAACTAAGAATACGAAAAAAGAACTATATGGCAATGAAAATTATGTCAATATTGATAAATTAAAAGAAGTATGGAAAAATAGAACAGAAGAAGAAATAAATAATATAGTAAAGAAAAGAGAACAAACAAAAGAAAATAAGTATGGAGATAAAAATTTTAATAATAGACCAAAAATGAAAGAAACAAAAATTAAAAATTTCGATAATCCATATTTTAATAATATTGAAAAATGTAAACAAACATGGATTGATAAATACGGTGTTGAAAATATATTTCAATTAGAAGAAATAAAAGAAAAATCAAGAAAAATAAAAAAAGATAAGTATGGCAATCCAAATTTTGTTAATGTTGAAAAAAGAATAAAAACATTGAAAAATAGATCAGAAGCAGAATTACAAGAAATACTTGAAAAACATAAAAAAACTATATTAGATAAATATGGAGTAGAACATGTTATGCAAAATGTAGAAATTTTTAATAAACAACAAAAAAATTCTTTTAAGTTAAAAGAATATAGATTACCATCAGGCAAAATAGTTAAGATTCAGGGATATGAAAATTTAACATTAGATTACTTTTTTTATATATTAAATTATAAAGAAGAGGATATATTAATTAAAGATAAAAATATAGAAAATAGAATAGGAAAGATATTTTATTATGATAATGAAGATATTAAACATAGATATTATCCTGATTTATATATAGTATCAGAAAATAAAATAATTGAAACTAAAAGTGAATATACTTTTAAATGTAATAAGAAAATAAATTTATTAAAAAAACAAGCATGCATAAATAGTGGATTTGATTATGAATTTATAATTTTTAATGAGAAGAAAGAATTATTAACAGAGGAGGCAATTCAAATATAAAATATTTTATATAAAAAATAGTGATTATTATGTTTTATAAAATTCAGAGAGATTTCCTGGTAATCCCAGGCCCTCTTTGGATAATACAATTACAACGGTAATATTAACTTTTCTAATTGATTTTAATTAATCAAATGCGTTCTGCATTAATTTGGTAATGGGATTTTGTTCTTGTTGAACATATTTAATAACATCTGGTGATTCGGTTTTAATTGTTCCGTGTTCACCATGGGTAATAGCCCCATCTCCTTTTATTTTTAATTGGAGAATCCCATTTCTGAGGTCTTTTGCAACAACATCTTCTGTCTCTAACAGATGAGTGTTTGTTGACAGTTCTAATACTGTCGTTTTCATAATTTTTTAGTTTTTAATAAATTTAATAACTGTTTTATAAACTGCTTCAATTTTTTTATCAGAATATTCAGCAACATCTGGATTATCATCTGGTTTTTTATTATCCCATATCCAACAAAACTGATTACCGTTTTTTAACTTTTCAATTCTGGGAGTATATCCCATGCTTTCAATTTTTTCAACAACCCCCATAAGTTCATTCCAATCAGAATGATAATTAAATTCTTTTAATATTGTTTTTCCACCAGAATTTTTCATCCAAGGATAATTTTCTGCATATTGTTCCAAGACCTCTTTATCTTTATTGGTTTTATGATAATATATTTCTTTCTTATTATTCCAAGGGCTTATATAAACAAATTGTTTATAACCCATAAACTCTGCAATAAGTTTATTATTTTCTTTAATTAATTTTTTATTCATATATTTTATAATTATTTAATTGGTGGACCGAATCGGAATCGAACCGATGTCCACTAATCCTTCAATATAAAATGATTTCTAGTGTTATTTTTGTTCAATTTTTTAAAGAATTGTTCCCAAACTTTTACCTTAATTAATCAGGGTTTGTTTTATAGATTGGATTATCAATCTTGTTCAGTTAAAATCTGTCCCCGATTATTCAGTTAAACTCTATCCTGTTTCCGATACAATTGACCTAACCTTGTTAGGCAATTTCAAGTTCAATTGCTTGATTTTTGACAATCAGATTCTCATCTGATACCAAAAATTGAGCCATCTCACTTGTGAGTCCTTTGTTTGATTCGCCTTTTATTTGAATCATTTTATGTCTTTCCATAATGTCAAACACACATTTTATATCTATACGATTGTGTCAAGTACCTGGTCGGCCCATATTTAAAAATCTTATCTGTGTTTTTAACTTTTGTTATTCTATTATAGTTTATTTCAAAGAACTTATTTATATAAATATTACAAAGGTAAGTAAAATAATTGACATTTCCAAATAACTTAATTATTTCTTCACTATTTTATAACCTGATTTATTCAGAACTTTAAATATATCTTGGACTATTTGAATGGCTTCTTTTGAATCAAGTACAGCAGATAATGCTGTTTTATCTTCATTCCATTTCATAATCCATACTGCCTCTAATAATATTTCTTCTATTTTATCTTTTTCTTTCATAATTTATCAAGTTTAAATTAACTATTAAGACAAAAATAGGTATAATTTTTCAATAAAACAACTATTTATATAAAAATAATTATAAATGGCAACTTTTAAGATAAATTTAACAGATCAGGGACAAACAACCAGAAGAAGATTTTTTTCAGACGTTATTGATGATTATAGAAAAATAACAGTAGAATCTATACCAAATTATAAAATTTCAAGAAAGAAACCAGGGGAACAGAGACCTAAATTTTCATCTGTTTCTAACGGTAGAGATTTTTATTATCTTATTGAAGATATAAAAATAAAAGATGTTTCTTTAGAAAATACTGTTAATAAAACACAACCAACTACAAAAATAGAGGAAAAACAAACAAAGGAAACATTTAATATTAGTAAATCTAAACAAATATTTGATCAATCCCAAACTAAAAGACTAGATAACTTAAAAGACACTGAAAATATATTTAAAACAAAGATAGATAGTAATGTTACTAATATAGATATAACAGATCAAATAAAAAAAATAACTTTATTTTTCCCAGGGAGAGATACATTATTTATTCAGATCCCAAAAGATCCAAATGAAATTGGTGCCAAATTTGTGTTAAAAGGAGCAAAACCATTAAAACAGGGAGATTTTGTAAAGGTTTAAATTCTTTAATATGAAGCTTCCCACCAACCATTATAGGTAACTCCATCTTTAGGATCATTATCATTCATGTGAACATTATCATTTAATTCGCCAGACATATATCCCTCTATCATCATTTGAAATATCATGTTTTGTGCTGTCTCTTCTAACGCCTCTGCATGTCTTGTATCAATTTCTTTTTCATCATCCCTCCACCAACGGTATGTAATGTTAATTTTTCTTTCAATTTGCGTATTATCTTTTTTAATGGCTGCTGTTTCCATAATTTCTATGTTTTAATAATAATTAATAATTTCATTTAACAATACAAAAGTAAGTAAAATAAATGAAATAAACAAATATTTATATAAAAATATTTAATAACATGGGTTTTATATCAAGTGCTGCAACAAGTACAATTATTGAATTATCTGCTCTTTTAACTCAAAAAGGAAGAGAATATTTTATTAATGATATTGATAGTGCTATAATTTCTTCTTTTTCTTTGGGAGACCCAGATACAAACTATATGGCGTCTGGCAACACAAAACCATTGAAAAGTGGTAATGTTCCAGATATAACTGGTGATTATAGTGGTTGTGTTTTTTCTGTTCATTGTGGTATTAGTGACCTTAGAAATAAAATATTAAGAGGAAAAACAGAACAATTTACCAGAGAAGTAAAATTTAAAAAGAATGAGGATTATATTAATTCTGGCGATACTGGTTGGTATAGAAATTTAAATGTAACTATTCATTTGGAAAGAATGATTAAATATTTGTTATTAGAATCATCAGAAGGGAGACAATCTGGTTCCACGTATGATAAAGATATAAAATCACCTTATGCTGATTTTTTTAATGAAGTTGCTGTGATAGTGAGTAGTAATACTTCTAATCTTGAAAGTATAGAGAGAAAAGAAATGGAATTTAAAATAGGTGAACAAACTGGTAGTGATAGAGAATATTTTAAAAGATTATTTAATATAAATCAAACTATATTAGATAATCCAGCTGTTGGGATTGATAAATATCCTACTTCAGAAGTAGATATTAGTGATTATCCTTCACCATTTGTTTTATCATTATCTTCTTATCTAAGTGGTAATAGTCTATCTATCGGTGGATCTGGTAAAGGAGGAGTAATAATTTATCCAAGATCATTTGGATATGTTGGGCATAGTTTGCAAATAAATAAACCATCTACTGCTACGTTTCCTATAATATCAGGCGGAAAAAAATTTTATAGAGAAACAGATTTAGAAAATGTAGATTTTAGTTCATTATCTCTATTTAAATCCTCTTCTAAAATTATTCCTGCAGCAGTGGTAGATACAGGATTTGATGGTATAAAAGCATATGAAGCAAGAAATAGTATACTTCAAGATCCAGAAGAACTATTAGGTGATGATAATCAAGGATCAGATGAAATTGAAAAAAGATGGCACAATCATTATTTAAGATTTTATGAAAGAGGACTTATTATTGAGGAAATTAAATTATTGGGTAACTTTATTAAAAATAACTCAGACGTTAATAATAAAAATAGATTATTTGATATTGTATATTCTGGCGACAATATAACCCCAATTAACTACTTATCAAAAAAACCACTTGTATTTATATCAAAGACAGATGATAGTATGGATAAAATTGGTACTATAAGGGTTAAATTTGATATTGATTTGAAAAGTGCTATTGATAATGGTCAAATATCAAAAATAAATAGTATAAATGATTTACATAACTGGACTGGTATGACATCAACAGAATTAACATTACCATTTGTTGAATATTTATAAT
>ERZ1292625.4317-Hain-H41-01um-R1-4317-length-10730-cov-8_pt1 | contig 10730 bp, 17 predicted proteins | sample MGYA00564400_ERZ1292625 | MGnify/ENA primary metagenome ERZ1292625 (study PRJEB36523, sample SAMEA6512639) | groundwater metagenome | collected 2019-01-08 | study: AquaDiva: Metagenomics assemblies of 32 groundwater samples
GGTCCATGACGACCGCCTCGACGCCCTGGCTATTGCTGTGGCCTACTGGGTGGAGGCGATGGCGGCTGATGCTGATGAGGAGCAGAAGGCCTACAAGGCTACCGAACTCGATGAGGCCCTCGAAGCCTTCACCGCCAACATCCACAACACCCAGCCGACACCGCTCTGCTGGACGACCAACATGAGGTAAACAAGTGTTTGTGTTATTCTTCCTGATGATTACAGCACCAGGCCAGTTCCAGGTCCAACCTCTGCAGTTCTTCAGTGGTCCTCAGGCTCAGGTCCAGTGTGTTGCAGAAGAGACACGGTTAATGAAAGAGCTTGAGAGGGTTTACAATACTGCGTCTAAGAGGGATACTTTTGGGTTTAAGTGTTTGAAGCAGAAGGAGAAAGAGACTTAAGGTCGGCTAATCGATACCACTCTTAGACCTATAAGAAGAATAATCAATTGAATAGTCAGATGTCTATTCTATTCTAATCTACTGTCTATATACTAACCTAAGGTATTATATATCTCTGTTGTTGGTGTGTATAAGTATCTTAAGAATGAAGTAATAGAATATACCTTAACCAGTGATTAAGGAGGGATCAGACATGCCGAGGTATGACTTCCGCTGCACCGCCTGCAACCACCTCTTCGAGGCGATCTCCCCTGCCACCCTCACCTCCCTCCCCTGTGTCGCCTGTCAGTGCCCCTTCTCTGTCCGGCTGGTGTCGGCTCCCTGCTCCCCACGGATGGGGTCTACCAGGCACTACACCGAGGAAGAGATGAAGAGGATCAAAGAGCCCGTGTGGTCCAACCAGGACGGCAGCATCGATGTGTAACGGGGCCACCCTCAAGATCGAGCATCCAGAGCCCCTGCCGGCCAAGCTCAAAGGCTCCCACGAGACAGCCCCCAAGACATCCCCGAAGACCAACTCCCCCAATCCCCTTGTAATCACAAAGGAAATGGTGGACAGAGACGGTCCCATGAAGGTGCCTGGGATGGGGTAGCAGGTGAATCAAAAAGGATTCATGCCTCTAAAACGATCTAGGATGCCTCAGGAACGATGATCGTTTTAAGATGGTCAGGGATCAGTATTCGGGGGGATCGTTGAACCTACCCCCCTAAGACCCCCCATAGCCGAAGGGGTGCGGAGGTAAATCAGTGACAGACAAACCAAGGAGGAGGAGGATCTCATGTCTAAGAACGCTGAACAGGTTGGAGCGATCGTCCTGCTGGCCCTGATGGGTCTGGCCGTGGTCGCCGTGGCAATGGTGCTCCTGGGCTGTGGGGAGACTCTGGCTGCGACTCCGGCTGTGACTCTGGCTCAGACCTGGCAACCCAACCCTGGACCCTGGCCACCGCCGAACAACCCGATCGTGATTGCAAAGTAACAGGTGAGGCCCCCTTCCTCGGCTCGGAAGCCTCGGAGCGGGGGCCACCACATTTTGGAGAAAAAATGTCACATCCTAACGTGGATGGTCCAGGCGTTAGTTTTCCCCCATGGGGTGGGGAGAATCTCGTCTACTCTGGTCTGAGAGGGGGGGAGTGAGGCACAGTACAATGCACAAGCTATTGATAACATTGGGTTAGATTGTCCTAACTCACGACTATGAGGATCAGAAGAGGCAACGGCAATGCAAAAATAGCATTGTCGAGTTTTACTTGTTTCTCTGTTACATGCCGATCAGGCAGTGTGTGAGATTAGAGACACGTACTGCTATGTATCCATTCGCAACACACATGAGGACTATGTGCAACAGTGTGGGGAATAAACCGCACAAGTGTTGCATAATCAACACAGGCCTAAAATCATAAGCCTTTGTTTTTTCATCATTCACAGTATGGCAGAGCGATTGCAATACAACCTGGCATGATGCAATAAACCAAGGCGTAGTACATTCAAGCCACTAGAAACGGATGGCACAATAGGGATCAGAGGGACAACCGCAAAGATCGTTGGCTACCTATCACGGTAGATGCTAACCACGCAAACAACGATTGGCACCCTTCAACCAACCAACGGGAACTATGCCTTGATTTATTGCATCTTATTTTTAACCTCACAACCAACCAACCAAGGGGGCTCATATGAACAGCACACGAGAGAATATCATCCTCGTTCGCAAACAAACCAATCGGCCACCATGCCGGCAGCTCATAACAAAGGTTAACCCTTTTGACCGATCGGCGGAGTATAATGCAGAGGCTATAGCGTTCAAAAAGGCTTGGCTTGCGAATAGGGGTTGACCATCAAGGCAATCGTAGCTATATTGTTTTCGAGGTCGACAACAAACAATCAAACAGAGGAGAAGCGACCATGACTAAGAAACACTTTATAAAACTTGCTGAGTATCTCCGCGATACAACGGGGTATTGCAAGCCATTCACGCGCGCGCAAAAAGAACACCTTGCCAATTTCTGTCATTCTCAAAATCCTCATTTCAAGCGAGAGCGATGGCTTGAATACATTGAGGGGACTTGTGGACCGAACGAAGGAACATCCTTATCCAGAGAGGATGTAAAGATCGGTGGAACTGACTAGTAGAGAGAGACAGCAAACAACCAACCGAGGGGGCTAAGATGAAACTCTATAACGATGCAGGTATTGAAGCAATTGATCTTCCAGCCAGTGTCAAGGCCACCGTGCCATGGGGGGGCGTATCAAGCAAGTATGCCTTTGCCTCATCCCTTGAAGTAGCAGAGACTATCAGGAAAGAACTCAATTACATTCCGGTCTATGCTCAAGAGGCTAAGACGAGGATTGAAGGCAAAGGGAGCTATACAAAGCATATGCTGCGCTTTAGGGCAGTGAATTCTCTTCCCGTACTCAATGGTCTGCATTTCGAGATAGTGCTAATCAATTCTCACGATAGGGCTAGCAGTCTCAGCTTGTCATTTGGTATCTATCGGATGGTGTGCTCCAACGGGCTCTGTCTAGGCGGGGATATCTTTAGCACAGGTGCCATGCACCATACAGGGAATGGGCTGAAGGGGCTAGGGGAGAAGCTGAACCGATTGCTTACACAGCAAGGCAGAGTGGCGGATACCGTCAATACCATGCAGCATCGGATGCTGAATCTCGATGATAAGCTGACGTTCGCACGACAAGCGATAGCCTTGCAGTATCCTAAGCTGACAGGGGATGAAAACCGCCTTATGGCTAACCGCACCTTGCAAACAAGGCGATATCAGGATACAGGGCAAGATGTTTTCTCCGTGTATAACGTAGTGCAAGAGAACCTGCTAGCCGGGGGTATGCGTGGTATCAGCGGGCGACGGATTCGACAAGTCAACAGCATCGATGCTGCCGTGAAAGTGAATGAAGGCCTGTGGGAACTGGCAGCAAGCTACGTGTAGTCAGCCTTCAATGGTAGCCTAGGCGAGGAACTAGGCTACTGCTTGAGGGTTGAATACCTATAACCAAAGGGGGGAGTATGCGCAAACCAAAAGGTTACGTGGTTTGGCAAGGGCCTAGTGAGATAGACGGAAAGCCGATTGTCTTGATTATGACGGGTTTTCAGGCTAGTTCAAAGAATCAAAAAACCGGCGCTATGATTCAGACCTATATCTTGAGGTCTGATATTCCGCCGATCGAGGCTATGCAATCGGGAGAAGATGTAAGCATATGTGGGGATTGTCCGCACAAAGCCACGGAGAACGGTACCTGCTACGTGAGAGTGGATACAGGCCCAAACACGGTCTACCGTGCCTTCAAGAGGGGTTCGTATACCGTGCCAAGCATGCCTAGCGTGACAAGGCTTGCCATGATGGGGCAGACCTTGCGCCTTGGCACCTATGGGGACCCCTGCGCTATTCCGTTCTCAGTATGGGAGAACCTGCTAGTACATACCATCGGGCATACCGGATACACCCATCAATGGAAACAAGAGCGGTTCTCTGCCTTCAAAGTTATCTGCATGGCGTCATGCGACAACCTTGACGAGGATAGCAGGGCTAAGGGGCTAGGATGGCGAACCTTTACCATCGTACCTAAAGATACACGGGAGTACATACCAGGGGCTCTGCTTTGCCCTGCTAGTGAAGAGGCGGGAAAGGTGCTTACTTGCGCTCAGTGCCTTGCATGTGGGGGAACTACATCTAGGAACAAGGCAAGCGTTTTCATTCCAGTGCATGGCGTGGCTTTCAAGGTTGCGCGGTTTGCTAACCTAATCCAGATCGGGAGGGGGCTATGATACCTGTAGATTGCGATTGTCCGGACGGGCTAGAAGGGAATTGTGAAGCATGCCGGCGAGAGGAACTAGAAAACGGGATAGATAACGCGATGTTACAGGCTGAATCAGACCTTGACGAGGAGTAGAATCCAGCTTGAGAAGGGAGGTGAGAGGTACGTATTTATTCGGATTGTGTCAGAAGTACCATAGGTAGAAGTACCATTGACAGGGGCAGAATTAGCAACCTTACAATTTGGGAGGGGATACCATGAAGTACAAGGTAACAATTTCTCAGTTTGTCGAAGCAAAGAACCCACGCCACGCAGCACACATTGCCGAAGGACGCATTGCGACCATAGACCCTGATGACCGGCCAGGGGTGTATGTGGCAGAGGAGTATTCGACCGAAGGGGAGTGGCCAAAGGCCTACCGTGTGGACCTGAGAATTCCGAAGGCGGTTGAACGGGTAGCCTAAGCCCCTGACAGGGTACCTTAGCACGGGCTAGGGTACCTCAGTGAGGGGAGTTAGTCTTAACAGAAGGGAGGGACTATGAAAGGTAAACCTAAGTTAGTGCTCGGTGTAGGCCCATACGACGATACCTGCATGGTGTGCGGGCGCGCGCAGTGGGGGCAGTGGGTGCCGGTAGGCTTTCAACACTGGCGGCATGATGAGTGCAGGGTTGGATCCGTAGAATGGATGGCCAAGATGGAGCGAATTAGCCGAACGCCACTGCAGGAGGAACTGTATCAAACTTATAGGAGGATACGCGATGGGCAAGCAACCACTTAGCCTCAAAGAAGCCTGCGACCGGTGCATGCTGACCGTGTATCGTGGCACGCGGGCGGAGGTCTCAGCACAGGCCGGTGTGGATGGTGCCATTGAGTTCTTCAGCGCCGATCGGGAATTAGCCACGATCCGGACTGCAGACCTCGATGGCTACGTCCACTTTATGAAGCACAGTAAGCACTATGAGCCGGCGTCTATCAACCGGCGCCTTGGCACGCTCTCGCGCGTGTTCACGTTTGCTGAACAGCGGGATCTCGTGAACAGCCGGCCACACTTCCCACGTCAAGCGAAGGTGCAGGGCCGGCTCCGTTGGCTCACGAGGGATGAAGAGTGCGCGATGGTCTGGGAGTTAGACAATGCAGGCTTTCGAGAGCAGGCCGGCGCCTTGATGGTGCTGGCGGATACAGGACTGAGACCTTCAGAGCTATGGAACCTGGACGCGGGCGACATCGGGACCGTGGGGATCCGTGTGGTCAAGAGCAAGACAGACAGGCCTCGCCTTGTGCCGATGACAGAGCGAGTCCGCGTGATGATGGAGGGGCGAACGGGCAAGGTGTTCCCGTATTCAAACAACTGGTTTGCCAAGGCGTGGCACCTGGGGCGCATGAAGTTAGGCCTGCTCCAAGATCCGGAGTTTGTACCGTATTGCTTGCGCCACACATTTGCCTCTCGCCTCATTCAGGGCGGCGTGCCCGTGGATACGGTGAGCCGGCTGCTCGGCCACAGTAACATCCAGCAGACCATGCAGTACGCACACCTCTCTGAAGGTAATTTAGCTAGTGCCATCAATGTGTTAGAACATATTAGGGCCTAATCAATACCACTACCATACGGTATAAACCTTTGAAGAAGGGAGGCGGCACTGTGGATGCAGAACTTCAGCGACAATTGCAACTCGAATCGGAGATGGCCGGCCTCGGACAGCGGAGAGTAGAGATTGACGTCATGTTAGGAAAAGACGTGCCAGACACCAAAAAGGTGGGGGAACTCCGCCATAAGAAATCACATCAGGAGGGCCACACAGAGGCGATGACGGGGTACGGCCGTACGCTTCTTGCCACGGCGATTGAGCGGGTGGGTTTGGCCTGTGAGGCGGAGGCCAATTCAGTCACGAGCGGGCGGATGGCGCTTCATCGGGTGATGCTTCGTCGTTTCTGGGGGGAGCGCCCAACTGTCAGGGGAAAGAAGGCCACTGAGAAAGAGCAGAAGGCACTAGCCCGCTGGGAAGCACAGAAGCCACACCACATGCGCATCGTGGCAGCGGTCGCCCTTGAGATCGTTGTGAATGGGGTCTCCGCTGCGTGGAAGGTGAATCGTACAGCAGGCCAGATCGGGCATGCCCTAGAGCGGGAGTTGAAGTTTCGGTACGCGCGGACGCACAACCCTGGGCTGTTTGAGACCGTGTTGTTGGACTTGGAGCGGAGAGAGCCGGATATGCAGCGCCGCGAACGAATCATGCTACATTCGCTGAGAACAGACAGCACCGCGCGCGCCTTAGCGGGCTGGGTTGCCTCATCTCAGTCCGATCAACTCGCAGCAGGGATGCTGGTGTTAACGCTTATTTGTCGTGAGACGGATCTTGTGTCAATCGTTTCACGGCGGGAGCGGGGTAACAAAACGGTGGACATGCTGGCGCCAACATCCACGACCCTCAACTATATCCACGAACGGATAGCCAATGCGGGTTGGGCAAACCCGATGTTTCTTCCGACGATCATCAAGCCACTTTCGTGGAGTTCAATCCGGAGCGGGGGCTACTATAGTACCAAGGAAGTGCTTGAGCCGGTGCGGTTGGTTAAAAAGCTTTGGACGCGCAACGCGGAGGGAAAAGGACAGTTCACTCTCCTAGAACGGTCTCCGATGCCGGCAGTGTATAGAGCAGTCAATGCCGTGCAGAATACCGGCTGGAGAATTAACAAGCCGCTGCTGGCCGTGATGCAGGAGGCCTGGTATCACGGGGGTCAGGCTATTGGCAAAATGCCAGTTCGCACCACGGCTGAGACCCTGACCTCCACATTCCCGTTGCCTCCTCGTATGGCTGAGGGTGCGTCTGAGGAGGAGAAGACCACCCGCAATAGGGTGGCGTCCAAGGTGTATCGTCGGCGTGAGGCACAGATCGGAAAGGTATTTCAGATGGATCGCACGATGATGCTGGCGGAGAAGTTCACCAACGAGAAGGCGATCTACTTCCCTATGCAATTAGATTTCCGTGGTCGCATGTACGCGATGCCATCCATCCTCAACCCACAAGGAACTGACTGTGCGAAGGGGCTGCTGGAGTTCTCAGAGGGAAAGCGCCTTGGCCCTGCTGGCTGGCGGTGGTTGCACATCCATGTGGCGAACATGCATGGGGAAGACAAGATTAGCTTTGAGGAACGGGAGCAGTGGGCAATTACTAATTTTGACTGGATTAGTAGTTGCGTCAAAGACCCTTTTACCAACCGAGGGTGGATGAATGCTGACAAACCTTGGCAATTCTTAGCCGGCGCGATAGAGTTAGTCACAGCGGTACAAAGGGGGGACTATGAGAATTACTTTTCACACCTACCTGTTACGGTGGACGGTACCTGCAACGGCCTCCAGCACTTTTCTGCCATGCTCCTCGACCGCGAAGGTGCGGTGTCTGTTAATTTGGAACCTTCGGAAGTGCCCAACGATATATATCAGATTGTGGCCGATAAGGTTAAAGCCAAGTTTGCAACGATGGATGATCCCCTGGCTATACAATGGCTCCAGTGGGGCTTCGACCGAAAGGCAACCAAGCGAGCAGTGATGATCCTCCCATACTCAGGGACGCAGCACGCAGCCACAGAGTACATTCGGGAGTACGTGAAGGAGCGCCTTGAGGTAGGTGGTGCGATCACCACTTTTGAGGATGAGTTCCGGGCTACAGCCTTCTTTGCGAAGCATGTATGGGCCACGATCGGAGAGACAATTCAATCGGCTGGCACGGTCATGAAGTGGCTTAAGGACGTGGCAAAGGCAGTGACTGCGGCGAAGCGTCCTATTCGGTGGACCACGCCGATGGGTTTCCCGGTGCAGCAAGACAACCGAGAACAGGACCAGTTTCGGTTGGGGTTGTCGTTAGGGAAGGGTATTAAATACCGGCCTCTCCTGAACAAGGAGTCTGAGAGGTTCGATCGCAAGGCGCAGGCGCAGGGCATTAGTCCTAACTTCGTGCACTCTCTCGATGCAGCCTGTCTGATGCTGACGATCAACCGGGCTTTGGACGAGGGGATCACTAGCTTTGCGATGGTCCATGATAGCTACGGGGTACATGCCCGCGATATGGACAAGCTGTACGTGGGACTCCGACAAGCCTTCGTAGATATCTACCAAGGGGACGTGATGGGAGACTTTGTACGGCAAGCAACAGAGGGTCTCCCAGAAAAGGTCCGGAACGCTCTTATCGCAGCACAGCCCCCGAAAGGGGCATTCGTGTTGGAGTCGGTGAAGGACAGCAAATACTTTTTTGCATAGACTGAAAGGACTACCATAATGAGCGAGCCGTTGACGCGAGAAGAAATTGACGCGATAGACGAATTAGCAAGTAGACATTATCAACTGTCACCGGACGGTTCATGTGGAAATAGATTGATTCACGCCTCAAAAGATATTCGCGCCGTTATCGCCCTCCTACGGCAACGGGAGGAGAAGGTGAAAGCCCTAATGAGCAAGCCGTTGACGAAGTATTGGCTGAATAGAGACACCTCTCATTTGTGGGAGATGAATAGAGGTCCACTTACGCCTATTGATAAAACGGAAACCGTTTATCTCACCGCTGACGTAGGGCAGGAGATCGCTGTCCGCGAGCGTGCGGTGTGGGAGAAAATTACCAAGGCGTTTGACAAGAAATTCATGGCGAGCGACAAACGATTGGACAGCACACGAGACTACCGTGTTGACGACTTCTACAAGTGGCTGAAGCAGCAAGCCAAGGGGGTGAAGCTATGATGGGACTTTGCTTGGCACCTATTCTTCTGATGGGCTACGCGATGACGTTCCAACCGGCAGACCGCAACCATCCGAGTAACGTGGATGGGGTAGTCGTGGAGGCGATGACGTGTGAGAAGGGGCTCGGCGTAGATGCGAAGGCGTCAACAGCGGGATTGTTCGGCTTCGGGTTGCAGTACGGACTGCCAATCTTGGAAGAGACGCCCGTGACGCTGACCTTTCTCCCGAAGGCTGGCCTCTCCTACACCACGACCCCTCGGCGCGAGTTACCGCAGACCGCGCAGTTTGAGGTGGGTGGGCAGTTGCTCCTAGGGTATGGTCCCTACAGAGTGGGCCTTGAGTATTGGCACTTGTCGAACGCGGGGATGCAGCAGCCGAACTTGGGGCTGGATATGATCGTGGTTCAAACGGGCTTTGCGTTTTAAGGGGGGAAGTATGGCACGAGTGGATCGAATCATCAGACGGGGTGGGATTAAGAATCAGTTAGCCGTGATAAACGAAACCGCCTACCGTATGTTCCAGCGGGGTATTGAAGTAGGCCGGCAGGAGGAGAAGAATGCACAACAGAAAGTGGCGATTGAGGACGGACAGAGACGGGCGGACAATCCTGATACTGTGTTTGCTGCTCCTTGCGATGGGGCTGTGGGTAGCAAGCAGCATTTTCCAGAAGCCTACACCGTTGATCGGCACCGAGGATATACAGATCCAGAAGCAGGCAGCTTTCCATCGTCATAGCTGCTTCCACCGGAACGGAATCCGAGAGCGGTGGGAGAGTAATCTCCCTGACGGGATCATTGAGCAGGTAGGGTACAAGCAGTACCTCGTCATGTTCCAGGGCGAAGCAGAGAAACGGGGAGGAGGGGATAAGGTGGCGCTCCCTTTAACTATCGAGTCATTCGACGCTGCACACCATGAGGTGGCGTGTCCCCCAACATGGCTCAATCATAATCAACGGAGGAGGTAGTATGGTACTGGTAGATATCAAGGCAGTGGATGCAGAGGTACGGAAAGAACTGGCCGACGAGAAGGTGAAGAATGCGAAGATCAAACTGAAGGCGAAGCTGGCAACGATCGACGCTGCTCGGACGGTCTTAGCCAACGCAGAGCGGGAGTACGAAGACCTCCTCGCTACCATCGCAGAAGGGAATTAGTATGCCCAGGACTCAGAACTTTCATCGGGTTCTCAGCCGGCCTATGCGGGTACGGTGGGGCGGCTGGGAAACCACGACGACCCAGTTGCAGCAGGGTGGGTGGGAGTTGGCGGTGCATGAAGACTTCAGCCGCATGACGATCCGGATGACGATGCGACACCAGGGGTTCAGGATGTATGGCGTGAGCCGGTATCTGGACTTCAACTTCATGCGGTATGCCAATGCCGAGTCTGACCTCTCACAGTACATTATTGAGATTGAGCAGATGGGGACTAATATCATCATCCAGATGATGGAGATGGGGGACCCCTTCGCAGGCATGAAGGCGATCGACGCCTATCCACAGTTCACGACCCGGACCATCAAGCGGATCGAGGACTATGGGTTCTTTGCGACCCCGCTCGTGCGGACGCAAGAACTTATTGTGGATCCCAGTGAGATCGGTCGGGTGTTGGAACTTATCAAGCAGGCGCAGCTACCAGAACAAGAGGCGATTAGAAAGCGGCAGCAGATGCAAGCGAGCCGAGCGGGGCTGGATCTGACCGCCATCCCACAGCAAACATTTCATGCTCAACTTCTGAGCGTGGCCTAACGAGGAGGAGATGACTATGGCAGAGAAACGACCCAAAGCAAAGAACTACGTGACGCCGGACGGTGTGGCCAAGTACGCGCACCTGAA
>ERZ1292625.850-Hain-H41-01um-R1-850-length-41136-cov-14_pt5 | contig 10727 bp, 13 predicted proteins | sample MGYA00564400_ERZ1292625 | MGnify/ENA primary metagenome ERZ1292625 (study PRJEB36523, sample SAMEA6512639) | groundwater metagenome | collected 2019-01-08 | study: AquaDiva: Metagenomics assemblies of 32 groundwater samples
GAACATGAAGCACGTGACCGTGCCGCTACCGAGAGGGCCAGCACCGTACGCGCAGGTGTCGCACCGATGAGGGCCGTTGGAGACTTCGACGTATCCGTGCTCCGCTGCCTCTTCCTTGCTCTCTCCGAGCCGCACGGTCTGCCCTACGGCACTGATCTGGTAGTCCTGTCCTTTCTTCGCCTGCATGTCGGCTGCGTCCTTCTCGATCAGCTTGCGCATCTCGGGGTCGACACGTGTTCCGGGCGCCCACTCCAGTTTGAGAGTGCGGAACGGCAGGAACGCCAACCTGACATAGTCACCGTGCTTCTCACGTGACCTGTCCGCATAGGTGATGCCGACGCCGCCGAGACTACCTGCGAACAACCGCTCTGATGCGGGGAGCTTCGGCTTCGCCGCTTCCTCGATCTCGTACGTGACGCGGTGCGTGCCGAGCCGATCGACCTGAGTCGTGAACTTGCTTGCGTGCGAGTTGTTCTTGAACTTGATCGTCAGCAACTCTTGGTCACCATCACTCGTCTGATGCGTGATCTTGCCGTCGTAGTCGTGCATGAAGCCGATGACGTAGCGAACTGCGCTCTTCGGCGCGCTCACTGAGATCGTGGTCGACTCCTCCAATCCGGCACTTTTTCCCGAAGTCGTTGCAAGTTGCAACGGAAACAGGACCAGGCTTCCACCCTCGAAGATGGCGTGCACGGGGCGTCCACCGCGCTCCTTCGCGAGGTACTTCTCGACGAGCGTTTCAGCGGACTTTCGATCGACATGGTTCCACAGACGCGCGACGGTGAAGTCAGGAGCGGCGGCCTCACGCAAGCTCTGAGCGTGTCGGATATGCAGTACTCGACCTCGCTCCTTCTCGTTCCAGGTACGCGCGACCATCACCTCCGCGCCTTCCGCGAGGCGACGATGTGCGAACACCTCACCGCGATCCTGGCGAAGGATCAAGTCGCCTTCGCGGATCGACTCGTCTGCTTCCTCATCGTCCTCATCGTCAGGATCGTCGCCTTCCGGATCCTCACCGTCCTCCTCTTCATCATCCGCGTCACAGTCCGCAGCCTCGCGCACGATGAGCGCATCTTCCGTAGCTTTGTCACCTCGCTCGCTGGCATCTTCGAAGGAGGGATCCAAGGGGTTCAGTTTCATCGCAGGGCGTTCCGGTGGTGACAAGCGGTCGAGCGCATCAAGGTTCGGAAGGCTACTGAAGCCTGCGGTGGTGCGTCCAGAACGCACTTCCTGAGCTACCCTTGAGGCGTGACTCCACTCCTACCCGCAGCCCCAAGGCCCTGTGCAACATGCCCATGGCGCACCGAGAACCAGAACCACGGCAAGAAGCACGCGTACGGTTGGTATACGAAGGCAAACCGTAGGCGACTTTGGTCCAAGCTCCGTCGTGGCGGTCGCATGACATGCCACAGCACCGACCCTCTAGTCGAAGTACCTCCAGGCGCGAAGGCTCCAGCCCCGACGACCGACACGCGTGAGTGTTGCGGTGCCCTGATCCTCGTTCAACGCGAGTGGATGCGAGTTCAAGCGTGCCGCGAGTTCAACGTCTACCGCAGAGCGCACTCAAGCGGGCTCACGAAGCTCGGCGCGCAGAAGCTGGTAGAGCGATACCTGTTCCTCGATCCTGATGGTCCCATGGCTCTCCCTGACCTCGGTCAGGAAGGGATCAGCCGGTGACGATCGTGTGATCGGAAGACGAGTCGTGCTCAAGGGTGAGCACGTCACCTACGGGGCAATCGAACGAACCACTGCCGTGCCCCTTCGCATCGAGGGTGATCTCGATCGTGTCGTACGAAACGAGGTCCACCAGCAGCTCAATCTCGATCGTTTGGTTCGCCAGCTCAGGGTTGTCGAACGTGAACGTGACCTCATCACCAGGCGACGGGTTGACGGGGCTATGCGTGAACCGGTCAGGAGGTGCCATCATTTGCCCTTCCCTTCCGTCTCGTCACGGAGCTTGGAGAACAGCAGATCGAAGTCCCGCTGCAACTCCGGATGCTGCTCGATCTGCGCACGCATCAGCCGCACCACCTCCCGCATGCGGATGTACGCCGCACCCGCCGCACTGAGCACTTGCGCGGTCGGACGTTGGCGATCTTTGATAATGGTCACGCACTGATCCCACGACAGTTGTCGTGACTGCTTACCGTCCCATACGAATTGCGTCATGCCAGCTCCCACTACAAGGGTCACGATGAGTGCCAACGTCAGCCAGAAACTATCGCGTTGTGCGTGAGTAGTCATCCATTGGCAGTACTCACGCACATTAGCACATTAGGTGTCCGGTGGGTCTTCCTCGACCACAGGCGTACGTTCCCTACGACGGGATGGTCGACCCACTTCCTCGCCCACATCGCGAAACCCACGATGCACGAGCATCCGATCGATGCGTTGCGCGATCATCGACAGTCGATTCATTTCGAGCGACATCGCCCGTTGCGCATCGGTCGCATCGCGCAGGGAGTTGACAAGTTCGTTGACCTTGTCCGTCGAGTCTTTCAGATCACTCCGAAGGTGCTCCAGAAGCTGTGCGAGGAGATCGCGGTACGCCTTTGACTCCACCTCGGATCGCGTGAGCATCGAGCGGATCACGAACGTTGCGAGGGCCAATAGCACCCCCGTCGCAGTCAGGTTCGGAACGTTGAATCCGGCTCCCTCCTCGAAGGGCAGAAAAAGCAAACACAGCACTGCAATCAGACCTCTCCGCGAAGAGCTTTGATGAGATTGCCTGACGTCATCAGAACCCACTCGGCGACGACGTCCATACCTTTGTGCGGGGCACTTGGAGCAATCGATCGGGCAGTTCGAGCGAGCAGATCGAAGTCTTCCACTACCGCCTCGGAATCGAGGTTAGCCGAGTAGAGGCGTGCGATGCGCGTGACGGTGTCTCGCATCGCTTCCTTGTCCGCGACAGACCAACCTTCCTTGCACCGAAGCGTCATGAGCGCTTCGAGTTCATGCAACGGGTCAACTCGGGTCATGCTTCGCTCCGCGTAGTTGATGCAGTGTGCTGGATCACGGGTCACGCCGTTGCCCCTACGAATCGCGCGTGTTTCCGCATCGCTTCGCTCCGCGTAGTTGACACAGCGTAGGCACGATGCGTGCTTGTGACCCAGAACTCGCGTCCGCCAATGCGTGACTTCCATAGCGGAACTCGCTTGTGCTGCTCTGTCTCTTCGAGCGGTACTCGATGCGCCTTGAGGAGTGCGAGCGGTGGGCCTTCACCGATGCGTTGACAGCCCGTGCGAATCGTGTCGAGCAAGAGGTTCGCAGCGCGAGGTTGCGCGGCTGGCGGAGGGATGCGGCGACCGCAAGTGTGCTCGACCATCTTCTCGATGAGTGTCGATTCGTTGACCATGCTCACGGGCTGCTTGCAGCGGGGGCACGACCAACCGGGACGCTGAAGAGAGACGAGTTCCATCTCCGCGACGATCTGCTTACGTAGCGGATCGTGACCGTAGAGGCGCAGCTCGATCAGCTTGTCAGTTGGGCGCCCTCCCTCATCGATCAGGTTGCCCGGCTTGGTGCGTAGTTGCCGTACCTGGCGCACCAGGCGGCCCGCCCATGACCAGTCGTCTTCGGTCCACTCACCACGAGGCTTGGTGCGCAAGCGCATCACGTAGCGCGGTGCGGCACGCCCAAGGGTGTCACGCCCGATCTTCCGCACGGTCGCCTGTGAGACGGCCTCACGCAGGGTGCGGAACGTCGCGTTGACCGCACGGCGGAAGCGTTGGTAGATCACCTCCTTGTCGTGAGAGATCGCCGCTTCAGTCAACGAGTCAGGGAATCGACGGTGCGACGCGAATGTGACTCCGTAGCCAGGAGCCACGTCCGTGTAGTACGGAGCGACAGACAGCGGACTCGCGCACGAGGCAGTGAATCGCGCCTCATGTTCCACGTGCTGCACCATCACATCCTCTGTCAGGGCGGTGTTGGCAACCCAACGGAAACCTTCGACGCGCAGCATGCGCTTGTAGATGCCTGTCTTGACCGCGTACCACTGGTCACTCTCCGGCTCGATGTCCTCGTATCCCTTGGTTGCGAGGTCACCCGCCTTCTGCCACAGGTGCTTCGCACGCTCTGCTGAGACGCCGGCACGCTTGGCCATCGTGATCGCTGCAGTACCTTCAGATAGTTTCATCTCCTCGGCTAAGCACGTGAGCGCTTGCAGGTCGGACGCGGCGAGTGCACGACGGTTCGCAGTAGGACCAGGGCCGTACCACGTCTCGATGAGTTCGAGCGTGTCCTCGAAGCTCTCTTTCTTGTCGTCCTTCTTGGGCTCCTTCTTCGGAGCAGGCTCACGACTCGGCGGAGGAGTAGGCGGCACCGGCGCGGCGGGGGGCAACTCCAAGCTCGGGTCCATCGGAGGAGCCGGGCGATCAACCACACCGGGTGCCCGCACTTCTCCTGTCGGAGTGACCACCAGTTCCTTGACCTTGAACTTCTTGCGCAGCATGGACTGTGCGCGATCCGGTTCGTTCCCGGTCATCAGGAGCACGTCGTAGTACTCCTGCATGTCGTCGCGGTAGAAGAGCGGGTCGTCCATGCGATCCGTCTCCTTGTCTTCGTCTTCTGTTTGCAGACGGCGCTGCGTCACCTCCTCGATCTGCGCGCGACGCTTTCGTAGAGCTTCTGGTTGCGCATCGCACAGGGGCGGTACCGGCTCTGCGCCTTCTGCTGCGAGTGCGTACTCCGTCAGGGCTGCTTCGATCGCGAGGTCACACTCAGCGGATTCGGTCTGCGGCTTCTTCGCGAAGTAGGCTCGAATCACACTGCACTCGACTTCGCCACGGTACTCCGTGAGATGATCGAGCACTGCCTCATCTAGGCGTGCGTTGATCGAAGTCCCTACGCCGAGCCCTGTCGAACCGTCGGCGGTCAGACGCGCGGCGCACAGCGGACAACGGACAGACACCTGATTCTTCGCCTTGTCGATCGTGTGTCCGTACTGCCGCGCTTCCTTCGCGATCTTCTTTCTCCACGCAACCGTGTCCTCGAAAGTCCGCTGACGTCCCGTGTGATCGCTGATGGCGTTAGCCGCTTCGTCGATCGACTCATCCTCTCGATCGATGACTTCAGCGCCTCGTGCTTCGAGAGCGGCACGCACGCGCGGGTTGGCAATCGCAATCTCCACTGCTCGGACAGCGTTGTCCCCGTGCGCATAGATGCGCGGGAGTCGCGTGGCTTGCGCCTTCGCAAGGTTCTCCTTCGCTGACGCGGCGGTATCTCCGTCGATCACCGCGAGCGCGCCACGCCCACCAATCGCGTGCAGGAGATGCTCGACAAGCATGTTGCCAGTCTTACCCTGGTACTTCCATTTCGCAGGGTTACCGGAACCTGGATGTGCGTCAGGGTTGGCGTTCAAGAAGAGCAGTGCTATCGGGTACGGAGAGGTCACCTTCACCCCGCGCAAGCTCGGTGAGGCAAGGCGCGCTTCGTCGGTCGCGTAGCAGTCCATGATCTGCCGGACCATCTGCATGACCTCGCGTGCGGGGATCGGCTTGACTGCGCCTGCACCCTCGCGCGTAGGTGTGCGAATGAACCAAGAGCCGGTTGTCGTCGTGATGATGACTCCGTCTGCACGCCCCTCCACCGCGTAGGAACCAATGGGGGATCGCACTCGATCGTAGAGCCCTGGAGTACTCCGGCGGCTGAGCGCATCCTCGTAGATCGACTTCTGCGGCGCTGCGGCGCTCCGCTTCATGTCGGGTGTGACATCGACCTTCGACTTGGCCTTGCAACGGACGATCGCAATCTCTGAGGTGACTCGCTCTTGGTGGCTGTAGTCACCTACGTCCACAGCCACTTCAATCGACTCGACGTAGTCTTCCGTCTCGCGCTTGATGTCGTCGAGCTTGGGCTTGACCGCTCGATCGAAGAAGAGCGCTTCGAAGCCCCCTGGCACGAGTGTGACCTCGACCAAAGTCAGATCGGTAACGCGTTGCGTGACATCCGCCGAGAAGCGCATCGCGGCGAGCCCCTCGGGAGTCGTCTCGAACATCTTGTCGCGCGCACTGAACCGCGCGACGAACTCCTTCGCCGTTTGCATGTCCGGCACGTCCTGCTGTGCTACCTCATGGATGAGCTTTCCGAGGATGCCGTTGCAGAGCGCTTCGGTGAAGCGCGGGTGCCTGACCAGTTTCCGGTGGGCTCGATCGATCCGAATGCGCGCCATGGGTGCGGAAGGTAGCCGCGCCCGCGGTGGATCATCTAGCTACCGCGTCTGCTCGACGGACGCGTGAGCGCTTCCTCAACCGACCATCCATACGCAAGGCGACTGCGCACTAAAGACAGAGGCAGATTCAGTTGGCGACACCAGACCGGAACACCCTGTGTACGCCCCTGGAATGTGATCGCATTCGAGAACCATTCACAGTTGCGGAGGGAGTAAGGCTTGCGCTTGTCGCTGCGCCGAATCCGGTGCAACAGCGACGGTGCAACGCCCATGTCCTCGAAGAAGTGCTCGAACTTCTGCCATCGCTTGCACAGCTCACTACGAGGGATGCGGCTCCAATCCGCGTAGGTGATGGACTTCGATTGCCCGTGGGTCTGCGGCGCATCGACGCGAAAACACCCGCAACTCTGCACCTCGCCGTATCGGAGGTGCTTACCGCGAACCTCGTGCAGCTTCCCGCAGTCGCACCGGCAACGAAAGCATGCATCGAGCCCTCGGTTGGCGATGCGCTCGATCACTTCAAGGCGGCCGAAACGCTGACCTGTCACATCAATCGCGGCCATGTCCTCTACTCCGGTGGATCATCTAGCTAGCTCGCACGAACCGTCGTGATCGACCAGCACAGTCGACATGCCCAAGCTAGGGTCCATCACGATGTGAGTCACGACGTACGAAGTGATTTTGCCCCCTGCGGGGTCGCCCACTACACCGCTGTGCGGGGACATCAATCGCAGATAGTCACCGTGGCGCGGCAGCACCCACTCACTAGGGAGCTGTCCGAGGAACTGGAGCTTCGAGAGATCAGCCCGATGGGGTAGCGCGCCACCATCAGGCATGGGGACAGACCTGCGAACTTCGACGATCATGTGCCAAGTCTACCCAGGCTGACTCACGCCGAGCACCGACTAACGCACCGCACGCCATTCCGCTTCCGCCACCTTCGTCAGAGGGAAGGCTGCAAGGATCTGACGGGCCGTGTCCTGAACTTCACCTTCTAGGACGGCAACAGCGATGGTAAGGGCACCGTGGGACCATTCTTCGAATCCAGCGATGCGCTCAACCAGCGGCGGGAAGACCGGAGCGGGGTTCGTCACGGTCGGGTAGGCACCGGCCGGCGGTGCTTGACCGCCTAAGAACGCGACGTTGTCCGCCATCCGCCATCCCGCACCGTCGTGCCACCACCCGTACTGAATCCATGATGCACACGCGCGCCGCAGAGTGACACCCGCAGGAACTGATCCAAACCACAGCTCCGCCGCACGTAGTCCCATGAGCCCGAGCGGCTCTTCCCAACCCCAGCATTCGACACCGCCGAGACGCCGCGGGTCGATCGTTGTCGCGAGCGGAGCAACGACAGCTCCTGCTTGGGGTCGCGTAAACGGCTCCACCTTCTGCTCGCACCGATCGCGCACACGCTGACGGAATCGATCGCGCAACTCACCTACGTCGAGGCACTGGTCAATCCAACCGGCGGCTAGCAACGTCCTACCGATTCCGCGAGACGCACCAACTCCGCTCGTAGATGGCAAGCGTGGATCGAGTGTCTCTCCAGAGAGAAACTGTCGTGCCTGCTTCTCGATGACACGCCTGAGCAACGGCGAGCCAGTCAACACGTAGGTGCCGCAGAGCGTGTTGTTGCTCCAGTGCTCGCGATCGGGTCCGGTGTAGCCACCGGAGAATCGCGGCGTCGGTTGAAGACCCTTGCCGAGTCGATCACTCGCGTAACTATTGTGCCAATGGATGTACCCGGACCAAGTGACGAAGTTCGTGTGACGCCAAGGCTCGACCGCAGAACCATCGGCTTCATACCATTGGCCAGGCCGACAGGCTTCGTGCAGAGCAGAGTGGTACGCCTCCAACGTGTGCAGCGCACCACCCGCCCACGCCCACCCGAGCTTCGAAGCCCCGAAGTCGTCCTGCGCTCCGGTCTGCCCACTGTTGGGTGCGAGCCCGAGAAGTGGCGGACGCCATGGGTCTCCAACGCTTTGAATGCGATTGAACCACCCGATCACGCGTTGGATGTGCGCTTGATCGTCACGCGGGAACACTGGCGCCACTCCGAACGGCCCCCAATACCCCTGCCAGCTCGCGACGTCGAGCACACCGCAGATAGGTCCACTCAACCAAGCGCCCGCGTCTGGATCCGCCGTGAGCGCCACGACGCCAGCAAATGCGATCCCCTGCGAGTCGACCATCGTGGTCTCACGCAAGAGCGTGACCGAGTTGGCCGCGTTCCATGTAGCACCACGCCAGCGATGCCAGAAGGGCGCGACGTACACCTGGCCATCGACCTCCAACCGCAAGTCGTCGATCCATTGGTACAGCTCTGTCGAGCGCGGGTCTGAGTTGACGCCGAGCAACTCCCAACGAGCCACTGACTCGCCGCTGTAGACAGTCGCCCACAGCTCAGTCATGAGCATGGTTCCAGGCACGCGGCCAGCAAGGTGTATAAGCGTCGCCGGACCGTCGACCGTGACGTTGATCGTGGGGGTCCAAGCCTGCCCGTTCGCCACCACGCGGACACCGGGTACCGTGCCAGCCGAAGCGGTATCAACAGTAGCGCCCCCGTTCGCCTGCGCGGCTGCGATTAGCGGGTAACTCACGCGCTCGAAAGCGTCCAACGTCGTGAGCACATGCAACGCGGAGAAGCCAGCACCGAGCCGACGGCCTTTGGTCGCAGCGAAGGGGCCGACCCGGTAGGCCGTCTCCGCCAAGAGTGCGTCCGGCACCGACACCTGCACCCACTGGCGGCGCGTCGCGGGCGCGGGGTTCTCGAACTGAATGGTCTGCCCGCGGATCGCGGACAACAGAACAAGCAGAGTGACAATTGCGAAGCGGGCCATTGGGCCGGTTCTATCGTCGCACTCCGGGATCGCGCTACCGCTCGGTGATAGCGCACGGAGATTCGGTCTACCGATCCGTGCGGAATGGTCGCCACGATTCGAGCCGGATCAGCGGGTAACTTTCTCCGGCTATGTCCGAACCCGCCATCGAACGCACGTACGTCTACTGGTGCTCCGGCCGCTCGTGCGCGCGCTACAAGCGCGAAGTCTCAACGACCGTGTCTCCAACCGATTACCGGCGCGCAACGGGGAACACGCTGCGCTGCGAGGTGTGCAACCGTGCGCTCTTCCTCGGTCGAGTGGTTGTTCCACAATCGAAGGTGTGAGCCGTGGCCAAGCACGTAGATGCAGAGTCGTGGCAGCGAGAGTTCTGGCCTGGCAAGTGGTATCGACCTAACTTGTGGCACCTCGTCGCGATGACCGGGCGATCATCGTGCGCAGGGGTCACACTGAACGCCGACACTGACGCGGCGATTCCCATGGGTCGACTCTGCGCACGATGCGCTGGGGTTTACCGAAAGCGGCACGGGAGGTGGCCTCGTGTGACGTGCAACGGTTGCAAGCGTGAGATCGACCCGAACGTCTGTCACTGCGGCACGAGCGTCGATGACCATCGCGACGGTGTCGACGGGCACGGGTTCGTCGCCATGGGGTGCGACTGCCTACGGGATCCCGATTCGAGAACGACTTGAGCCGCTCCACTCAGGTTCCCTACTCCCTCACCCGATAGACCGGACATGGAAACGCAAGCACTTGTGAAACTGGACGTCGCGGTCGGGGACTTGATGGTCGAGGTGATCGGCAGCGAGGTGCGGTTCTGGCGCGTGACCGAACTCAAGTCGCCGTACCTCTACAAGTGCACACGCGTGGGCACCTCGCTCACGGTGTTCGGCAAGCGGACTCTGATGCGCACCGCGGAGTCGATGGAAGCTGCGTCGGATCTGACCTCGGCGCGTGTCTACAACCGCAAGGATCCCGCTGCGGGCGCGGCGCTCGTGCGCAAGTACTTCCCCGACTGCAAGCGGATGCACCTCTACTACGCCGGCTGCGGACCGTCGGGCACCTCCGGCAGCGCCGGGAGCCACTACTCGTTCGAGTTCGGACAAGGGAACAACCAATGATCCAAATTACGACACACAACGACGTGGCAGTCAGAGTCGACAGCGGCGGCACATTCCGCGCGCAAGTCGGAGACTTACCATTGGCTGCGCAGACGATGGTCGAGATCCAAAAGAAGATCGACGCCGAGCTGCGCCGGCTCCGCGTCATCGCGGAACGCGAAGAACGCAAGAAGCGCGAACCGTGCACGCTATGGCTCTTCGACAACCGCACCGGCGAGGATGATCCAAAGGCGGTCTACGAAGGGATCCTCAAGGGAGACAAGAAGAAGGACTACGACACCGGGCACGTCGTGCGATTCAAAGACAAGCGCGACAACTTCGATACGCAGCGATTCTCGATCGTGCGCGCCGAGTGCTCACCAGAGGACGTCTCACGGCTGCACGTCGCGATGCTCGACGCGCAGAAGGCGAACAAGCTCTACGCCGAGATGCGTCGGCTATACCTCGCCGGGAACAACAACTACGGCGACGTCATGCCGCACGGTGTCTCAGTCGGATCGCGCACGGTCGACGATCCCGACGAGCGATCCAAGATCGAAGAAGACACTCGCGAGCGCATCCGCAGTGTGTCGACACGGCCGATCCCGA
>ERZ1292625.2212-Hain-H41-01um-R1-2212-length-18864-cov-5_pt2 | contig 10723 bp, 5 predicted proteins | sample MGYA00564400_ERZ1292625 | MGnify/ENA primary metagenome ERZ1292625 (study PRJEB36523, sample SAMEA6512639) | groundwater metagenome | collected 2019-01-08 | study: AquaDiva: Metagenomics assemblies of 32 groundwater samples
AAGCGTCGTCTTACCAGATGATTCTGGACCAAATATTTCTATAATACGACCTCGAGGAATCCCGCCAACGCCGAGTGCCCAATCAAGCGAGAAAGAGCCTGTGGGGATCGCCTCTACATCTACTTTTGGTATTTCCCCAAGCCGCATAAGCGACCCCTCCCCATATTTTGACTGAATAGCTTTTACAGCGGTATCTACCGCCTCACTTTTTTCTTCTGCGATGGTTGATACTGATTTTTCTTTTTTAGCCATGGATTTTATTTTACTCCACCACAATATGTCGCACAACTCTTGACTCTTTGCCAATTCGGTTTTTTACACGAACATCAATAGTATGGAAACCCTTTTGAAACGGAAGCGAAAGCTCAAATATCCCCTGCTCGTTGCTATACGCCTCGTACCCGTTTACCGTCAGCCGTGCTTTTGATTCAGTGGTACCTCTTACTTTTACACTTTCATCGCGAACAGTCGCTCCATCAGTAGGCTCACCCACAATCAATTCAGGAACAATAAAAATGGCCGATGTTCGAAATGATATATACCCTACACCCAATACCAGCAAAAAAAATATCGCCATTAAGTACGCGCTCTTATGTCGCCTTGGATACGCTCTTGGAATTGAAAACAATATTTCCTGCTCGTTTTTTCTAAGAGACATGTGTAGAATTTTCTCCCTCATTCCCAGTCAATATTTCACGTGGCTTTGCGCCATCCTTTGGGCCGACTACTCCCTTCCTCTCAAGCGCATCCATTAAACTCGCGGCTCGCGAATAACCTATCTTTAAGCGTCTTTGTAAGTATGTAATAGATGCCTGACCAGATTTTAATATTTCCTGGAATGCATCATCATAAAGCACGTCATCGACATCCTCATCATCCATCCCACTTGATGCAGTGTGATTGCCTTTTGTTTTTAATACTTCTTCATCGTATATAGGCTCAGCTTCTTGTTCGCGAATGAAGTCAGTAACTTTTTTTACTTCACCTTCTGATACGAACGCTCCCTGTACCCGCTTTGGTTTGCCTGCGTCTCCCGCCAAAAAAAGCATATCCCCGTTACCTAGTAATTTATCAGCGCCCGCACCATCCAAGATAGTCCGTGAATCAATCTGACTTGCCACCTGAAATGCCATACGACTCGTAATATTTGCCTTAATAAGCCCTGTTATAACTTCTACTGACGGCCTTTGCGTAGATACGACTAGGTGAATGCCTACCGCTCGAGCCATTTGCGCAATTCGTACGATTGATGCCTCTACCTCTCTGCCAAACGATGCCATTAAGTCCGCAAGTTCGTCGATAACAATAACAATATACGGCATAAATATTTCACTCGTCGCATTATATGAAACAATATCTCGCTTGCGTGCCATTTCAAGAGTTTTATATCGATCTTCCATCTCTTTAACCGCCCAACGAAGCGCGGCAATAGCATCTTTTGATTCGGTAATCACAGGCGTTTTTAAATGCGGTATGTCTTGATAGTGTGCGAGCTCAACCCGTTTTGGATCGATTAAAATAAGATTCAACGAAAGCGGTGTATTTTTATACAATAAACTCATTAAAAATGAATGAATGGAAACAGATTTTCCAGAACCTGTTGAGCCGGCAACAAGCATATGAGGCATACGCGCGAGATCTGCATATGCCCCAAGTCCTGCAACATCTTTCCCAAGCGCAAAAGTAAGTGGACCACCTCGTTGATAATCTTCGCTTTCAAGCAAACTTCGTAGTCCCACAAGCGCAATAGTACGATTCGGAATCTCAATACCAACAAATGATTTACCTGGAATCGGCGCTTCAATTCGCAACGGATGCGCGGCAAGCGCCAACGCAAGATCGCTTTGCAAACCAATAATACGTGAAAGTTTTACACCTTCCGCTGGCTTAAGAGTATATTGTGTAACTGACGGGCCAATATTTACCTCTCCCATCTCGACTACAATGCCAAAATTTGCGAGCGTTCTTTGAATAATATTTCCATTTGCACGCACATCCCCTGCTGATGGCTTCCCTCGATCATTATCCAACAATGAAAGTGACGGTAAAGTATAATTGGCAGCTTTGTGTTTCAACTCTCTCATCTTTTCTATTGAAACATTCTTTTTTGGATCTTCTTTTTTCTTTTGAATAAGGGGCTCAATCGACTCATCAAGATCCTTTTGTTTTAGCATAGGAATTTCTGGTGTAATTATTGGTAATACAGGAGTTGGTGCAATCTCATTTTCAATTTCAGTTTCTTTCTCTTCAAAGAACTTTGGAACACGCCTTAATGACGCATTAAAAATCATTAAAACTGCAATAATAATTAACGCTGTAAAAATAACGCCGCTTGCAAATGCATCAAAAAATAACAAAAATGGCTTCGCGATAAAGTACCCCACAAGACCTCCTGTAGAATTCCCGAACAAAATATCCGACAATGCGAGACTGGAAAGCAAAAAGAATATTCCCCCTATTAACGGCAAACTAACAAATTTTTGCTTTAGCGAGAACAAAAGGGCTGCACTAATCATAGCGAGAGACAACGGCAACAAAAAATACCCCTTCCCTAAAAGGGCTGTGAAGGCCGAGAGCCCCCACCCTCCTAGCATCCCTGCCATATTAAAATATGCAAAAATAAAGAGCAATGCAAACAAAAAGGCGATGATAGCTACAATGCTATCTTTGGTTTCTTGGTGAAGCCAGGGCTCGCGGTCTTCTGCATGCTCTTTTTCTTTGATTTTTTTTCTCTTCGCCACGTATATAGTATAGCGGCCTTTCTAGCCTTTCGCAAAACATAAAACCCGCAATTTTGCGGGTTTTATGTTTTAGGATACTACAAACTTTTACTGAAAATCTTTCTTGCGAAAACCAGTACCCGCAGGAATGAGGCGACCGATAATAACATTCTCTTTAAGTCCCAAAAGCTTATCTTCGCGACCCTCGAGTGATGCTTTAATCAATACGCGCCCTGTTTCCATAAAGGATGCTGCTGACAAGAAACTTGTCGTGGTAAGAGCAACTTTCGTAATACCCATCAAAAGCTCTGCATCTTTTGTTGGCTCTTTACCTTCAGCTTTTACACGGTTATTTTCACCAAGAACGGTTGTTTTTTCAACAATCTCGCCAATGGCGAAGTTTGTTCCACCTGGATCTTTAATGCGAACACGAGAAAGCATCTGGCGTACAATAACTTCAATGTGTTTATTATTGATGGTCGCACCTTGCAACGTATATACTCTGCTCACTTCTGCAAGAATATAGTTCTGTACGCGTTCACGTCCTGCGACATCAAATAATTCATTAATGTCGAGTGGCCCATCAGAAAGCGCAGCGCCAATCTCTACTTCGTCGCCCTTCTTTACGAGAAGAAGTCTTCCAAACGGCACAACGAAATCGATACTTTCTTCATCGCCTTTTTGATTCTTTCCTACAACTGTAACAATCTTCTCACGATCTTTTTCATTGATGTCAATCACCTTTCCTTCAAGCGTAGAAATGATTCCTTTATTTTTTGGAATGCGTACTTCAAAGACTTCTTCAACTCGAGGCAACCCAAGCGTAATGTCTCCTGACGCACCCGCTACACCTCCAAGGTGGAATGTACGCATAGTAAGCTGTGTACCTGGTTCTCCAATAGCCTGCGCGGCAACAATGCCAACTGCTTCTCCGAGTTTAACTGGCGTATTTGAACCCAAGTCATATCCGTAACATGTCTGACAAATTCCTCGATCAATTTTACAAGTAATTGCAGAGCGAAGAGAAACTTTTGCAATCTCTTCAATGCCATCAAGCATTTCTGCATCTTCGACTGTTAATAAATGCCCCTTTGCAAACAATACTTTATGCGTAAGTGGATGTTTTAAATCCGCAGCAAGCGTACGCCCAAATACTCTCTGCGAAAGCTGCAAACCAATCTCTTTCACATCCGCTCGATATACGTCAATACTCTCATCCGTTCCACAGTCTGATTCAGACACAACAACATCTTGAGCGACATCAACCAAACGACGAGTTAGATAACCTGCAACAGCTGTTTTGAGCGCTGTGTCAGCAGTACCCTTACGAGCACCGTGAGTCGAAATAAAGTATTCCAATACCGAAAGTCCTTCTTTGTAACTCGATAATACTGGTAACTCAATAATACGGCCGACTGGGTTACGCATAAGACCCTTCATTCCTGCCATTTGTGTGACGGAATCCCAAGAACCACGAGCACCCGCATCAATCATAGAAAAAACTGGACCCTCGCGATCAAGTGTTTTAGGTAACATTGAAGAAACTTCCAATTTTACACGAGACCATATTTCAACAACCTTCTGATAGCGCTCTTCTTCAGTCAGCAAACCATTGCCAAACTGGTCTTCGACAACTGCTGCATCTTCGTTTGCTTTCGCAATAATAAGAGGTTTCTCGCTAGGCACAATAAGATCCCCCATCCCCCAGCTAATACCCGACTTGGTCATATATTCAAAACCGATTGACTTAATCTTATCGAGAATTGGCGGCAACGTCGCTTGACCGTACCTACGAAGCAATTTACCAACTAATTTTGTAAGTGTCTTTTTTGATAGCTGATCGTTAATGAAACCGAAATCATTTGGCATGGCAGCGTTAAAGATAATACGCCCAACAGAAGTTTCAAGATATTGTGGAACCCCTCGCTCCATGTGTGAAAAGATTTTTACCTTTGCACGTAAATTTATATCGCCAATATCGTGCGCGAGAACAGCTTCATTTTTTGAAGAAAAAATCTTTCCCGTACCTTTTACTCCTTCATCTGCACTGATATGAGTAAGCCAATAACAACCGAGAACCATGTCAAGCGAGGGAACGGCTATCGCATCGCCAGAACCAGGCTTAAGTAAGTTTTTTGTTGATGCAATAATTTCTGCTGCCTCTTTTTGTGCTTCATCAGTCAGTGGCACATGTACCGCCATCTGGTCACCGTCAAAGTCCGCGTTAAACGCAGAACAAACAAGAGGGTGCAGTTCAATAGCATTTCCCTCAATCAATAACGGCTGAAACGCTTGGATGCCCAAGCGATGGAGTGTTGGTGCGCGGTTAAGAAGAACATACTTGCCCTTTATAACTTCTTCGAGAATCGCCCAGATGTCAGCGGTCGCATCGTCAATAAGTCGACTTGCTCCTCGAATATTATGAGCAAGTTCTCGTTCAATAATTTTATGAATAACAAATGGTTTGAAAAGCTCAAGTGCCATGTGCTTCGGTAAACCACATTGATGTAATTTTAATTCTGGGCCTACCACAATTACCGAACGGCCTGAATAATCGACTCGTTTACCTAAAAGATTTTGACGAAAACGGCCTTGCTTACCCTTTAACATGTCCGCAAGAGAGCGAAGTGGACGACGCTGTGTTTGTGATGCGACAGGAGCAGCTCCTCGCTTAATCGAATTATCAATAAGCGCGTCTACTGCTTCTTGCAGCATGCGCTTTTCATTGCGCGTAATTACCTCAGGAGCTTTCAACTCATAAAGTCTCTTCAGTCGATTATTACGATTAATAACACGCCTATAAAGGTCATTAACGTCTGAGCTTGCGTGCCTTCCTCCATCAAGAGGCACCATTGGACGAAGGTCAGGAGGAATAACCGGAATAGTGGTTAAAAACATCCACTCTGGACGCACACGCGCTCGCTCCATTCCCTTCACCATACGAAGTCGAATTAATAATCTTTTCTTCGCTAAAGGAGATGCATCTTCAAGTTCGTGCTCAAGTCTCACGCGAAGATCGGTCATATTCATAGCCTCACAAATTCCGCGAAGCGCTTCCGCACCAGTACCCGCCTCAAACACATTGGCGTATTTAACCGCAAGTCGATGATAATCGACCTCAGAAACTACTGTATGAATTTTTAGGCTTTTAAGTTCGCTCTTTGCGCGATCAGTTGCCTCTTTCAAGACTGCTTTATCTTTTGCATTTTTTGATTTTAGTTTGAATTCGCGCTCGATGTCGCGGAGTACTTCTTCACGGGCTTTTTCATCCACTTTTGTAACAATAAAACCTGCAAAATATATAACACGTTCAAGCTCAATCGCTGAGAGATCAAGCAATAATCCAATGCGTGACGGAACCGATCGAACAAACCAAATATGAGATACTGGAGCCGCAAGCGAAATATGACCCATACGCTCTCGACGAACCTGTGCTTTTGTTACTTCAACTCCACATTTATCGCATACGATGCCCTTATACCTTACTCGTCGATATTTACCACAGTAACACTCAAAATCTTTTGTCGGACCAAATATTTTTTCACAAAAAAGCCCATCGCGCTCTGGTCGCTGTGTTCTATAGTTTATTGTTTCCGGCTTTGTAACTTCCCCTTTTGACCATGTCAAAATATCCTGCGGAGACGCTAGCCGCAAAACAATCGATTCAAAATCACTTGCTCGTGTTTCCATAAATTATATTTTCTCCGTTCGTTCGCGAGATCGACGAGACACGCGACCATCAGATTCTTCCTCGTCATCATCTTCATAACTTGGAGCGGACTCTGAAATAATAACATTAAGCGCAAGACCCTTGAGTTCATTCACTAACACATAAAATGATGCTGGTACTCGTGGATTTTTTAACTTTTCACCTCTTACAATTGCATCATAAATCGCAGCGCGTCCTAAAATATCATCTGATTTAATTGTAATAATTTCTTGTAATGTGTGTGATGCCCCGTAAGCTTCCAAAGCCAATACTTCCATCTCTCCAAAACGCTGACCTCCACCTTGAGCTTTTCCTCCAAGTGGTTGCTGAGTAATGAGAGAATACGAACCAATTGAACGCATGTGAATCTTATCTTCAACCATGTGAACAAGTTTCAGCATATAAATTACGCCGACTGTTACATCTTGGCTAAATTTTTCACCCGTTCGTCCATCAAAGAGAGGCACCTTGCCAGTCTCTGGGATGCCAGCTTTCTTGAGCTCTGCTCGAATTTCTGCCTCAGTTGGGTCAATAAATGCTGGACAAATTGCTTGATACCCAAGACGATCGGCAGCCCATCCCAAATGCGTTTCGAGGATTTGACCAAGGTTCATACGAGATGCAACACCGAGCGGATTTAAAATAATATCTACGGGTGTACCATCTGCTAAATATGGCATGTCTTGTTCAGGAAGAACTTTTGAAATAACACCTTTGTTTCCATGACGACCTGCGAGTTTATCACCTACCGATATTTTACGAAGCTGTGCTACTTCCACATGGATGCGCTTAATAACACCTGTCTCAAGTCTATCGCCTTTCTCGCGTGAAAATATTTTAATCCCAACAATACGGCCATGCTTACCATGAGGCATGCGAAGTGACGAGTCTTTTACTTCTTTTGCTTTTTCACCAAAGATCGCTCGAAGCAATCGTTCCTCTGGAGTTAAATCAGATTCACCTTTTGGAGAAATTTTTCCCACCAAAATATCCCCCGGCCAAACTTCTGCACCAACGCGAATAATACCGTCCTCATCAAGATCTTTTAATTTATCTTCGCCAACATTTGGAATATCGTGCGTGGTGATTTCTTCGCCAAGTTTTGTATCGCGAACATCAACGGTAAATTCTTCAATATGGATTGATGTAAAACGATCTTCTTTTACTAATTTTTCTGAAACAATAATTGCGTCTTCAAAAGTTGCACCCCCCCACGACAAGAATGCAACGTGAAGATTTTGACCGAGTGCGAGCTGACCATTTTTTGTCGATGAATTATCTGCAAGAACTTGCCCCTTCACTACTCGCTCACCTTCTCGAACAATTGGCGTATGATGAAGTGCCGTCACCTGGTTTGAGCGTGCAAAACTAATGAGATTATACTCTTTGTCGTGATGCCCAGTGCGTACAATTATTTGCCCAGCATCAACTGATAGCACTTTGCCGTCTTCCTCAGCAAGGACTAAGAGACCTGAATCTTTTGCTGCTTTCTCTTCAACTCCAGTAGCGACAAGGGGTGCTTGTGGTTTTATACACGGTACTGCCTGCCTCTGCATGTTTGAACCCATAAGCGCTCGGTTTGCATCATCATGCCCCAAAAATGGGATCAAGCTTGTCGCAATACTAAATGCTTGGTTTGGTGCGACATCCATATAGTCGAGTTGATCACGACCAATACGCTTTGGTTGACCTTTGATACGCGCTTCGACTTCTTCTTCAATAATAGATCCAGCGTCATCATACTTTACTCCTGCATGCGCAATGATAAACTGCGCTTCTTCAAATGCGGTTAAGTAGTGAACATCTTGTGTTAATTTGCCATTTTTAACTTTACGATATGGTGTCTCAATAAGACCGAAATCATTAATTCGCGCGTAGCTTGAAAGGTGACCTACGAGACCGATGTTCGGACCTTCTGGAGTTTCAATAGGACAAATTCGTCCATAATGTGATGGGTGTACGTCACGAACTTCAAAACCAGCTCGTTCTCGCGTAAGTCCTCCCGGACCAAGCGCCGACAAACGACGCTTATGTTCAAGTTGAGATAAAACGTTTACTTGATCCATGAACTGCGAAAGTTGGTTTGTTGTAAAAAACTCTTTCAAAACCGACATAAACGGTCGTGCATTTACAAGCTGAACGGGAGTTAATGCGTCTGCATCCAGCGTTGAAATACGATCATGGATATTGCGCTCCATGCGAGCCATACCGACACGCAAGCGATTTTGCAGCATCTCACCTACGCCTCGAACACGACGATGACCGAGGTGATCGATATCATCTTCCATCTCATCGGGTGTATTATTTTTGCGAATTACTTCGCCTAAAATATATCCAAAATCTTGTTTTGTAAGAACTCTTGACTCTTCTTTACCGCCTCCAAGTGATTTAAATCGAAGATTCATCTTGTAACGACCGACGACATGTAAGTCATACCGTACCTCACTAAACATTGTTGATATAAGAGAACGTGCATTATCAAGAGCCGCCATCTCTCCTGGTCGAATACGTTTGTAGATCTCTACATAAGCGTCATCAGGCGTTTTAGTTAAGTCTTTCTTAAGAGTTGCATCAATATGCGAGATTGGTCCGGTATCGACATCTTTAAACATACTCTTAATATCTTCGTCATTTGCAAACCCAAAAATACGTAACAGTGCCGTTGCGGGGAGTTTACGCTTGCGATCGATTTTGACCCAGATTACTCCATCACTATCAGTTTCAAACTCAAGCCATACACCACGACCTGGAATAATTTTGGCGCCAAAACGCTTTTTACCGCGAAAATATGATGCCGTAAAATATGCACCAAATGAACGCACGAGTTGCGAAACAATAACACGTTCGATTCCGTTAATAATAAAGGTGCCGTGTGGCGTCATTAACGGAAAATCCGCAAAGAAAATTTCTTGCGTTTTTATCTCTCCTGTTTTCTTATTTGTAAGACGTGTCTTAACCCGAAGCGGAGCTTCGTAAGACAAGTTGTTTGTACGAGCATAATGCTCATCATGCTGGGGTTTTTCTAATACGAACCCGAGAAATTCGAGAACAATCTGCTTTCCAGTATTATCCTCGATGGGCGAAAATTCATCGAGCAATTCCTGAAAACCTTTCTTCAAGAACCAGTCATAGCTCTTGAGCTGGACTTCGGCTAAATATGGCAAAGGAGCAAGAGGCTCTTTATACCTCGAAAAATATTTTTTCTGCATAAAAATAGAAAAACAAGGACAAAAACCCCTAACTCCTACTTATAAATGGGGCCTTTATCGTCTTTAATTGGTTATTTGATTTTTAATAACCACTTTATTAAATTGCGCTTCACCCACCCACTCTAACCATGACTCATCCATTTGTGGATAACTTCTACGCATTATTCCCAATACAGCCAGTATACTCACGCACAAAATGCTGTCAACTCCTGAACTCTGGATATTTCCTAGCGAGCTGAGTGGTGTAGTTTTATCGAGTAAGAAATGTCATTACCTGTAAAACTATAGTCTTGCTCAATAGAATAATCCTGTATCGCCCACATGAGTAAGATGAAGATTACAATAATGATCGCAATCGTCCAATCAAGCCAGCGCTTATTTATCAACTTTTTAAGCATACGAATATTATCGCACAAAGAGAGCCTTTCTCCTGTGCATAAAGATTTCTTTATTTTAAGATTATTTCTTCTGCTTCCAACGCTCTACCGTCACTAACAAGGTGCTTGCGATAAATATAGATGAATAGGTACCAATAACGATACCTACTATTAACGCCAAGGCGAAGTTTTGAGTAGCAACTCCTCCAAAAAAGTAAACAGCAAGCAACGAAAGTACGGTAGTTAACGAAGTATTAATCGATCGTGTAATTGTTTCGTGGAGACTACGTTCAACAAGATCTTCAAAGGTACCCGAATTACTTCTCCTTAAATTCTCTCGTACGCGATCAAATACTACTATGGTATCGTGCACTGAAAACCCAAGAACCGTAAGAAGTGCTGTTACAAAAAGTGCGTCAATTTCAATGTGAAAAAACGAGAAAATACCAATCGGTACAAATACATCATGTAGGAGCGCGACAATTGCAATTGTGCCGTATGCCCAACTTGAAACTGGTCGTGACACCTTGCGAAATGCGAATGCGATATAAGCGACGATAGCAATAAGCGCCAAAATGAGAGCAGTGATCGCATTACGACGAAGCTGACGACCAACCGAAGGGCCTGTGGATATAAAGCTTTTTTCTTCCACCTCCCCTTTTGTACGAAGAATCGTAAGAACTTTCTGGTGTTCAACCTCTGTTAGAT
>ERZ1292625.1556-Hain-H41-01um-R1-1556-length-26285-cov-15_pt1 | contig 10722 bp, 16 predicted proteins | sample MGYA00564400_ERZ1292625 | MGnify/ENA primary metagenome ERZ1292625 (study PRJEB36523, sample SAMEA6512639) | groundwater metagenome | collected 2019-01-08 | study: AquaDiva: Metagenomics assemblies of 32 groundwater samples
GGCTGGGGCGCCTGCCGAAGGCAGGCAGGGGCGCCTGCCGAAGGCAGGCAGGGGTGCAGCAGAGGACCATGGCCTTCCCGTTTTGGATCTGTTCAACCCTTGCAACCATGCCTTGCAACCATGCCGTGTTCCCGATCATGGCATGACGAATGGAAATTGAATCCGCTTCATCGAAACACCATTCGCGCCTTATAGCATGTGGCTTTGAGCATTCGAGGCAGGTTGAATTTCCTAAACTCCAGTAACAGGACCTTCTACTCTTGCAACAGGTTCCCGTGTTACTTGAAGAAAATGCGTTTCCGAAAACGGTTCACGGATCCTATCGTACGGCCCCGCAAGTCCATTCCCAGAACTTGAAATTCCTAAAATCGGCAAATGGGCCTCTTTGGGCCTGATTATGCCCTAGAATCGATTCTAGGGGTTTTAGGCATGTTGGTGCCCATGGGCACCTTCCTGCGAACCTAGGCCCCTAGCAGGCCCTGCAAAGGGTATTCCCGTTTAACCCATCCTGTGGGTTTGCTGCCTTCTTCCTCGCATGCCCGTCCTAGCAAAGGTTTGGCAGGGAGGACAGGGTTCGGATCCTGTCCTGGCTTAGGGTCCGGCGCGAAGAGGAACCGGGAAGGCAAGCAGGGCAAGGGACAGAGAGGGATCGATCCATGGCTGTTCCAAAGTATCATTAAACATATTAGTGAACATGTGTATACTATGCTTTTTGTGACCAGACGTATCCTGTCCTGGCGCGTCTGGATTACCCGGGTGAAGGATGGGTTAGACAGGACAGGAGCCTGTCTGTTTGACAGGCTCCTGAAGAAGGTCAGTACAAGAAGAAGGGCCGGCCGAATTCGGCCGGCCCTTCACCGAAGGCCTCTTAGCAGAGGAGGCCCTCATGGAACCCTGCCTTCCTGGCGCCGCAGGCCTTCTCGTACTCCTTTTCCCTCTCTTGGCGAGAGGGAATGCGATACCCGAGTTCCGTCAGGACTCGGGTATCATAGAGTTCCGCCAGGAACTCTCGTTGCGCACGAAGGGCCTTTCCCTGCGCCAATTTGTGATTGGCGACGAGAAGGCTCGTGGTTCCCCCCATCCGGCCCCAACCATCGGCAATCCCGTAGAGAACACCTTCGACGTAGTTCAGGGAGCAGAGATCTGGTTTGATTTCCCGTAGTCCGATGATCCTGTCGGCTCCGAACTCGAACCGTACCTGCAGGTTGATTTCCATGTCTTTGTCCTCCTCGTTTTTTAGCCCTTCAGGGCCTTCCCAGTAGGGCTCCGGTTCCTCCCCTCACCGGAAGCCTACTAGCAGGGCTCTTTAGGCTTGTCGCACCGGAAACAGCACCTTCGTATGCCAATCACAGGGACTTCCCGAATGTCCTACGAGAAGCACCTGTCGACCGATGCTAGAGAAGCGAGCGGCAACTTCTCTTGCCCAAATCCTCGCCGCCCCTTCGTCTTCGGTGAAGTGGCCATGAACCTCCCATAGACCGCTTTCGAAGGGCTGTTCCTTCTGTCCGGCCTGGATGGAGAGGATTCGCCAGTAAGATTTCGGGAAACTCGTTGTCATGTCTTCGTCCTTCTTTCGTGTTCTCTGTTTCGGCCCCATTTCAGGGGCCTTCTTCAGGCGGTATCCCGCGACAGAGAAGGCCTTCCGGCCTTTTCCCTTATCGCCCTTCGAGGAATTCCTCGAAGGCCTTCTGCTGGTTTGCCTGGAACACGCCATGGCGAACCGCCATGGCGAACCAGCTTTCGCCTGTTTCGATCCTGTGGCTTCTCTGCTCAAACAGGATCGAAGCCTGCTGGAGGCTTGCTCTGGCTTCCAGACTCTTCATTGCGGGGGAGGATTCGCGCATCTTGTCTTCTTTCTGGCCGAGGGCTTCGCCCCGACCGAACCGACTATGTGAGCATAGTCTTCGCATGCCTTCCCCTGTTCTCCTTCCTCATGTTGCCGACATGTAAAAGTTTTTTTCTTTCCCTTTGCCTGTCCCAAAAACTCGTTGCCATGAAGGGGATCCTGCTGCGGTACATAAAAAAGGGGCCCCGAAGGGCCCCTTTCTGGCGCGGTTGTTAGACCTGAACGGGAATCCGCGAAAGGGTGATAGGATCAAAATACGCGAACAGGTCCTGGTTCACGTATTCACTGGTTTCGCGGACCCGCCGCACCCTGAAGAACGAGAGCGAAGCACCTTCCGGCAGGGTTTTGCTCCCCTCTTCAAGCCTGGGCCCTTGGTACAGAGCGGCAATCAGGCTTTCTCCGGGCAGCAAAGGCTGAATGCTAACCCGGTTGAAGGGGCAGGGGGCCCCAAAGCAGGTGGCGGAAATGAGGTTCGCCGTGTCCTGGTGCCCAACGGCACTCTGCAGAGTGCCGTTCTCCAACATGGCACCAACCATGCGGGGGGAAACAGGTTCAAACGAGATCAGGGCTCCTGCGGTTGCCAGGACCGAGGCGGGAAGCGCGTTCGTGAGATACATGTGTTTCACCTTTCGCCACGAAGCCATGTCTGCTTCTATGGCAGGCCTGGAAGGGCCTTATGATAGGCTTCCTGTGCCATCCCCTCACAGGAAGCCTACCAGAAGGGCCTTCCTAAGCCTTCTTCTCTGCCTGCAGGTACCGCAGGCGGCGCAGGAACGAAGCCACCTGCCGCTCTTTCTTCTCCGAAGGTGATTCCTGCGCCTTCGGCTTGTAGATTCTGGTCTGCCCGTAAGCCAGAACCTTTACGGGTGCTTCGTTCGTGGCCTGCAAAGGCCACGAAATCTGATTCGTTGCGAGGTAAACTTCAATCTTCATGCTCTCACCAGTCCGATCAAAGCCATCCCCCAACCGGAGAAGGAGCAATCAAAACCGAGCAACGAGAGGGGAACCGCTTCCCCGATGAACTCTCGTCCCTGTCGGTCGACGAAGATGGGCCGCACGAACGTCTGTTCTGTCATGCGAAACCCCTTTCTGGCCCGAAGGCCCTGCCGAATCTGATTCTCTGGCTCTGGTCCAGAGATTCTACCGCGCCATGCCCGTATCCTGCAGGATACGGGGAAAATAAAAAGTAATTTTCTTTTCGGCATGAACAAAAGAAAAGAACCCACGAATGAGTTCTTTTCCTTACTGCGTATAGGTTAGCGGCTGAATTTCAAAACCCAACCGCATGCGCCAAGAAAATATTCACGAATCGATTCGCGACGTCCTGCGAAGCCTATAGCATGGCCTCTTTTGTCGAAGAAACAGAGTACCACTTCCCCTTTGCGGCAATAAAACGGAGAACATCGAACCTCTTCGCCGTTCTGCAGTTCGGTTCGCACATCGAACCCGTTCTCTGCTTCGCGCAGAATGTAAACGTCGTTCTCTTCGTTGCTTAGAACCTCATACATTTTCATTTTCTCTTGATTCCCTTCGCGCATATGATCTTCCGGCCACAGAATAGTTTACCTGCCGCAAGTAAAACTTTACGCGGCTGGATTCGGCATAAAATAAAGGGAAATTCGCCCTTCGGCGGTTCTTCTTCTACTCTCGCAACGAATCCTGCCGACACCTGCCAGCGGGTCCTCAGGTGTGACCAGAGGAACCTCTGCCGATACGCAGGGGATCCCCGCGTCTGGTTTTCCGTAGACAGAAACTCGAATTGTAAACTTTTCGGCAAAACCGGCGAAGTCGTGAAGTTTAGGTATTGACAAGCCTATTCCCGTCAAATGTCGAAGAAACACCCTGTCAACCCCTTGACAGTGGTTATCTTCGTAATATTGCGAAGATCGCGTTTTAAACAAGTGTATGACTCAAACACCTGTTTAGTTCAATATTAAATCATTCGACATTGAATAGTTCACGTTTAGACTATTCGACATTGAACTACCCATTCCCGTCTACGGTAAACAAATTCCGTCTACGGAAAAGGCAGATTAACCGTCTGCGGAAATCGATAAATTCCGTCTACGGTATTATTTTCCGTCTACGGTAATCCCCTAGCGTGCGCGTACGAGCATGTTTTATCATGTTTTATCTCGTGAGCATGTTTTATCATGTTTTATCTCGTGAGCATGTTTCATCCGCGCCCATATTTCATCCAAGATCCCTGCCGCGCAAAAGCACAGGAGGGACGGCTAGCCGTCCCTCCTGTGCTTTTGCAGCCTACTTCAGCGGTCGCAGGCTTCTGGGGCCCTTCACGTCAGGCCCCGGACTCCAGTACGGCGCCAGAAGCGCATTCTGGAACCTACTGACAGCCAGAGTCTTCGTGTAGGATTCGTTCTCCCGAAGGCGAAGCCACTTGCCGTTAACCTTCTCGAACAGTCCGTATTTTCGAGTTTCTTTCATCTTTCGTCCTCCTCGCTTTTTTTTTAAAAAAAATTTAGATGACGGTTACTGAACCCCCATCTTCGGCCTGCTTGTACCGCCTCCAGATCCCACGGGTGCACCGGCCTTCGATGTCGAACCCCCAATTTTTCTGGGAGAATTGGGTTCCCGCAAAGGCTTCCCATTCGGCCCCAGAACCATCCCCCGCTTCGGAGGGATCGGGGCGAGAAGGCCAAACCACGTCGGCAATCCCACGGGAGTAAACCTGTACGTCCTTCTCGTCGAACTTGATTTCCAGGCCCTGGCTTTTAACTAACAGCATTGCTTCGTCCTCCAAATTTGTTTTCTACTGTAGCCAGTATATCACGACGACCCCTGGAAAAGTGTTGCCGAAATGTTACAAATGTTAAAAGATAACATTTTTTCCATGGATCGTATTTTTTCCATGATTCCATTTTTTCGGCGAAACGGATCTCATTTTTTCTACGAATTTGCTTTTTCTACGAAAGGGAATCCCCTATTCCCCGTAAGCGCCTGAGATCTTGCAGTTGCGGTATCCAGGAGGGCTAACCCGAACAGTCCTGTGTCCTGAAGGGACCTTAACATCCCTCAGACGGACGTCAAGCTGCGCAACCGTCATGCCGGTCATGCGCAGGGTTTCCTTCTCGTAAGCGGCTTCCTGCGCTTCCCGAGCGGCCTTCTCCAGATAGGAAGCGGCTTCCTGCGCTTCCTCCTTCGTGGGATGGGTGCTGACCGGGACTTCGTACCCAGGCAGGTACGAAGTCAAATTGATCCCGAAGCTGTTCCCGCTCTTCACCACTGCCCACATTTGTTTCGTCCTCCAACAATTTTTCTGATAAACCTAGTATACAGGATCGGCGTGTTAACTACGAATTTGCTTTTTCCGTGAAAAGAGGTCCCATTTTTCGATGGGACCTCTTTTCGCAGGCCCGATTAGTAAGCGCCGTAAAGCGCCTTTCGGGCCGCATCCTCAGCGGCTTCCAGGGCCGCCTCCTCGGCTTCCCGGGCCTTCCGTGCGGCGGCCCTGTCCGCCGCGCCCTGGTTCACGGCGCGGATGGAATTCAGGGCCTGAAGCCCCGAATTGTTCCATCCGGTCCTCTGCGCTTCGGGGGAATAATCTGGATCGTGATAAGCCATTTGGCCTCCCTCAATTTTTCTTGTAAACCTAGTATACAGCAAATCGTGGTAACCCGGGTTACCACGATGTTACTGTATTGTTAACTTTTATCGCCGATCTTCGTCGGACAAGTTCTCCCACTCCAGGTGAGCCAGCATGACGGAAACCCATGTCGTTTCCGTAATCTCGATTTCCCTGGAATATTCCAGTACCGAAATCCATCGGGGCAAGAAGCGGCGGTTCTTGCAGGAAATTCCGCGAACCCATCCCCCAGCAGCGAACTCCTCCGAGTATCGGAGGATCTCAGCCAAGAACCTTGCTCCTCTGCAGGAGGCGTCAAGCTGTTTCCTGGCAAATACCAGGTTGCCCTTCGGGCAGGAAATCTGCCCGAGGCCGTTTGAATTACATGAAAAGAAAGCCTGCACGCTTTCGTCCTCCCAGGCGTTCGGCCCCTTCCAGGGGAGGGGCTCCTTCCCCTCCCGCAGGGCCTGCTTCGCGGAGTGACGGTTGAAGCGCGCGTTCGCGCGCTTCAACGCGCGCCGAACCTTCGATGGGTTGCCGGCCAGGAGCCGGCAAGCGCGTGAAAATTGGGTATGCATTTTTCGTCCTCCTCGTTAGTTTCCTTCGGTGAATTCATTATCTCATGATAACCCACCGAGTTTCCATAGACGGGATGTTAACGTTTCGGGTTGATTCGTTAATCATCCCGTGGGAATTACGGGAGTTTCCTGGCGACTCCTGTTACAGCCTGGGAGATGTCACAAAGATGTTAACGCCGGGCGCCAGGATCCTGGGAAAAGGATAGCCCGTACGTGCAACAAAACACCCCTAGAAGGCCCTCTAACCTTCCAGGGGTGCTGCGGTATGGGTACGCGAAGAGAGGGCCCTTCTCGGGCCCTCTCAGAGGGCTAGAAGCCCATCTTCCCCCAGCAGATGGGGCCGATACCGCGCCGGATAGAATCCGCGTCAGTCAACTTCTTGTGGCAGCAGGCGCAGCAGGTGCTTCGCAGGATGTTGACCTTCCTGGTCAGGCGGTTCTCGCCCTGCAGGGCCTGAACCAGGAAATCCCCTGCCGCGACCAGGGACCTTGAGCGCCCGGCCTTCGGGGCCCATCCCTGCAGAATTCCCAGAGGACCATCCTCGTCCTGAACCTCTTCCAGGGTACCAACCCCGGTCCAGGATCCAAACTCAGAATTGTCCGGGCCGGTGAGAACCGACACGATGCGCCCGGACGGAGCGAACTTCGCGTTCTCCTTCTGGGTCCGCACCCGCAGGGTTCTGCGGGTTCCAGTCGCCTTATTCACGACGGTGTACTCACCGTCGTGAATAAGGATGAAGGCCGGAATGGCGCGGGTTTCGGTAGCCGTGTTCGTGTTCTGCATTCTTTCGTCCTCCAAATTTTTATTTCTTACTCTCCGAGTATACCATGGCCCTGCCTGATTCCAGGTTTCCAAAATGTAAACTACGTTAGCAGAATATTGCTGGGATGTTAACCTTATGTTTACATAATTAGGGGTTCGTTTGCTTGAGAAGGGCAAGCATTAAACATGCCCAGGAAGGCCCCTCAGACGCACGAGAAGGCCGGGAAGGCGGGCCTTCTCGTATCTAGATACGAGGGGTGAACATGGCAGGCCCTGCCCTATCCTGCGCCGTACAGTGAGGAAGCACCCTTTCGGGTGCTTCCTAGTCTAGGCGATGTCCCAGGCGTTCGGCCCCTTCCAGGGGAGGGGCTCCTTCCCCTCCCGCAGGGCCTGCTTCGCGGAGGCCCGGTTAGCCCGGGCGTTCGTGCGCTTCAGGAAGCGCCGAACCTTCGATGGGTTGCCGGCCAGGAGCCGGCAAGCGCGTGAAAATTGAGTATGCATTTTTCGTTCCTCCTGTTTTTACGGTTTTCGTTTCCGCATGCATATTATCTCACAAAAATGTTAACCCAGTGTTTCCACCAGATTAACATTTTGTTAACTTTGAGAAAGGAACTTCCGGCCCTCCTCCAGCAAGCCTTCGCGGTCCATCCCAGGGTTCTCCTGGAGAACCTCGTCCAGGTGCCGCTTCAGTTGCCCTACAAGGGGCCCCGGGCGCAAGTTCAGCTCCCGCATAAGGGTTCCTCCGTCCAAACCCAGAACCTTCGGGGAAAGGTCACCCTGCGCCAAATAAGAGGCATACAGAGCTTCAACCTTCGAATGCGAGTCCCGAACCGGCAACGAACCCATGTCGTCTGCCTTCAGGAGTGCCAGCAACTCCGGGAAGAAGGGGCTTCTGAACAGGGCAACCTGCTTCGAGGCCTTCATTTCCGGCAAGCGGCGAACCCTCATGTGGTTCTCGACGAGGAAGAGAAGGCGTTCCTTCTCCACGCCTGCAACCGAAAGGCGAAGGCGGTTGAAGGCTTCCTCCGCCAGGCGAACCGAAACCTCTTCGTGCTTGTGGAACGAGAAGCCTTCGCCCTTCGCGGCCTGGGTTTCAACCTTCCCCGTATCATGCAGGAGGGCGGCGAAGGCCAGGGTCACCGAGGGATCTTGAAGGGCGCTCAGTACCAGGCAGGTATGCTCGAAAGCATCGCCTTCCTGGTGAAGGTTTCCCTGCTCCACGCCCACCAAAGCCGAAACCTCTGGGAACAGGACCTGAAGGAACCCTACTGCCTGAAGGGTCCGAACCGCTTCGGAACGGTTCGAGTTCACCAGCATGCTGGCCATTTCCTTCGCGGCCATTTCACGCTTCACTCCCTGCACTGTTTCGCCCTCCTGCAAATTTTTCTACATGCCTACAATAACATTAATTTGTTAACCTGGTGTTTCCGCCAGGTTAACAAATTATTCCAGGGTCAAACCCATGTCCCGCAGGGCTTGCTGAGTCCCATCCTCCAGCCGAAACCCGAACCGCGAAGCGAACCGGATTGCCCGAAGGGCTCTAGTTGAATCCTCCTCAAGGCGCTGAAGAGGATCCCCCACGAACCGGATCAAGCCGGCCTCCAGGTCCGCCAATCCCAGGCCAGTAGGATCGATCACCTGCCCCTGCACGTCCATGTACAGGGAGTTAATGGTTAAATCACGCCGGGCCGCATCCTCGTTGACATCCCGCGTCATGGTGACCACGGTTTCCTGACGCGACAGGGCTTCCACGTCACGGCGGAAAGTCGCGATCTCGAATTCTCCGATAACCATAACAGGGAATCTTGCCTGGTGCAAGAACTTGGCACCGGGGAACAGCCCCTGGATTTCCTCTGGATTCGCCGAAGTTGCGATATCCAGGTCCTTTGGGGAAAGACCCAGAAGGGTGTCGCGCACGAAGCCGCCAACCGCGTACGCGGCGAACCCTGCGTTTTCCAGGGTTTCCATGACCTGCTTCGCGGCTTCGAACATTTTTGGCACCTCCCTTCTGACTTGATTATAGGGTAGAGATATTGCTGAATCGTTTCCAGCAAGTTACGTACACGTGAACTTTACTTTTTAAGGTGAAAACCTCCTTTGGCCTTAATTATTTTTAAGATCCTCGGCCACAGAGATACTCCAGTTAAATAAATAAGGTGGAAGTCTCCTTCCACCTTATTGCAAGATTTTCACCGCTTCGGCTTTCGCCGATAGGAGCCCTCGCGGGCTTGCGTACGGGGGATCTTGCACCCCTCAAGCATGACGCCACTTGATTGCGGGCTCCTGCTCTTTGGCCGTCAGGAGCGGTTAGCCCGGGCATTTACCCCTCCCGCAAGCTCTTTTCCTGCGGGAGGGCCCTTTCGGGTTCGGTCAGCTCTTTCGAGCCAGCCGGGCGGGAGTCTAACCCGCCTGCCCTGGAGGAGATTCTCGGAGAACCAGGGAGTCGAACCCTGCGTAGCCAGCCGTTCCCGGAGAATCTGAGGCCTCCAACCCCGCCTGCGGTGCTTAAACCCCGCTCCGAAGGGCGGGTAACCTTTACCGCGTAGGCCGCCTAGGTTTGTTTCCTGCCCTTAGCGCGGGCGCCCGGGAATTAACCCGGCTGGCTTGTCTGCGCACCGGAGTGCGAACTGTGAGAGACTTGCAGGCCTTCTCGCAGGACATTGCCTTTAGGGTGCGTGCCAAGCTATCTGCAAAGCCCTGCACGCCCTTTTTGCGCCCCCGCTTAGGGCGGGAAACCTGGAGGAAATCCCCTCCAGGGGCACCCCATCCTCCCCTAAGGGCCGAGGCGTGGGACCCGGAATAGTTTCCGTTCCGGGCCGAACATCATACCCTGTTCGGCGGGTTTTTTTTTTGTTTCATCCTTTCTACTCTTCGAGTATATCACAGACTCCCTTCGATCCAAGTTTCTAAATTGTAAACTACCTTAACAGAATATTAACCAGGTGTGAACATTTAGTTAACAACATTTCCCGGAGAAAAGCGAAAAGAGAGGGGGTGCTCTGAGTAGAGCACCCCCTCTCTTTTCGCGAGGTTCGGGCGGAATTTTACTCCGCCCGAACCTCAATCTCGAAGAAGCAGGAATGGAAGCGGTCCGCGCGCAGGACCTGCAGGATCCCCCTCGCTTCCGCCTGCTTTTTGTTGGAGGCCAAAACCTTTACGGTTTGGCATCCAACCTTCACATCAAAAGTTTTCTGCGTGTTCTTCATTTTCGTCCTCCTAATATGTTTTTCCTGATTTGATTATAGGGCAAAAATGTTAACCTGTCGGAAACGACAGGTTAACATTTAGCCCTTAAACCGCAGAAATCTAAGAGGGCTAACAAACACAGACGGTTTGCGGGTTTGGTACACCCTCCAATTTACAGCCGCGACCTCGGACCATGCAGAGGGGTTGAATTCCTTCGCGTCTTTCGATCCCGAGGGAGGGCAACCATCAGGCCGTACTACGTATTTAAAGGGCGCTGTAGCCCTGTCTAGTAGGCAGCAGAGGGCCCATGCCGAACGAAGGGCCTCCTCCTCCGTCCCTGTGCACAGGATAGCCCTGGCGGCCTTCCAGCCCTCACGCAGGGCTTGTTTGGTTTCCTCGCACGGTTCCCCCGCATCCTCCTGGACCTGCGCCAGGAGTTGCGGGAACGCGGACAGGAAATTGAATCCAATGTCCTGCCAGGACAGGGGTTTTTCGACCTCCTCCTCCTCGCGCACCCGGAGGACCGAGCGCCCCATCCCCTCCATGCGCTCGGTTCCCGCGATTGCGCCAACCTTTTTGCGTTGAGCCGCAATCCTCCCTGCGGCCTTTGCTCGGGCCGCCTGTTCCATCTTGCTAATCGGGGCCTGATTCATTTTTCCTCCTAAACGAATTCTTACCCCTATGATAAACTAAAAATGTTAACCTGTCGTTTCCAACAGGTTAACATTTAAGGCTATTTGTACCAACCCTGTTCGATGCTAGGGTGC
>ERZ1292625.4320-Hain-H41-01um-R1-4320-length-10719-cov-4_pt1 | contig 10719 bp, 9 predicted proteins | sample MGYA00564400_ERZ1292625 | MGnify/ENA primary metagenome ERZ1292625 (study PRJEB36523, sample SAMEA6512639) | groundwater metagenome | collected 2019-01-08 | study: AquaDiva: Metagenomics assemblies of 32 groundwater samples
ATGGGGCAGAAGGGCCAGGACACCGCCGAGTTGTTCTTAGACGACATGCGCGTGCCTTGCGCGAACCTGCTCGGCACTGAAGAGGGCAAGGGCTTCTACCAGCTTATGCAGCAGTTGCCGCAGGAGCGCATGATCATCGCGCTGGGCGCATTGGCATCGATGGAGCGCGCGCTGGGCCTGACGATCGAGTACGTGCGCAATCGCAAGGTCTTCGGCGAATCACTGATCGAGCTGCAGAACACCCGATTCCGGTTGGCGGAGTGCAAGACCAACGCGACCATCGCGCGCAGCTTCGTCAACGATTGCATGGAGAAAATCCTGCGTGGGGAGCTGGACCCCGGCACGGCGGCGATGGCCAAGTGGTGGTGCACGCAGCGTTCGTGCGAGATCATCGACGAATGCCTACAGTTGCACGGCGGCTATGGCTACATGATGGAGTACCCGATTGCGCGGATGTATGTGAACGCGCGGGTCAGCAAGATCTACGGTGGCTCGAACGAGATCATGAAGGAACTGATCGCGCGCGAACTCTGAGGTGCTGCCGGCGAGGCGAAGTCGCTACGGTTTCGGTCAGGGTCCTTTTTCGATCCGGGCCGAAGCCTACGCGGCCGGCGCGTCGCCGGCGAACTCCGCAATCGCCACTTCGCGGAAATGCCTGATGGCCGGACCATCGGCGTGCGGGGAAAAGGCCAGGGCGATGCCGATGCTTGTCGTGTTGGGATAGTTGGCCAGTGTCGAATAGACCAGCTTGTCACTGCCGAATCGACGCATGATCGACGGGACCAACGCGACGCCAAGGCCGCTTTCCACCAGTGCCAATACCGTCTGGATCTGCGTGGCTTCCTGCGTGATCCGGGGAAGGAATCCGGCGGTCTGACATGCCGCCATCGCTGCGGCGTGCAGGCCCGATGCTTCGGTCTGGGCGTACATGACGAACCGCTCTTGCGCAAGGTCGGCGAGCGTAAGCGGTTGCTTTGCCGCCAGCGGATTGCGCCGTGGCAGCGCGGCAACGAACCGGTCTTCCTGCAGGGAAATCAGCGTGGCAGTGCCCCTGGACATCAATGGCGTCCTGATGAGGCCGACATCCAGGGCTTCCTCTTCCAGGCTCCGAAGAATGCTGGTCGACGTTGCTTCCTTCAGTACGAGTTCGATGCCCGGATATTCCTCGCGGAAGCGCGAGACGAGTCGCGGGAGTACCTGATACGTTGTGGAGCCGACGAATCCCACGCGCAATGTGCCACCCAGACCGCTGGCGGCTGCGTGTACCCGCTCGCTGAACTGGCCAGCGTGGAACAGGATGCGCTTTGCCTCCAGCAACGCGACCCGCCCGCTGGCGGTCAGCGCCACGCCTCTGGCATCGCGCAGGAACAAGGTGGTGTCCAGCTCTGCTTCGAGTTTCTGTATGGAGACGGTCAGGGCCGGCTGGGCGATATGCAGCCGCTCGGCGGCGCGCCGGAAGTTCAGAGTCTCGGCAAGTACGACAAAGTGCCTGATGCGACGTAGATCCATATTCCTGGAAGGGTGACAGAGCGCCGCATTTCAATGTCGTGTCGTGGCTCCGGAGGGCGCTTGAGACTTGGAGCTTATTGAAACATGCTGTGCGTCGCAATACGGACACATACGCATGTCGCGGGGCATTCCCGCTGCGGCGCCATCGCGGTCAGGCGAGCCGTTTCCCGCCGCCACGGCGGAACGAAAAACGGCCTGTCGTCACCCCTTCATCCCTTGAATACGGGTTTGCGCTTGTCGAGGAACGCTTCCACGGCTTCCTTGTGATCGCCGGCCTGATGCGAGACCGCTTGATAGACGGCCGAGAGTTCCAGCAGCGTGCCCAGCGACGTGTGCATGCCTTCGCGCAACAGGCGCTTGGCCAATCGGACCGCGTGCGGCGGGTTTGCCGCGATGGCGGCCGCGATCTCCCGGGCCGTGGGCAGCAGAGCCTCAGGTTCGACTACCTGCGAAACGAGATTCCATTCGAGCGCCGTTTGCGCGTCGATGGCCTTGCCCGTGAACGTAAGCTCCGCCGCGCGCGACATCCCGATGATCCGCGGCAACAGCCAGGCGCCGCCATCGCCGGGAATGATGCCCAGCTTCACGAAGCTCTCCGCAAACTGGGCGGCCCGCGACGCGATGCGGATGTCGCACATGCAAGTGAGATCGAGACCTGCCCCCAGTGCCGGACCGTTGACGGCGGCGATGACCGGGACCTCCAGATTGAACAGCGCAAGCGGCAGCCGCTGAATGCCATGGCGATAGTCCCGTCTGACGTCCATCGCCGAGGCAGTCCCGGATGCCTGCCGCTTCATTTCGTGGATGTTGCCGCCCGACGAGAATGCGGTACCGCTTCCGGTGATGATCACGGCGCGGACCGACGTATCGGACTCGATACGCTCGATCGCGGCCAGGAATTCGGGCACGGCCGTATTGCCCGTCAGTGGGTTCCGGCGTTCGGGTTCCGACATCGTCAACGTGACGACGTGCCCGTCTTGTTCGTAGGACAGGAAGTTCGACATGGTAGGTCTCCGGGATTGGATGGATCGTTTCGACTATCGTTGCGTCTACTGTTTCGGCACGCCTGCGCGCTCGGCGGCGTCCGACCACTTCTTGATCTCCGCGAGCTGGAAGGTCCTCAGCGCTTTCGCGTCGCCGACAAAGACGTCCCAACTGGTGCGCGACAGGAATTCGCTGGTTTCAGGTGTCCGGTAGATGTCCAGCATCAGCTTTTCCAGCTTGGCGATGACCGGCTTTGGCGTATTCGCCGGTGCGAACGCGGCGGTCCAGTTCACCATGAAGTAGCCGGGGAATCCGCTTTCCTGAAGCGTGGGCGTGTTGGGCTGGCTGCCGAGCCGCTTGTCGCTGGTGACCGCGAGCAGCCGGAGCTTGCCGCCGTTCAGGAGCGGAAGTACCGCGCCATAGTCGGCAAACACGAAATCCACCTGTCCTGCAGCCAGATCGGTCAGCGCAGGCGCCGCGCCCTTGTATGGCACATGGTTGGCCTTGATGTGACCCATTGCCAGAAAGAGCTCGGTCGCGATCTGGTATGAGGCGCTGCCCGCGCCATAGTTGAGAGTGCCGGGGTGTTCGCGTGCCGCACTCAACAGCGCGTCGACGGTTTGGTAGCGAGACGTCGCGCTCACGACCAGCGCCATGGCGCCGACTCCCAGACGGGCAATGGGTGCGAGTTCGCTGACGGGGTCATAGGGGAGCTTGCGGAACATCGCGACATTGGTCGCCACCGGCGAGTTGCTGGCCAGCAGCAGCGTGTATCCGTCGGGTTCGGCGCGAGTCACCGTTTGCGCGGCGATGAAGCTGTTGCCACCCGGGCGGTTCTCGACGACGACCGGCTTTCCCAGCCGTTCCTCCATCTTGCGAGCGAGATATCGGGCGTTGGAGTCCGTGCCGCTCCCTGGCGGAAAGGACACTACCAGCTTGATGGGCTTGTCCGGGTATTCGCTTCTGGCGTCCATCGGCGTCAGTGCGCCGCCAATCGTCACCACGAGCGCGCACAGCATGGCCCACCGGCGCGTGGCTGATGTGAGGTTCATTCCTGTCTCCGTGTTATCCGGCTTCGTCTAGTACGCGAAGCGTCAGCAGAGACTATGCGCAGCGCTATGGCGCTGTCCAATATAGAAACGACGATTTTCGATATCCAAAATATATCGGCGTACTGCCGGGCAGTGATAAACGCAGCTTATCGAAGTCTCGCGAATCGCTATTGGACGCGGCGTTGGCACGTGGCTACGCTCATCGCTACAACTCGAAAGCAGGAGACAACGATATGAGCAAGGCGCTTGGCCACATCAAGGTGCTGGACCTGTCCCGTGTGCTGGCCGGACCCTGGGCTACCCAGAATCTGGCGGACATGGGAGCCGAAGTCATCAAGGTGGAACGGCCTGGTGCCGGGGACGACACGCGCGGCTGGGGGCCGCCGTTCCTGAAGGACCCGCAAGGCAACGAGACCGATGATTCGTCGTACTTCCTCAGCGCAAACCGTGGCAAGAAATCGATCACGATCGACCTTGCATCGCCAAAGGGCCAGGACATCATCCGGGCGCTGGCCCGCGAATGCGATGTCGTGGTCGAGAACTACAAGGTGGGCACGCTGGCTCGCTATAGCTTGTCCAACGAAGACCTGCGCAAGCTCAACCCGCGTCTGGTGTACTGCTCGATCACGGGATTCGGTCAGACCGGGCCCTATGCGGCATTGCCGGGCTACGACTTCGTTTTCCAGGGTATGGGCGGTCTGATGAGCATCACCGGGATGCCGGATGGCGAGCCCGGCGCCGGCCCGGTGAAATCCGGCATCGCCATCACAGATCTGCTCACCGGCATGTACGCCACATCGGCCATCCTTGCCGCGCTTGAGCACCGGAACGTCAGCGGAGAGGGCCAATACATCGATATCTCCTTGCTAGATTGCGTGGTCACCATCAATTCGTACCAGGCCATCAACTACTTTCTGTCCGGCAAGGTCCCCCAGCGGATGGGCAATGCGCACTCGAACATGGTGCCGTACCAGGTATTCCGCTGCAAAGAGGGCGACGTCATCGTGGCGGTCGGCAACGACACCCAGTACGCGGCGTTCTGCGGCGTCATTGGACGTCCCGATCTGGCGGAAGATGCCCGATTTACCACTGCGGCACAGCGCAACCGAAATCGGGAGACGCTGATTCCCCAGTTTGCCGAGGCGATGCTGGCCAGAACCATGACGGAATGGGTGACGCTGATGGAAGCGGCGAACGTGCCTTGCGGCCCGATCTACAACATGAAGCAGGTGTTCGAAGACCCGCAGGTCAGGCATCGGGACATGCAGCTCGTTCTGGAACACAACAGCGGTTCGAAAGCCCCATCGCTTGCGAATCCGATTCGTTTCTCCGATACGCCGATTCGCTACCAACGCTCCGCGCCAACCCTGGGTGAACACACCGACAGGGTTCTGCAGGACATGCTTGCCTTTTCAGCCGAGACCATCGACGCCTTGAGGGAGCAGGGCGTGATCTGATCGTTGTACCCAAAACAAAACTCAAGGAGACAAGATGCTGCATTCCGCAAAGATGCTTTTCCTGGCTGTTGCCGTGTTCGCCGTGTCAAATGCCGCGTCCGCAGCGGATCAGCCCATCCGCTTGGTGGTGCCATATCCGCCGGGCGGCGCAGCGGATCAGATCACCCGGCTGGTGACCAGCGATGCGTCGAAGTTCCTGAAGACGACGATCGTCATCGACAACAAGCCAGGGGCAGCGGGCATCATCGCCGCGGAGACCGTGGCCAGATCCGCCCCCGACGGCAAGACGCTCCTGGTCGGCTCGAATGCGCCCCTGGTCATCAACAGCGCGATCTACGAAAAATTGCCCTATGACCCGGCGCGTGATTTCGTGCCGGTGGCGGGGCTGGGCAAGACGCCGCTGATGCTCTCGGTGCGGGCGGAGTTGCCGGTGAAGTCAGTCAAGGATCTGGTGGCACTGGGAAAGAGTCAGCCGGGGAAGCTGACCATGGGCTCGGCGTCGAGCGGCAACATCACGCACCTTGCCGGCGAGAACGCATCAAGCAAGCTCGGCGTGAAGGTCACCCATGTGCCGTTTGCGGGTAGCGCGCCCGCCATCGTCAGCCTGATCGGTGGGAACATCGACCTGATCTACGACGCATTGCCGTCCTCCATGCAGCAGGCCAGGGCAAACCGGATTCACGCGCTGGCCATTCTCGATACGAACCGCTTCCCACTGTTGCCGGACGTGCCCACCATGCACGAACTGGGCTACTCGGGAACCGAGGCGAGCGCCTGGTTTGGTGTAGTCGCGCCGGCTGGCACGCCCGCTGCGCCTATCGCGGCGATGAACAAGGCGATCAACGACGCCCTTCGCAATCCTGAGCTGGTCGAGAAGCTACGCGCAATCGGCGCGCAGCCGATGCCGGGATCTCCCGCGAGCTTTGGGGAATTCATTAACGAAGAGCGCGCGCGCTGGATTCCCGTGGCGAAGTCCCTCAACGTGAAGGCGGACTGACGCATGCAGGCGCTGAGTTCTGTCGAGGCCGTCAAGGCGCTTCGAGATGCGCCGGCCGCGGTGAGCGACTACATCGTGCTGGACCAGGAGACGATCGATACGTTTGCAAGACTGACCGGCGATCGTCAATGGATCCACGTCGATCCGGTACGCGCCGCGGCCGAGTCGCCGTTTGGCTGCACGATTGCACATGGACTCCTGACACTGTCGATGGTCACCACGGCGTTCACCCAGTGCTTCTCGTTTCCGGGCCGCAAGATGTCCGTGAACTACGGGTTCGACAAGGTGCGTTTCACTGGTGCCGTACCCGCGGGCGCCCGGTTGCGCGGTGTGTTCGTCCTGCAGCGCGTCGAGGATGTCCGGCCGGGCGAGATCAGATGCTTTTGGCAAGTGGAAATGCAGGTGGAAAACAGCGAACGCCCCGCCATGGCGGCGACGTGGCTGCTGCAGATGCGCTACTGAAAACAAAGGAGACAAGCAATGACGGTACTGGAAGTCAGGCACGTTGGAACCACCGCCGTGGTGACGATGAATCGTCCGGAGCAGCGCAACGCGCTCGACATGACGATGCGGGACGCATTCGCCGAGGTCGTTCCGGCGTTGCGCGATGACAAGGCGGTAAAGGCCATCGTGCTGACCGGCGCTGGCGGGCACTTCTGCGCGGGGGGCGATGTGAAGGCGATTGCGGCCGGGCAGGGCGGCGAACGCGACATCTTCGAGGGACGCGAGCGCATTCGCAAGATTCATCGCTGGTCCGACGAGTTGATCGACATGGAGAAGCCGGTCATCGCGGCCGTGGACGGCGTGGCGTTTGGCGCGGGACTCTCGCTGGCGCTTTGCGCGGACTTTATCCTGGCATCGAAACGGGCCACGTTCTGTTCGGTGTTCTCCCGCATCGGATTCGTGCCCGATGTCGGGGCGTTATATCTGCTGCCTCGCTGGATCGGCCTCGCGCGCGCCAAGGAACTGGTCTTCTCCGCGCGCGTCGTGAAGGCCGATGAGGCGCTCGACCTTGGGTTGCTCCATTCGATCTCCGATGACGATGTCGTGGCCGATGCCATTGCGCTGGCGAATCGCTTCGCGCACGCCCCGACCGACGCCATCGGCGCGGCGAAGTCCGTGATGAACCGGGCGTTCGAGTCCGACCGTCATACCGTCCATGCGCAGGAAGCGATGCTGCAGGCCATGTGCCGCGAGAGCGCCTATCACCAGGAGGCAGTCCGGAGGTTCATCGACAAGGAACCCGCGAAGTACCAGTGGTGAAGATCGCCACTGTGAACGTGATGTGAGGCACCGGTTGCCGGCGTGTTGCGGACACACGGCAGCACCGTGCCGGTTTTTTGCACTGACGCCTGGCGGCAGTGCCAGATCAGGAGTTTTCATTGAATCATCTACTCGATACCTTTCATCTCGCGCAGTTGCCCCCGGAGGCGGAGGCGTTTCGCGCCGAGGTGAAGGCCTTTCTCGCGGACATGCAACCCAAGGCCCCACCAAGCAAGCGGGCCAGGTCGTGGATGGGCTTTGACGCTGATTTCAGCCGGAAGCTTGCCGGCCGCGGATGGGTAGGCATTACCTTGCCGGCGCAGTACGGCGGCGCCGGCCTGGATCCGTTCCGACGATTCGTGCTGGTCGAGGAGTTGCTGAGCGCTGGAGCCCCCGTCGCAGCGCATTGGATCGCGGATCGGCAAAGCGGGCCGCTGATCCTCAGGTACGGCACGGAGGCGCAGAAGGCGGCTTACCTGCCGAAGATCTGTCGTGGCGAGGCGTTCTTCTGCATTGGCATGAGCGAGCCGAACTCGGGCTCCGACCTGGCGAGTGTCCGGACGCGCGCGACGCCGGCTGCGGATGGCTGGGTCCTGAATGGCCAGAAGATCTGGACGACCAACGCGCAGCATTGTCAGTACATGATCGCGCTGGTCCGTACCTCAGGGGTTCCCGAGGACAAGCAGAAGGGGTTGTCCCAGTTCATCATCGATCTTTCCCTGCCCGGCGTGACGGTGCGTCCCATCCGGGACCTCACGGGCGACGCGCACTTCGCCGAGGTGGTATTCGAGAATGTGGCGCTGCGGCCGGATGCCCTGATTGGCGAAGAAGGCAGTGGTTGGGAGCAGGTGAACGCGGAACTGGCATTCGAGCGCAGCGGCCCGGAGCGCATCTATTCCAGCATCGTCCTGCTGGATGCCTGGATCGAACAGCTTCGCCGCACGGAAGCGACCCGGGACCAGGTGGCCGCGCTTGGCCGCTTCGTCACGCATGTGGCGACGTTGCGCAACATGTCGATCGCCGTGACATCGAAGCTGGCACGCCATGAGAGCCCGGTGGTCGAAGCGGCGTTGGTCAAGGATCTGGGTACCGAGCTGGAGCAGGCGATTCCGGCCTATCTGGAAGCGGCGATCGCCTCGGACCCGGAGGCGGCCGGCGATGGCGAGCTGCTGCGCACGGTGGCCTATCTGAGCCAGATTTCCCCGACGTTCTCGTTGCGTGGCGGCACGCGAGAGATTCTCCGCGGCATGATCGCCCGTAGCCTCGGGCTGCGCTAACACGAAGGAGGACAGTGAATGTTCGTAGAAGCCATCGCAAATATTCTGAAAGACCGTTTCTCGCCGCAGGCGCTCCGGAAGATTGGACAAGGCGTTGAAGTCAGGGAGGTATGGGGTGCCATCGAGGAGGCGGGATTCCTCGAGCTCCTGGCGCCCGAAGAGGCTGGAGGCGCCGGGCTGGTGTTGGGCGAGCTGTATCCGATTCTTCTTGAGGTCGGAAAGCACGCCGTACCACTGCCAATCGGGCAGACCATTGCAGCACGGGCGATTCTCTCGAAATCCGGGGGCGGGGCGCCCGCGGGCATGATCACGATCGCGCCAAGATGCCGGTGCGAACCGGACGGGAGCCTGCATATCGCCAATGTGATCGGTGGCCTGGTCGCGGACCATGTACTCGTGGGCTGCGGCGACGCGGTGCTCTTGCTGGATTGCAGCGCGGCGCAGCGGGACTGGATCGGGGTGCACGGCAGCCTCAGCGCGGATTTGAAGTGGGTGCGGGGTGATGCCGTGCCTATCGAGGGCGTCACGGTGGACGAACTGGACGCCTGGGACGGCGCCGTGCTTGCCGTGCTGATGGCGGGGGCGGCCCGACGCGCGGGAGAGCTGACCCTCCAGTATTGCCAGGACCGTTCTCAGTTCGGGCGGTCGATCGGCAAGTTCCAGGTCATCCAGCATCAGCTTTCGGTAATCGTCGAGCACATTGCCGCAATGTCCGTCGCCGCGCAAATGGCTTTCGCGGGCGGACAGCGGCACCCGGGGAAGCTTGCTGCCGCCGTGGCGAAGGCCCGCTGCGCGGAGGCCGTGCAGGTTGTCGCGGCGGCCGCTCATGGCCTTCACGGCGCCATCGGCATCACGGAGGAGTATGACTTGCAACTGCTGACGCGATGCCTGCACGAATGGCGCATGGCGCACGGGTCGGAGTTGTACTGGAATCGCGTTGTCGGCATGGCGATGCTGGGGCGCGAGGGCGTGAAGGTGAGCGATTTCGCACGTCAGGTCTAGGCGTTCGGGTGTACTTATTGTCTGGCGCGAATAGTTCGTTCGAACGTCGCCGGCACGGCCGGCGCGGAACAGAATGGCTGTGTCCCATCTCCACCGAGGAGCCAACACGTGGATTTCCGCTTCAGCGAGGAACAGGTCATGCTGCGCGACACGCTCTCGCGCTACCTGTCCGATCACTACACGTTCGATGCGCGCCAGGCTGCCGTGCATTCGTCCGCCGGCTGGCGTCCCGATTGCTGGCGCGCGTTCGCGCGCGACCTTGGCCTGCTTGGCATCGGGATTCCCGAGCGCTTCGGTGGGCTGGGCGGCGGCATCATCGACCACATCGTGGTGATGGAACAGTTCGGCCGTCATCTTGTGCTGGAGCCATACCTTGGCACGGCCATCCTTGCGGTTGATGCACTGCAATATGCCAATGAGACGCTGGCCGCCGAAGCGCTGCCCGCCATCGCGGCAGGCGAGCTGGTGGTCGGCTGGGCGCACGCCGAACCGGAATCGCGCTACGGAATGATGGTGCGAACACGCGCGGACGCGGCTGCCGGTGGATACCGGTTGCATGGGCGCAAGGCGCTCGTCACCGGCGCGCCCTGGGCCACGCACTTCATTGTCAGCGCGAACACGGAAGCCGGTCCGACGCTGTTCTGGGTCGAACGCACGGCGCCGGGCCTGACGTTGATCGAAGCCCCCACCTTCGACGGCGGCCGTACTGCTGACCTGATACTGACCGACGTGCCGGTAAGCGCCGCACAAGTGCTGGGAATGCCTGGCGGCGCATTGCCGCTGCTGGAGCAACTGAGCGACACCGCCGCCGTCGCGCTGTGTGCCGAAGCCACCGGCGCCACGGCGCGAATGCTGGAGGACACCGTCGAGTACGCGCGTCAGCGCCAGCAGTTCGGGCAGGCGATCGGCAGCTTCCAGGCGCTGCAGCATCGCATGGCCGACATGTACATATTGCACGAGCAGGCCGTCGCCCTCACACAGGTGGCTGCCATGCGTCTTGCTGGCGAGCCACATGAGCGCGCGCTGGGTGCCAGCACCGCCAAGGCCCATGTCGACGAAGCAGGCCGCCGCATCGGGCAGGGCGCGGTGCAGATCCACGGCGGCATGGGCGTGACCGAGGAAACGGCGGTCGGCCACTACTTCAAGCGTGTCACCGCCATCGGCCTGCAGTTCGGCAA
>ERZ1292625.4321-Hain-H41-01um-R1-4321-length-10716-cov-8_pt1 | contig 10716 bp, 14 predicted proteins | sample MGYA00564400_ERZ1292625 | MGnify/ENA primary metagenome ERZ1292625 (study PRJEB36523, sample SAMEA6512639) | groundwater metagenome | collected 2019-01-08 | study: AquaDiva: Metagenomics assemblies of 32 groundwater samples
AGTGAGACGTGCACCACCTGCGACCCCGGGTACGTGCCCAACGATGCAGGGGATGAGTGTGTATCTGTGGATGGGGAAGAGGAGGGGGAGGGAGAGGAGGGTGGTACGATGACGTTGGCGGAGACGGTGGGGGCGCCAACGATCGTGATTGCGGGTGCGGTGGGTGCGGCGGGCGGCGGCATCGCCATCGCGGCCCTCTGGGCGGCCTTCTGGGCAGCACCTGTTGCAGTTTGACGAGTACCGGTACATGACATTTCAACCGACCATCGATGGAGCCCCCGCCCCCCTACACAGACGTCCCACCGCCCTCCTACTTTGATCTCGTACAATCCACGGTCGGCGACGCGGAGGCGTGCATCAGGACCGTCCTACAAACCCTCGACCAAGACCGGTACGACTCCGTGGCGGTGGAACAGGTGGTGCAAGAGATTGTGAAAATTCGACAACTGCTTGAGCACAAGGAGGGTATCGAAGTGGGGGTGAGGGTGGCGACGCGTGAGGCAGCTCGAGTGTCGGTGGGTCTCTGGGCGCGCCTCCAAAACACGCTACGAGACGCCCATCGAGCGACCCGTCTTCCGCTCGAGCCCGACTGGGACGCGTGCCTGTTCGTCGACCGCATCCCACGCCCCCTGTGTTGCTCCGACAGCTGCTACTACACGGCCACGGTGGACCTTGTCAACGCGAACCGAAAATGTGCACGAGAATCTGGTTCACGATCATCTGTGACCTTGTGCGTTCACGTGCTCGTGGATCAGATGACGACGCGCTGTATTGGGTGCAAGCGCCTCATGACCTTTGACATGCCCCTGCAAGACTTGATCAGGGATTGTGTAAAGTGCGTATATTCTTGATTCGTGCGTCCTACACGCCCCCCTCACATTCCGACCCGCCCCACCCGCCCCCCTCCCCCACCCCCTTCGATCCCACCGTCGCCCGCCTCCCCATGGTGCTCGAGTCAAAGTCGATGAATGTGCGCATTGAGCACGTTCACATCACGTCGTACAGGGTGCACGTGACTCGCGCACGGATCGAGCTCGTGTGGAACACGTTCGTGGACCTACCGTTGCGCGATGACGTGATGAACCTCGCCGAGTTCATTACGATGATGGTGGGCATGATGGCCAGCGCAGCGAACACGAGCATTGAGGGCATGATTCGTCACCTGACCGCTCGGCATGGCCCGTGGGTCGCTCGTGCTCGCGGCACCGTGACGACTTTCATGCGCGCCATGGAGCCCACGTTGCGCTACCCCCCTGAGGTGTGCAGGCGCGCATTCATGCAACACGCCTTGCCGATCGTCGACACGTTCCAGCACCTTCCGCGCCTGATGGAGGTCGACTAACAAGGAGGCGATTACGAAGGATTGTCCCGAGCGATCGGTTCTCCATCGATCGGTTCTCCATCGTGCGACATGTCCCCGCTCACTGCCGTGAGGTGGTCTTGGGGGACTGTGGGGCGGGGAGGGGGGGTAGGGGTGGGGGTGGGGGAAGGTCCGACTCGGGTGCGACGTGGGATGCCGCCATCTTGCTGCGGGCGCAAAAGTTGCAGCGGGTGCGGAGCCAGATCCAGAGGGTGGCGAGCACGAAGCCGATGAGGGCGGCCTGGGCCAGTAGGATGAAGACCCGTTGGACGACAGTGTTATCCACGCGTCCAAACAGGGGCGCCGGGATGGCGAAGGTGGTGAGGTTGGCCCAGGGAGCGACGGCCTCCACGTAGCCTCCACACGAGCCGCCGCTCACGTACATCGTGCCGTCGCCCCACTCGTCCGCGATCATGCGCGCGAACACCGATGGTGACTTGGGGGAGAGGTAGGGGGCGCACGTGAACCAGGCGCAGAGGTCCTTGGGGAGCGCGTAGTTGCCGCTGAAGGCGAGGTTGCAGTCGAGGCACTGGTCCTGGGCGGCCGCCTCGACGCCGAGCGTGAAGAAGCCGGTGGGACAGGGCGTGCACGTCGTGCGGTCGGTGTTCGAGAAGGTCCCGAGGGGGCACGAGTAGCAAGCCACCGCGCCCGGGTTGGCGGCGATCTTGCCCGCCTCGCAGGGGGCGCACATGTTCCGTGTTGAGTCGTGGGCGGTGCCGGCGGGGCAGGGCGTGCAGGTGGTGTGGTCGACGTTGGCGAGCGAGCCTGCCGGGCAGGGCGTGCAGTCGAGGCGGCCCTCGAAGGGCGCGATCTGGCGCAGGGGGCAGGTGGCACACGAGGTCGCGCCCGTCGCAGGCTGCACCGAACCCGAGGCGCAGCGCTGGCACGAGGTGGCGCCCTCGGCCAACGCGAACGAACCAGGCGGGCAGGGGAGGCACGCGCCCATCTCGGCCATGGGGGCATACGTGCCAGGCTCACAGGGGGCGCATCCGTCGTGTGTCCGTGGGGCGTGTCCGGCCGTGCACGCGAGCACGAGTGGGATCGAAAGGAGGGCGGGGAGGAGGATGGGGAGGAGGCAGGCGCGCATCTGAGAAGTGAAGGCGTCCTAGTCGAACGCGCACTCGATTCGCACGCGCGCGCCCTCGAACCGCCACCGCACGCGCCCCCGTTCGCAGTGCTCGCGCGCCCCCTTCGATACCTTGTAGACGGACAGCTGGTACGAGTGGTGCGCGTCCGGCGGATTCACGGCCTGCACGAAGGCACGCGTGTCGCCCGCCACGTACGCGTCCATCGCCCACCCCCGTTCCAACAAACTACGGAGCACGTGAACGAGCATGAACAGGTTCACGTGTGTCAGTTCACCCATCTCCACGATGCACCCCTCACGATTCCACATGCAACGTGTGAGGGCGCCGATGGGGTAGGCGGTCATGGCAACGGAAGGGATCGAAGGGGTGTGAGGGAGGGGCCGCACATTCCCCAATGGACGCGACGGACGAGCACAAGGAGCGCTCACCCGATGGCGCCTCCCGATACAGGGTTACGGGCGCGCACGTGGGTGCCGTGTTCGCGCGTCACGTCGTGCTCCTGTGCGGGCACGTGATGTCGGACGACCAAATGGACCACTTCGATCGTGTCATTCGAGCACGCGCCCTAGTCGCCCACCTCGATACCCTCGAGAAGCTTGTTCACGACCCAGTCATCACGGCCCTCTTCCGTCAACAGGACCTATTCTCCATCGAGGACGTGCTCGACGCGTGTCCGTCCTTGACGATGTTGATCGACGATTATGCCCGGTCCACCTCCATGGCCGCGTCCACTTTGGAAAACCGAACGTGATAACCCTTGATCGACGTTATCAGGGGTTATCAGGGAAGGGTGGGTGGGTGGCATGGATGTGGGGATGGTGTGTCACAATTCAACTGCCATGTTCGTGCCCACGGCGGCCGACCTGGAACGGTGGGACCGCGAAGCCTTGCCGCGCCTGATCGAGTCGATCAGGGCGGGCCTACAAATCTTGAGGGAGCGTGTAGATCGTTCACGTCGCCCATGGGCGAGCGAGATCGGCCTTCTTGAGGAGGGGTGTGAACTGTTGAGTGATCTGACGGGCCCCGCGCCGATGCACTACGTGGGCCGCAGCCGTGGGTACCTGCGACGCCTCGAGGTCACCAACTCCCAAGCGGCCCGCTTCTCGCTCTCAGAACCGGTACGTGAAATAGATCACGTCGGCGAGGTTCGTGAACGAAGATCACGACGATTGTGACGATGTCGATTAGTGGACGTGTATGAAGAACAAACACCCACCCACACGCCCGCCTTCCCACCTACCCACCCACATGATGACGATCACCGTTCGCCTGGTGCGCGAGTGGTGGAGGGTATCGAAGGAGCGCAGGCGGCGGCGGCACGAGGAGGCCCGATCACTCGCGGCGCACCGTGAGCGACACGTGCTCGAGAGCGGCCGCGTGCGAGTTGGCACGCAGGATGCGCACGCACTCACGCCACCGTTCAGGCGTCGCCTCGGTCGGTATGGCGCGCGTCCAGTAGATGTGCGCGCGCCTAAAGGCGGCCTCCTCGGCCACCCCAAAGTCCACGACCCGGAAGGTGCGCGTGTGCTCCACCTGCAGCTGTCGAATCAGGAGGCGCGTGAGTGAGCGCATGTCGTCGTGAATCTCAAGCATGGGGGAGAGTTGAGGGGTGAGGGTGAGGCTGGCCGCGTTGACGCTCGTGACGCCGTGCACCCACCAGCCGCGCTCCACAAAGTCCGTCCCCATGAGTAGCATGACGCGCGCGAACACGGTGGGTGGAACGTGATCCATGGCACGCCTGAACTCCACCATGTCCAGCACCCACGGCGGCACCCAGTCGCCCCGGGCGCCCGTGGACGTCTTCTTGTAGTGCCCCACGTCCTGAATCCAGATCACCTCGTGCGCCACCTGGGTGCAGTAGAGCATATAATGCGCCATGAAATCCGTGTCGAGGGTCAGAACGTACACACGAGCGTTGTCAGGCACGTCGTGAAGGAGGTAGTGAATGATCTCCAAGTCGGCCTCACCATAGGTCCCAAGGGGTACATCAGCATCATCCGTGGGAATGTCTTCGAAGCGGCACTCGACGCGCATCGTCCAGTGCCCGCCCTCCACGTGGGCCTGCACGTAGCGCCACCACGCCATCGTCGAGTCCTTGTGGCGCACCGTCTCCACCACGCGGCTGGGGTGAAAGGCAAACTCCTCGCCGTTCGGACCGAGTACGCCCGCGTCCGTGAAGCGTGTGCCCACCGGGTACGGCTCGGGCGGGCGCATGCCCCTCGAGGCGTAATAGGCGAGCTGCGCGCGCATCCTTTTCTCGGCCTCGGCCGCCTTGGGGGCCGTGAGCTCCTTCAGGCGCCGCTTGTCGGACACGAGCACGAGCGTGTCGTAGGGCGCGTCCACGTGGAAGATGTCGGCCATCATCATGTCCACGAGCTTGCGCGGGGTGGGCACGTCCATGTGCTGGAAGGCGTACAGGTGGCACATCATGTCCACCACCAGGTAGTCGGCGCGCGCTCGCGGCATTTCACGCCTCAACGCGTCGGGCGCGAGCGCCTCGGCGACCTTCTTGCCGTCATGGATGCCCATCGAGTTGTGCGCGCAACCGCTCAGCAAAGCTCGCGCGTGCGCCCATGGCCTGCGCCTGGGCGGTCCGGAGGCACAGTAACGCGCGCGGGTGCAGGCGTTCCTCCCACCCTTCACCCTGGAGAGTCTCCAGATCACTCCAGATGTTCTCGCGCTCCTCCTCCGCCTCCAGCGCCCCCTTCGATACCCCGAGGGCGTGCAGGATCCCGTACCTCGTAAGACGACACGGCAACAGGTGCGCCCATACCCGAAAGAACGCCACCTGGCAACGCGCCTCGCTCCACGCCATCTGCCCCCACACCCCCTCGATACTCCACCGGAGGACTCGAAGGGACGCGCTCTTCCAGACGTCCTGATCGAACACGGCCAGACCCTTGCGGGTGCGCTCTGGAGGGATCGAAGGGGGTGGGGTGAGGGGGCGCGTGCGTGAAATGATACTCGATGCGAGGCTTGAAAGGTGCGTGCAGTTCAGCAACTGCGGCTGAAGCGCGTCCAACTCGGGGGCCTGCACGTACAGCGACGCAATACACGTCACCAGCACCTCGTAGTCGGCGATGGCGCGCGCATCTTGGACGAGCGACTTGAAAAGGGTGAGCGATTCTTGCGTAAAGATGGGGTGGCAGAGGAGCGGGTGCGTGAGAGGCGCGTCGGGCACGAGGAGGGATCGAAGGGTGTGGAGGAAGGCGTGCGTCATGTGTGTGAACGTTCGTACACTACCGTCACCACTCCCCCATCCTCTTCGATACCCACAGAAACGCTGAACCTGTAAAGAGCGCCACCCACGAGACGACCCAGGGCGGCCACATGGAGGCGTCGTCGCTACCCACGTAGCAGCGCGTCCATACGAACCTATTGAACCCCGGGCTCGCGAAGTTCACGTACACGATGCCCATGTGATTAACGTGCGCGTAGGGGAGAAAGGCAGTCCCCAGCTGGGGCGGCACCGGGTAGCACACGCCCTCCTCGTACAGCGCGAGCACGAGCGCGCGATTCAGGAGCGTCATGACCACCTCCACGCACACGAGGGACGCGCACATCGTGCCCACCGCGAAGAGGAGGAGGCCCGTGTACGTGCGCATCTTACGCGGCGTTCACCAGAGGTACCAGCGAAGGGCGCTCTTCTCGGTGCTGCGGCAGAGTGGGAAGTGCGGACTGGGCGCCGAGTCTTCGGGTTGCCGCGGCCTGAGGTGACCCACGACCAGCCACAGCCCCACCACCGCGAGCACCGCCTGGTACGCCCCCAAGACTGAAAAGCCCATCGCCACGACGCGCGCGCAGTGGAAGGCGGTCCACAACCACGCCCATTCGGGGTAGGGATCACGTCCCTGGTGGTACGCCGTCACCATCCACTCGAGCGGCCAGAACGCGGTGGCCGCATAGCCCACCCCCTCGAGAATGGCCAGCACGAAGGCCATTGCAAGTGGTGGCGCCCACAGGAAGACCAGGAAGCCGAGCCAGGCGGTGAGCCATATGGTGCGCCAGCTCGTGAACACCGTCTGCACGGTCGCGTACCGGCCCCGCCAGAACATGAGGCCCACGACGAGCATGTTGAGCACGTTGGGCCCAAGCGTGTCCTTGAAGGCGCCCGTGGAGCCCGTGAGCCTCTCTAGACTGAACGTGGCCACCCAGAGGCCGCCCATGACCATCGCCACGACGACCATGGATAGGCGGCGCTCGAGCATCTGCAGCGCCAGGTAATTGGCACCCATAGCCGCCGTGTAACGAATCGTGCGCCCCAGTTGCCGGAGAGCTTCACGTGCCTCCGTCATGACCGTCTGATCCTGACCATCAATCACGACATCCGAAATTGCGTCTGCCTTGCGTTCAGCACGTGTAGCCTCCATGAAGGCGCGCACGGACGGCGTGAGGCCCTCGGGGATCGAAGAGGCGGCGGCCGACTGCGTCTCGACCCGGTACGGCTCAAAGTCGTCCTTCGCGTCCTCCTCCCCATCCCCGTCCTCACCCCCTTCGATACCACCCTCATCTCCAATCTCGTAGTTCGAACGCTCCATGGTCGAGTTCTCGACGAAAGTGACGCGCCTCTCCGGTGTCCAAGAACGTGTCATGAACGCGATCAGGAGGTGCAGCGGCAACATGGCGATGAAGAAGTAGGAGCTTGCACCAAGCGTGTAGCCCATGTTGGATCCGAGCAGCGCGACCCAGGCGGAGAGGCGGTACCGCACCGAGAGGCGGTGCACGTAGTGGGCCGGAGGCTCCTCACCGGGCGCGTCGAAGGCGAGGTACAGGGGGTACGCGACCGGCGCGAACCCGAGGCCCAGGATGGCGATACACGTGGCCGCAATGTGATCGACGCTTGCGAGCAGGACGCACGAGGCCACGAACGTCATCGAGCACGAGAACATCGTGTGCACCATCTTGTTCGCGAGCGCGTGAGACACGACGAAGAGCACGCTGAGGAACATGGCGAAGGCGGGCGAGTAGAGGCGCAGGATGCGCACGCAGATGGCCGCGAGGGTGGCGTGCTGCGCCAGGGCGGCGAGGAGGCGGATCGGCATCGGAGAGGGCGGGCGATGAGTTTTGAGGCGATCACTTCCCAAACCCCCCACACCTTCCACCAACCACCAAAACATGGCCCCCCAGCTCCCGTCCTCTGCCGCCGCCAACGCGCTCGCCTCGTCTTCGCCGTCCTCGCCCGAGTCGAGCAAGAAGAAGCGCCAGCCCTCGGCCCTGCAGGTCGCCAAGCGGGGCGCGTACGAGTGTTCACGCCGCCTCGCGATGGCCGTGCGTCGCAAGCAGGCCGTGAACGACGAGACCGTCGAGGAGCTCACGCGCATCGTGGCGCAGTACAGGGAGCTGCTCGCCAAGCGTGATGCCACGTCGCGCCTGCGTGCGGAGCGGGCGGCCCTGCGTGACGCCAAGAAGGGGGCGGAGGCGTCCAAGGCTCCGGCGACGACGAGTGCGTGATGGACGAGCAGCTCGCCGCCCCCGGGGATTCGTTGCGTTCGTGGGTGGTGGGTATCGAAGGGGGTGAGGACGGGGGTGGGTGGAGGGGCGGATCGTGGAGAGCGCGCCTGAATGGGTGTGAGGGTGCCATACAGATTGCTTAACACCACAACCCAACACGCCTCAACCAGACCGTCGATGTATTTCTCGGTCCGCTGCGTCAACGATTTCTTTGTTCTCCCGATTCTCGCGATCGCGCTGATTACTTCCATAGTCTATTTGACACTCTCCATACCCGTGATCGTGCACAGGCCCCTCGACGTTCACGTGACCACGTCGTCCGCGCCCCCCGAGTGCCTGATCTACGAGAGCGCCCTTGTGACCGTTCACGAGTACCTTAAACTTTTCAAAAAAGGTTCGTCGAACATGCCACCAGACAAGCTCATGGAGCGCGTCAAGGTCATTCATGCGTCGCACACGAACTACGTGAATGTGACGTGCGTTGGGGCGGCTTGTGATACGGAGCGTGCACTGACCGCACTCAGGGAGGCTCACGATGTCACATGTGTACTCTACATGGTGTTCATGGAGGCCATTGCGGAGAGTTCGCAGGCGGCCGTGGACATGTGGGAGCGCGAACGTGAAAAGGCCCTATGAGGAACGTGAAGTTTGTTTACGGGCACGCCCTACACGCCCCTACCACCCCCTACCCCACCACCCTTCGATACCCCTACTCGCCCTTGAATGTGCCCTAGGCGGTCGTAGGGGACGCTGATGATGTCGATCAGGACTCTTGTAGGTGGCGCCTACTCGATGTCCGACCGAGGGCCCTCGTCGTCCGACTTGGCCTTGGTGGAGGCCGCCGCAGCCGCCGCCTCCGCTGCCGAAGCGGGGGGCGTGGGCGGCGTCACGATGATCTTGGGCGGACGCGCGAACATGTACGAGTGCACCGCGGAGCGCATCTTGTCGTCCATCGCGTCACGCTCTGCAATCGCCTCACGCCACATCTTGCGCATCGTCTGCTCCGAGAGCGTGCACGCGTACAGCTGCTTCTGAAGCTCACGGATGCGCATGTCCGCTGCCACCAGCTGGTCGTTCAGGTGCTTCACGAGCACCGTGTAGACGTGCTCGCCGTCCGCCAGCATGCCGCGCTGCAGGTCGATGACCATCTCCGCGCTGAAACGCTCGTGGAATGCGCCACGCATGCGCGCCCTCATGACGTGGGGCTCGAGCGGCTCCTCGAACTCGGACACGCGTGGCACCTGAGCCCCTGCAGCACTTGAGACCGCAGATGACGCGGCGGCGGTGGAGGGGGGCGGCGAGGAGGCGGGGGCGTCGGCGGACATTGGGAGTCTGGGGGAGAGTAGGGGGTGTGAGGCGGGCGGGTTGAGTTGTGTGACAACTTTCCGCCCCCACCTTCGATACCCTTTCCCCGCGACATCCCTTGGTGTACGAGAATTGAGGAATGTTCCGAGGAATGTTCCGAAGAACGTTCCGAGGAACGTTCCGCGGGGGTTGATAGTTGGTGAGAGAGCGCGCACGAGTGGATCGTTCGAGGCATGCGGCACCTTCACAACTCAACCGCCCACCCCATCCCCACCCCACCCCTTCGATCCCACGACCATGACGACCGCCTCGCCCGAGACCGTGAAGCCGTCGACGACGCAACGGCAGCAGCAGGTGTGCGCGCTCGTGAACACCATGTACGTGTCGGACGACAACTTTGTCACGGACGTCATCTGCGAAGAGTCTGTAAGGCAGGTTCGCGAGCTCTACGAGGGCGGCGTGCGCACGTTCGCCAAGCTTTCGGGCGACAAGCAGCGCCTGAACCGCGCCTACACGGCGTACCTCAAGCGGTGCCTGGACCGCCTCGAGTACGGCCTCGCGCTCAAGGCGGCGTACGACGAGAGTGCCGACAACGAGAAGCTGCAGCGCGGGCTTCGCATCATGAGGCAGATGGAGGACCACGTGTTCAAGGCGCTGCACGACATGTTCATGCTCTACATGGGTATTTACGTCTACACGACCGCGCTGATGCGCATCGAGGACGTGCAAGCCTACTGTACCCTCATGGCGACACGCCGAGTGAATCGTGTGCGCGAGCGGTGCGTTCAGGACTGCCTGCAGTTCATTGACGACCGCGTTCGTGCGGACAAGGTGGTTTCTACTGCGGTCTGATCAACGCGATCACGAGATGAAAGAGGGTATCGAACGGGGTGGAGGGGAGGCTCGTCTGTCGCCGTCATGACGTTCACGGGGTGGATTTGGAGGGGGTTGGGTGGGGGTGGGGCAGGGTCGGTCGCACAACTCAACCATCTCTCATCCCTACCCGCACCCGCCTCTCATGTCCACCACCTCTCCTCGTTCCCCTGATGCGTCCAAGCCGCTGCCCAACATCGTGAACACGCTGCAGCACCCCGTCACATTTTACACGCCCAGTGCGCCCGGGGAGGGGCCGTACAGGCGCCCCAAGCTCGACATTCCGCCCGCCCCCACGGGACGCTACCTGCATCTCCGCAGCGACGCGCCCCCCGACCCTGGAGCGATTGCGCCCGTGTTCGGATCGTACAAGGGCACGTGGTACCGCCCGTACACGACGTGCGTCGCCTACAACAAGAAGACCGATGATGCCATCCCCATCAACAGCATTCGCGACTTTCTGGAGGCGTTCCTGGGGGCGGACAATGTTCCCGATCTCGAGGGTCCTACCATCCTCGTGATCCTGAGCCTCACCACGTTCCAGTGGCTGCAGGAGCAGGCGCGCCTCGACCGCAACAGCTGGGTGGCCGAGCTGCTTCTGTCCACGCGCTTCAGGCTCGCCGGCCCAGACACCGACAC
>ERZ1292625.4322-Hain-H41-01um-R1-4322-length-10715-cov-15_pt1 | contig 10715 bp, 13 predicted proteins | sample MGYA00564400_ERZ1292625 | MGnify/ENA primary metagenome ERZ1292625 (study PRJEB36523, sample SAMEA6512639) | groundwater metagenome | collected 2019-01-08 | study: AquaDiva: Metagenomics assemblies of 32 groundwater samples
TTCATAGAGATCGAGATTCAAAAGGAGTACCTCAATTATCAAGAGATGCAAAAGACGGCGGAAAAGTTGCAGGAAGAACAAGACTTGATATTGAACAACAATCAAGAAAAAAGGTTATCTCTTCTAAGAATTATTTACTTAAAGATAAAAAATTAAAAATTAGTCAAATTTGATATAATCCAAATTATGAAAAATATTCAAGATTTAGAAAAGCGTATTAAAATAATTGAAAATAGGAATAAAAATGTTGAGAATGATAAAGCTTGGGAAACTTCAACTATTAGAAAAATGCTAATTTCTGTGTTTACTTACCTTTCGATTGTTCTCTATCTTAAATTTATTGTTGGTATCGACCCTTGGATAAATGCTATTGTACCCACAATTGGATTTCTGTTATCTACATTGTCGCTCCCTTTCTTCAAGAAACTCTGGCAAAAATATTTATCAAAATAATATTATTGCTGTATACTTTTTATATAAATGAAAATTAAATTTTTGGGGGCGGCTGGGACTGTTACTGGATCTTCGTATATTTTGACTTCAGGGAGTGGAACGTCTATTTTGATTGATTTGGGTATGTTTCAAGGTCCACCTGAAATTGATAAATTAAATTATTTACCATATGACTATGATGTTAGTTTATTATCTGGGGCTATCTTAACCCATGCTCATCTTGACCATTGTGGAAGATTACCAATAATAATGAATAAAGGCTTTAAGGGAAGTGTTTATATGACTCCCCCTACTCGAGACTTAACAGAGCTTTCTCTTCTTGATAGTGCAAAGATTGCAAAGGAGGACAAATCTCAGGTTTTGTACACAACAGCAGATGTTATTAATCTTGTAAAGCAATTTGTAACTGTTGAATATCATAAAGAAATTCATATTGGTGATTTCATAGTTACTTTTTACGATGCTGGCCATATTTTGGGCTCCGCCTCTTTAGAAATAATTGACAAAAATCCTAGTAGTGATATTAGAAAAATTATTTTTAGTGCAGATATTGGTAATTACCCTGCTTATTTAGAAGAAACAACCGAATTTATAAAATCTGGCGACGCAGTTGTTATTGAAACCACATATGGTGATAGGCTTCATCCTAAAGATAGCCCACTAGAAGCCTTACAGTCAGAAATAAACGCTGTAGAAGTTAATGGTGGCACATTACTTATTCCTTCATTTTCCTTAGACCGCGCACAAGAACTTTTACATATGATTATGCATCTTAAAAAAGAAGGTAAGGTACAAAATGAAACTCCTGTAATACTAGACAGCCCAATGGCAGAAAAAGCAACTAAAATTTATGTTGATTATCCAAAATATTTTAACCCTCATATTGAAGCAGAATATAAACTAGGAGAAATGTTTGACTTTGCTAGACTTGAAGTAACAAAAGACTGGAGAGCTAGTGAAGCTTTACATCAAAGACCTGAGCCGAAAGTGATTATTGCTGGTGCAGGAATGATGACAGGAGGAAGAATTGTTGGACACGCCATACATTACTTACCAATTGCTTCAACCCGTTTAATGATCGTTGGCTACCAAGGCGAAGGATCTTTAGGACGTGAACTATTAAATGGAAAAACAGAAGTAATTATTAAGGGTCAAAAAGTTTTGATTAATGCCTCAGTCCACGATACACAAGGATTAAGCTCACATGCTGATCAAGGCCAACTCATGGAATGGTTAAAAGCAATAAAGGGTGTTAAGAAATTAATCCTAACCCATGGAGATGACCATTCAAGAAATGGTTTTAAAGAAAAGGTCGAAAAAGATCTAGGAATAACAGATATTACACTTCCAAAACTTGGTGACGAAATTATTTTTTGAAAAATTGACACAAATCTATGTTTATATCATATTAAATAATGGAATACAGAAAAAAACCTCTTTGGCAAAAAATACTCGCCTATTTGGTTATTGGTGGAATTGTATATTGGTTAATTTATTATTTTTACTCTGTTAAAAGCGGATCTAATAAATATACATATTCTCCTGCAACCTCACAGGCAACCCAAGTATCAGATGGTATTACTGAAAACGTAGTTATATATTCTGATACCGGATTTTCACCAAAAAGTTTAACCGTAAAGTTAGGCACAACTATTACTTTTAAAAATGAATCGTCTAAATCAATGTGGGTTGCATCAAATCCACACCCAATCCACACAGATTATTCAGACTTTGATGCTAAAAGAGGTTACAAAAAGGGAGAAAGCTACCAATTTACTTTCACTGAAGCTAAAGAATATAGCTATCACGACCATTTAGATTCAGGCACTGGGGGAACTATCAAGGTTGAATAAACGCTAAGTATTCCTTATAAGCGCTAAAAACTCCTTATTTTTGCCCTTCTCTCCTACAATTGGTGACTCAATTAAATTAACTACTTTTCCACCTACTGCAACAATATCATTTTTTGTCTTATCTAGCACTTCATCCATAAACTCATCCTTAAGTCTCCCTTTTTCTAAACATTCTCTCGATGCTTCATAATGTGGTTTTATTAAAGAAATTATCGATCCTTCTTTTTTTAAATTATTTAAAGCATTTGGAATTGTTAATATTTGTTTTGTCCAAGCGGTGTCAATTGTAATTAAATCAACTTTTTCAGGTAATTTAACATGCATAGCATTTGTTCTTTCTAAAACTACAACCTTTGGATTTTTTCTCAAAGTCCAGGCTAATTCTCCATACGATGTATCAACTGAATATATCTTTTTTGCTCCATTTTGAAGCAAGCAATCTACAAATCCACCAGTTGAACTCCCAAAGTCAGCTACAATTAAATCTTTAACATTAAATTTAAATTGATCAAGTGCAAACTGAAGTTTTTCTCCCGCACGGGATACAAATTTTACTGCAGATTTATCTGCTGGCAAGATTCTCTTATTCATTAACGCTATTATAATCTTTTTGATACAATGATATTATGCTTAAAATTAAATCTTGGCCTAAATTAATAATTTCTATATTACTAACTCAGTCTGCAGGTGCAGTTGGTACAATTTTTACAATTTCAGCAATCCCTACTTGGTATGCTTTTTTAAATAAACCTGTCTTTTCTCCTCCAAACTGGGTATTTGGACCTGTTTGGACAATTTTATATACTTTAATTGGAATTTCTTTATATAAAATCTGGATCAAAAAAGGTAATTTAATACTTTTCTCTTTTCACCTATTTTTAAATGCGATTTGGTCACCAATATTCTTTGGACTTAAAAACTTAGGATTAGCATTTTTTGTAATTATCCTAATGGATATCTCACTTATCGTTATTATTAAAAACTTCTATAAATTAAATAAGATTGCTAGTTTAATGTTAATTCCATACCTACTTTGGATTAGTTTTGCCTCACTTTTAAATTATTCTGTTTGGAAATTAAATCCTAATAATACTATTATAGATATATTTGCTCAAGAATTTACATTTACAAAAGCTAGGGCTGATTATGTTTTTACAGAAGATAATTATAAAAATGATCTTTTTGATTTTGATCTCAAAAAGGCTTCATATCTTAAAAACTCCACCCTATCAAATAAAGAGCAGTTAAGAGTTGCAACTTATAAATTCTTAGAAACACGAAATAATTATGTTAAAAGTTATTTGACGATGTTGAGGATTAAAACGTTAGAATCAGATGGAATAGAACAATCAAGAAAAGAAGAGGTCTACACAAAAATCGACCCAGAAGTTGTATGGTATGAATTAAGAAAAAACAGTTATAATCCTGCCGATAATTTAGAAGATTTAATAAATAAATCCAAAGACGAAGATACACGATTTAAATCTAGCTCATTACCTATTGTTTATTTTAGTTTGGCTCATATTAGCTTAGGTGAAGTAAAAAGCTTGAGATTAAAACATATCAAATTATATGACAATCTTAAAAAGGAGTCTCAAGAATTAATTAAGCTTGGTCGAGCCGATGCAAGTCTTTTTGATAGATGGTTTAAAGATATTGATCAAGAATTAATTAATATCACCACAATTGAATCAGACGACCTCCAAGAAATAGGCAAAATTTTTGGGGATGATGAATATAAAAGAGACAGTGGTTATAAGAATGCAATTGAGGAATTAGAACCTGCAAAAATAAGTTTATTAAGACTAAACAAATTTGTAAAAGAATTAGAAAATGTATTAGAAAGCAAAAGATAAGCAAAGCTTATTTAGGACAAAAGCAAAGCTTGTTAGAATATCATGAAAACTAAAATAATTCAGTTATTCAATAACTCATTAAAACCAAAACTTATCATGTTAGATGCAAAAGTCAGCACTCTTGTGCCAAATCCAAAGATTAAAAAGATTTTATATACTGGAGTTGGGTCACTTTTTGGTTTTATGCTTTTAATTATTATTTTGGGATTGATTCTATCTCCATTTAAAAATACCGATCAAACATCAGGAAACATATTAAACAAAACAAAAATTATTACCACAACACCCGAGCCACAAAAAGAATTGTCCGAAGTTCAAATGAATATATTGAATTTAGAAATTAGAATTAAGGAAATGAGGTTTCCTGAAAGTATTTTAAATATACCAGTTATTGAAACTGATATTTCTATTTAATCCAAATAATCTTGTAATTTCTTTCTTCTTGAAGGATGTTTAAGTTTTCGAAGAGCTTTAGCTTCAATCTGTCTAATCCTTTCTCTTGTTACTCCGAACACTTTTCCTACTTCTTCAAGTGTCATTTGTTTTGTTCCCTCAAGTCCAAATCGAAGTTTAAGTACTTTGGCTTCCCTCTCAGTAAGTGTTCCCAATACCTCATCTAGATGATCTTTTAATAACTGCTTACTTGCTTGATCAACTGGAGAAAGTTGGCTTTCATCAGGTATAAAGTCTCCCAAAATACTTTCTTGATCTTCTCCAACTGGAGCTTCAAGTGATGTTGTTTCTTGCGCAATTTTAAATATTTCACGAACCCTATCTGCTGTAAGTTCTACTTCAGAACCAATTTCTTCTGGAGTTGGCTCTCTCCCTAATTCTTGCATCAATCTTCTACTAATCCTATAAAGCTTATTTATTGTCTCGACCATATGGACAGGAATTCTAATTGTTCTTGCTTGGTCTGCAATTGCACGAGTTATGGCCTGCCTTATCCACCAAGTTGCGTAAGTTGAAAACTTAAAACCTTTTCTCCAATCATATTTTTCAACTGCACGAATTAAACCTTGATTACCTTCTTGAATCAAATCAAGAAGAGATAAACCACGTCCTATATATTTCTTGGCAATTGAAACAACCAAACGAAGATTACTTTCTGTTAGTTTATCTTTTGCCCTTTTATCTGCTTTCTCGTATCTTTTAGCATATTCAATTTCTTCTTCTGCATTTAAAAGTGTTACTCTTCCTATTTCTCTTAAATATTGTCTTACTGGATCTGTTGACTCTATCCCTTCGAGACGAGTTAGCATCTCAATTTCTTTATCTAATTTATCTTTTGAAGTTTCTCCTAATTCTCCATCTTCAGTAGTGACAGACTCAAAAACATCAATACCTTCTGAAAGAAGTTGGTCATATAAATCATCTAATTCATTAATTCTGCCTTCAGCATCTGGGAAAATTTCAAGTATTTCTTCTTGGGTTAAAAAGCCTTGATCTCTAGCCTTTTTTATTATTTCGATTACTTGTTTACGGATCATATTGCATATTATACCTAAAATCAGCCTTTTCTTAAAGGGTTGAAAGTTTTTTACTTAATTCACTAAATTCTTTTAGAAGATCTTCATTTCCTTCTTCTTTCTTTATTCGTTTACCAATCTCTTCTAATTTTTCCTTGATTTGTAATGTTTTTAGTTCCTTAATTATTAAATCAACATTTTCATTATCTGAATTCGCTAAAACCATTTCTGCATAGCCTTCTTCTAACTCCTTAGGTAGTGGAAATTTATTTTTGCTTAAATAGTTAATAATTTTTTTAATAAATTCGGAAGTTATTAAATCAACAGGTATTAAATCAATCTTTTCTACAGAATTAACTAATAATTTTTCTTCCAACAACTGTCTCCTATTTTTGTCAACATTTTTATATTCAGAAATCTTGGAATTATTTTTGTTTGGAATACTTATTTTTGCAATTTCTTCTAAAACTGCTTCTGTTGGTACAGATAATTTTCTTGCAACATTTTCAATATAAAAAGACTGGACAATTTTATCTTGGATTAATCTTAAAAGTGGAATTATTTCTTTGCTTATAGAAGCCTTTCCACTTCCTGTTCCTGAATCATATTTTGAAAAAATTTGATTAATTAAAAATTCCCACAGCGAAGCTGCCTCATCTATATCTTTTTTATAACTTTCTGGATTACCCCTTGCTGCTTCATCTGGATCTTTGTAGTTTTTAATATGTGCAACTTTTACTTCAAAGTCCATGTTAACTGCCATAATAGCACCTCTCTTGGTTGCTTCATCTCCTGCAAAATCAGAGTCCAAACAGAGAACTATTTTTTTACAGAATCTTGCAATAAGCCGCAGTTGATCTTCTGTCAGGGCCGAGCCTTTAATAGCAATTACGTTTCGAATCCCAGCTTGATATGAGGAAATCATATCAAGTTCCCCTTCGACTATCACTGCATATTTTTTGTCTCTAATTTCAGATTTTGTAATGTCCATGCCATATAGAATATGTGATTTGTGATATGCAGGAGTATCTGGTGAATTTATGTATTTTGCCATGTCTTGCATTGCCCAAGGCAAAATTCTTCCTGCAAAACCGACGATGTTTTCTCGATGGTCAGTAAGCGGAAAAATTACTCTACCCCTAAATCTATCTATTCCCCGACCAACTAAAAGTCCCGCTTTTTCTAAATCGTTTATATTTAGTTTCTTTTTTTGTATTAAATAGTTGGCAAGAGCATCATAACTTTCTGGTGAATATCCAATTTTAAAACGTTTAATTGACTCATCACTAAGTCCTCTTGTTGCTTTTAAATATTCCAAAACTCTTTTTCCTTGTGGATGATCATGAAGTGCATAATTATAAAAATTTAAAGCGGATTTATTAATCTCAATTATTTTTTCTTTTTCTGACGATTCCTCATTTTTAACTAAAGTTAAAGTAACCCCTGCCTTTTCTGCTAAATATTTTAGAGCTTCGCTAAATTCCATTCCCTCATGTTCTTCAAGAAAAGTAAAACAATCGCCATGCCGACTACATCCAAAACATTTATACATTTGGAGTTCAGGAGTAATCATGAATGATGGAGTCTTTTCACCATGGAACGGACAATTTGCTTTATAATTTCTGCCTGCCTTTTTAACTTCGATATATTCAGAAATCAAAGAAACAATATCAGTCTTGTTCTTTACCTCCTCAATTTGGTTGTTAGACATTACTTTGGATTATAACATCACCACTAATCTTTAGATTATGAGATCTACAACGACAGACCTTTTACTGAGCTTTGAGACCAACTAGAATTTTCAATAGTGTGATAGTTATTCTTTTCAATATCTTGGTAATTTATACAAATTTGGTTTAATTTATTTGTCTTAACTTTTTTAGTACTGTCAAAAATTGCATAAATATCTGTATTGGCATCTTGCCATCCCCAATGTATTAAATATCCAATTGTATTATTTTTATTTTGAGTAATTTGGTTACCAAACAATAAATCATATTTATATCGATTTATGACAATAAAACCATTTATGTTAGTCGCAATATTTTTTGAAACCCTAAATTGAATCGGTTGGCCAGTTATTATTCTATTTACAACTTTGAACTTAATATGTTTCCAGTCTGGAAGGTAGCCACTACGTAAAATTACAGGTCTTAGGTTTGATTCTTTTGTTTGAACAGCGATTTTATGAGTTTCAACGGTATACCAAAGTAAAATGAACACTGTAATTATCAATACTAATGTATTCCAAAAGTCCCAGTTTAAATAGAAAACAGGTTGTTTCAAAACCCTAATTAGTAAATCTATTTTTTCTAAAAAAATACTTGTATCCATAATCTCTGCGGAGAAGGAGAGATTCGAACTCTCGATAACCTTTCAGCTATATCCGCTTTCCAAGCGAACGCACTAGACCAACTATGCGACTTCTCCAAGTTAGGATATTATATCAAATCTGAAGTTTTATGCCTTTTTCTTCTTTTTGTTCTTTTCCCACTCCTTAACCATGGATGAAGCAATTTTAAGCATATCTTTTTCTTTTTTTAATTTTAGTTTCTTTGAAGCTGTTGCATAATCAAACCAAGAGATATCTCCCATTCCTGAAATTTCAATTCCAGCTTTAAAAAGTAATAGATAATAGATGTATTTATAAGTGACCGGTTTATTATTTAGAATACCTGCACCAGTTGCTCTACCTACTTCATCTAAAACTCTGGTATTCATATTACCCTGTTCTGATGTATATCTAATAACAGATCTAACTGAGGATTCACCCCTTCTTACAGTTGATTTCAAGATTTCAAACTCACCATCATTATTTTTAGTAAGCATGAATAAATTTTTGCCTTTTCCTTCTTTGAAGATTACTGCTCCACCAACCAACATTTCACCTTTTTCATTTTTCATATTATTGGTATTTTACCATGAAGTGGCAAGCTTTGCTTATCACACTTTTCTTGTTTGCGGAGGGTGCAGGATTTGAACCTGCGAAGGGATTACTCCCTCGAGTTTTCGAAACTCGTGCAATTGGCCGGACTATGCGAACCCTCCAAATTTAAGATATTTATCGATTGTGTGCCCGGGAAGAATCGAACTTCCAAGTCTTTTGGTTCGCAACCAAATATTTTATCCGTTAAACTACGGGCACAAAACGTTTTGCTAAAAGTTTTCCTGTCTCTAATACCTCATACCTCAAACTTCCATTATGATAAACAATAAAGCATATTCCATAATAATTCTTTCTAAATCTCTTGCCAGAATTTCCTCTTTTTTTCCTATATATTTTCCCAATTTTACCAATTGGAACATTTAACAAATTGGACCAGAATTTTTTTGTCTCTTTTATTTTGTGATAATAGTGAAGATGCAATCTCAAACGAAATTTCTCTTCGTCTAATTTATAGCATCGTCGTAATAAAGTTATATATAATAATGAAAGAGCAGGGTCTGTATTAGCAAACGACATACTCCCCCTACCTTTTGATCCCTCAGCCCAGTATAAAATTGAGAGCATTGATTTGTTTAGAGATAAATTATTAACATCAAATTTATCGACTTCTTTTTGAACTCTCATAGAAATTTCATTTTGACGGTTTAATCTGAGTTGTATCTGTTTCTTGTTTGCTAACGGACGTATGTTTTTTAAGTGTTGTATTCTTTCGAACTGAATTTCTGCATATGGTCGTTTAATAGGATAAAGCCAAGTGTGTAAAGTGCTTTTTGCTATACCCAATTTTGAAGTTATTTCACTGTACGATAACCCACTTCGTCTCATTTCTCGTGCCTCATTTTTAACTGACTCTGGTCTCAGTATTCTTTTTGAACCAAGTCTCATATACAAAAAGTATATATCTATCGTTCAATTGAATCAATAATGAGTTTATTTTACTGTGGTAGTTTTTTGCTAAACCAATCGACTGCTTTATCGAGGTTAGATGGAGAAATTTCTTCTTCTACAAGATATTCTTTTAAATTTTTCTCTATTTCACCTTTTACTTCAGATTTAACTACAAGTTCCATTCTGTTTGGAATCATTCTGGTTTCCAAAATTAATAATTCGCTATCAAATCTTTTTCCAAACCAAAATCTACCTAAAAATTGCCATTCAGTAAGTCTTCCCCCTATTTTTACACCTTTATTCGTTATTTTATATTCAATATCTTCAGGGGCTACTGTACTCATAACATAATATAAAAATATTAAAGAAATAATTAAGATTACCGGCATTGCTCCCTCTGCTAAAAATAAAATTAAACAAACCATTCCAGCAATTGAAATAGTTGTCACGTAAAATTGTTTATCTCTTCTTTTAAACGGTCTTGCTGGTGCAACCCAAGTAACTAAATCTTTTTCTAATTCAGGTTTTAAGGTACTTTCTTGATTGGCAGTCTCCATGCCAAAATTATACCCCATATCTGATATAATTGCAGGATTGGAGGATATTCCGATCGGCTCAGGAAAATGTTTGCTAAACATTGACGCTTAATTGCGTTCGACAGGTTCGACTCCTGTATCCTCCGCACAAATTTGGTACAATATCACAATTGGGAAGATGGGCGGGACGGTAACGCGCGAGTCTTGAAAACTCGTGGGAGCAATCCCTAACAGGTTCGACCCCTGTATCTTCCGCACATGTCAATTAAAAACATTGATAAAGCATATCAAAAGTTAGCTGCTCATAAAAATAGATTAGAACTTGCCTACAAAATGGGGCATATGAGCGATATAAGATATAAAGTTGAATTAGCTAAAATTGGAACAGCGCTCGATAGACTTGCGGAAACACCAGAGGGTACGACATATAGAGAAAAATATTTAGACGAATTGCACAAAGAGGGCTATACTGTAGAAAGAAAGTAATTATCTTGCAATTGTAAGGCTGTATATATTTTTAAATCCTGCAAGTTTTAATACTTTCTTAGCTTCGTTTATAGTTGAACCAGTTGTATAAACATCATCAAATAAAACCAAGGAAGAATTGTGAATTAAAAGTGAAGAGTTAACACTAAAAACACCATCTAGATTTGAATGACGGGATAGACCTTTTAATCCAACCTGTGAAATTGTGTTTTTATTACGAATTAATA